>Ga0068714_10003269_pt1 | contig 19427 bp, 15 predicted proteins | sample MTBNYHSulfiMetaG_FD_62988 | JGI IMG/M metagenome (GOLD analysis project Ga0068714, IMG submission 62988) | Enrichment culture microbial communities from rom New York Harbor, USA that are MTBE-degrading - MTBE-NYH (New York Harbor Sulfidogenic)... | ecosystem: Environmental > Aquatic > Marine >... | reverse complement strand
CCCGTGCAACGTGTCCCGGAACATGGGGATCGTCATGCCGCAGCGGCGGGTCCTGAATGCCATCTGCCCCCAGTTCCGGGAGATGACCCCGCACGGGGTCCACAACTACTGCTGCGGCGGCGGGAGCGGGTTCGCCATCATGCAGGGGAGCAACTTCCCGGACTGGCGAAACAAGATCTCGGGCCGCATGAAGTTCAAGCAGGTGCTGGACGCCTTCCAGGACGTCATCGAGCCGGAGACCAAGAAGTACATCTGTGCCCCCTGCTCCAACTGCAAGGGCCAGTTTCGGGATCTCCTACAGCACTACGACGCCTGGGGGAGGACCGGCATGCACTACGGCGGCCTGGTGGAGCTGATCGTCAACGCCATGGTGGACGTGAAGGAGGGGTTCCTGGAGTGGCCCGAGGAAGACTAGCCGCCCGCTGAATCCATCCGGTTCCGCAGGCTGGCGTGCAGAATGCCCGACGCCGGGGGCGACCCAAGCAGAGCCGGCCGCTCCCGAGCGAGCGCCTCCGGGGATGACATGGCCAAAAGGATTCTGATCATCGACGACGAGAAAGACGTACTGCTCTACTTGAAGACCCTTTTTGAGAGAAACGGGTATGAGACGGCTACGGCCAGGAACGGAGAAGAGGGATACGCCAAGGCAAGAGACTTCCGACCGGACCTGATTACCCTGGACATCCGCATGCCGAAGCAGTCCGGGACACGCCTGTACTGCGAACTGAGAAAAGAGGAAGCGTTTCGGGGCATTCCCGTCATCGTGCTCACCGGGTACAGCCGAACCCAGGATTCGTACACGGACGAGTTGCCGGCGGACTGTCTCCCGGATGCCTTCATCGAGAAGCCGATCTTGCCGGAACAGCTTCTCCAGGTGGTGGAGCGGCTCACGAGCTGAGGGGACCCCGGTTACCGGGCCGGCGTGTTGTCCATGGGATGAACGGCGTCGGCACGTGGCGCTTCCGCGAGGGCTGGGGATCTCGGAAAGGTGGGGCGCTCCCCGGGGCTTCACAGGAGTCTTCTCGTCCTCAAGGGCCTTCAAAGGATCTGAACCGGCCCTTTCGTCCTCGAAGACCCCTGCCAAGCACCGGGGGTGGGGCCGTTCCACAGAGCGGGGGCCGTGTCCACAGGTGCCCACTCATCACGGAAACATTACGCCGGTGACGTTGTTCATGGGGAGAGGTTCGCACCCCACGTTGTCGTGGAAACGTGCCTGGCGGGGGGGTCAGGCGGCCCCGTGGCCTTTGAGCCGGACCAGCTCCGTGCTCAGGTTCCTCAGGTGGTCCATCTCCTCGCGAACGATCCTGTCCATCCTCCCGGCCCCCAGGTCCTTGGGGACCAGGTCCTTCATGCCCAGGTAGAACACGATGGAATCCTTCTCCGCCTGGATCGCGGCCAGGAGGATGCCCTCCAACGTGGAAACGTCCATGGGTTTGTCGAAGAACACGCGGGTGTCGGCCAGGGCGCGCAGGTACCGCTCGGACTCCCCTTCGGGGTCGAACACCGTGGGCTCCCGCTCCTTGCCTTTCAGTGCCTCCCGCATGGAGGCGAACGTCTTCTCGTGTTCCTGTTCCATGTCGGAAAGGCCCGCAAGAAGGGCCTTGTATCCCTTGTCCTGCACACGACCGGCCGCCTGCCGGTAGAAAGCCGCCCCGTTTCTCTCCATCTGTTCGGCGATTTCGAAGACATCGTCCGCGTTGAAATCGTATCGCATCTTTCGTTTTCCTTTCTTCCGAGAATCCGCAACGTCGGCGAGAGGTGTACGTGCGCGCGGCGCCCGCGGGAACCCTCCGGCAAACGCCACCGCCCTCCCCATTGTTTAGCACAATCGGCCACCCGCTTCCAGTGCGGCCCCACGGACGGCGGTGTCGAACCGCGCCGGGCGAAGGCCGGAACCTTGCGAACGGATGCGGACGACCTCACGGCCATTGCCATGCAAAACGTTCCATGCAAAAATGACGAGCGCAACCTTCCTGCAGAAACGGGGAGCCCGCGATCCGGACCGAGGCGCGGGCGAACCGGGCCGAAAAGGAGATCGGACATGGACAAGGAGATGCGAAGGTTCCGCCTGGACGAACTCCGGCAACACGACGGGAGTAACGCGTCGGAGATATACGTCGCCCACCAGGGCAAGGTGTACGACGTCTCCGGCAGCAAGATGTGGCGCCAGGGAAAGCATATGAGGCGGCACCAGGCGGGCGCAGACCTCACCGAGGACATCAAGGGTGCGCCGCACGGGCTCGAGGTGCTGGAAAGGGTTCCGCAGGTGGGAACCCTGGACCCGGAAAAGGACCCCATGGATGAAAACGTGCCGGAGTTCCTGCTCAAGCTGCTGGAAAAAGTTCCCATGCTCCGGCGGCACCCCCACCCCATGACCGTGCACTTTCCCCTGGCTTTCTGTATGGTGGTCCCGCTGTTCAACCTCCTGTTCCTGTTCACCGGAAACGCATCCTTCGAACTCACGGCGTTCTACATGCTCTGCCTGTGCCTGCCCGCCGCGGCCGTGGCCATGTCCACCGGTCCTTACACCTGGTGGCTCAACTACGGGGCCGTGATGAGCCGCAACATCCGGTACAAACTGGCGCTTTCCTCTGTGCTTTTTCTATTCTTGCTGGCAGGCTTCTTTTGGAGGCTGATCCAGCCCGAGGTTCTGCACACCCTGAACGGCCCGGGTGCCGCCTACCTGCTCCTGACCTGCACGTACCCGGTCCTGGTCAGTTTCCTGGGATGGTTCGGCGCCGAGATGACGTTCCCGGCTTGAACCGGGCCTCGGCGCACGGCCGAAACGGAGGGAGGGAGATTGTCCGTTCACCGTTTTTTCCAAACCGGCAAGGTGGACATCCAGGGACTTTCCGAGTACCTGGACGGTGTGGGTCCGGGACTGCGGGTCCAGGAGGTGCGCGAGCTGACGGCGAAGGAACAGGCGGCCCTGTTCGATGCGGCCCGGGGGTTCCGGGCGCTCAACGTGCACCATTTCGTTCCCGAATCCCACCCGGCCATGAAACAGGTCATCCATTTCGGCCGGAATTCCCTCCCCCTTTTTCGAATCTTCGAAAAACGATTCTGCCGGCCCGGGGGTGAGTTCGCCTCGGTCCGCCTCTGGGGGTACAACGAGCAGCCGTTCAAGCCGCTCACCGGCCCGGGGTATTTTACGGCCCGACAGGCGAACCGGGAGGAGGTGGTGATCGACTACCTCCAGGTGCCTCCCTACCGCCCCGACGGGTGGCCCCGGATCCTGCCCAACTCCGCCCGCCTCAGCCGGTTCATTTACTACCGTACACGGGACATCATGCGGGGAGTGAGCCGGCACGTGTCCGTGGGCCGCGCCACCCGCGACGAGAAGAACATGGACAACTGGTTCGTGTTGTGCCGCCAGGAGCTGTAGTGCACGCGGGGAGCCGATGAAGGAGAGGACGTTCGGGCCCCTGCGGTTCCTCCCGGGCATGGGCCGGGGGAAATACCCCTACTGCCACTCGATCTACGTGGAGGGGGCCGGGGTCCTCATCGACCCCGCTTCGGACCGCCAGGCCCTCCAGCGGCTTCGGGACGGCCCCGGGGTCAGGGCCGTCTGGCTCTCCCACTGGCACGAAGACCACTGGATGCACCTGGACCTTTTCGATGACCTGCCCCTGTGCATGTCCCGGGAAGACACCCCCCCCCTGGGCGACTTGGAGACCTTCCTGGACTGGTACGGGGTCACCGCTGAATTCCCGGAGGGCCGGAAGTACTGGCGCAAGATCATCGAGGAACAGTTCTCCTTCCGCCCGCGGAAACCGGCCCGTACCCTGGAACCCGGGCAGGTCCTGGACCTGGGAAGCACGTCGGTGGAGGTCCTTCATACGCCGGGCCACACCCCGGGGCATCTGGCCTTCTTCTTCCGGGAACCGGCGGTGCTGTTCCTGGGCGATTACGATCTGAGCCGGTTCGGCCCCTGGTACGGCGACGTGCACTCCAGTATCCCCGGGACCGTGGAATCTGTGGAGCGGCTCCGGCAGGTTCCGGCCGGGACGTGGATCACGAGCCACGAAGAGGACGGGGTCTTCGTTGAGGACCCCGGTGAACGATGGGATCTGTACCTGGGCGTCATCCGGACCCGGGAAGAGAAGCTTCTCGAATTCCTCGGTAGGGGGCCTGCCACCGTGCAGGAGATCGTGCAGCAGCGGATCGTGTACGGCCGCCCGCGGGAGCCCCAGATGTTCTTCGATTTCAACGAGCGGCTGATCCTGATCAAGCACCTGGAGGCCCTGGAGGCCCTGGGGGGCGTGGTCCGGGAACAGGAACGCTATTACCGCCCATGACCCGCCTTGCCCGAGCCCGGCGGCCCGGAGCATCCGCGGCCCGCAAGGCCGCCCGCGTCCTGGTATGGACCGCGGCCCTTACAGGAGGGGCCTTGCTGATGTTCTGCGGCCTGCAGAGGCAGATGATCTATCACCCCAGCGGTGACCTGGAGGCCACCCCGGATCGCCTGGGAATGGCGTACGAGGACGTCTTCCTGAACGCCTCGGACGGGGTCAGGATTCACGGCTGGTACGTGCCCGCGCCCGGGGCAAAGGCCACCCTCCTGTTTCTTCACGGTAACGCGGGAAACATCAGTCACCGGCTGGACAACGTGAAGCGGCTCCACGACCAAGGGGTGAACGTGTTTATCCTCGACTACCGGGGGTACGGCCGGTCGGCAGGAAACCCGGACGAACAGGGGTTGTACCGGGACGCCCGCGCGGGGTTTTCCTATCTGCTGGACAGGCCGGACGTGAATCCGGAGCGGATCGCGGTCTTCGGGCGCTCCCTGGGCGGGGCCGTGGCGGTGGACCTTTGTTCGCGCCGGGCGTGTCCCCGGCTGATCCTGGAGAGCACCTTCACGTCCACGGCGGACATGGCCCGGTCCATCTTCCCGTTTTTCCCTCTGGCCCGCCTTCTCACCGAACGGTTCGATTCGGAGAGCAAGATCGGCCGCATCCGGGCCCCGCTTCTCCAGTTTCACGGCACGCGCGACGAAGTGGTCCCCTTCCGGCTGGGAGAAAAGCTGTTCCGGGCCGCCCCGGGCCCCAAGCGGTTCGTTCCCATACCCGAGGCCGGGCACAACGACACCTACGAACGGGGCGGGCCGCTGTATTTTGAGACGATCCGGGCGTTTCTGGAGGAGTGAAAACCGCCCCGAAAGAGCCACGTTCCGACTCTGTTCATCGCGTGGGTTCATACGCCGGGTCGTCGGCGGGTCCGGGACGGAGGATGAGGGGCCCTTCCCGCCGGGCGCCCGAGGCTGGGCGGGGAACCCGGCCGGCCCGATCAACCGGTTTTGTCCACCGCTTCCAGGAAGACCCTCACGTCCGCCACGGTGGCGCCCTCCCCCTGGGGGTGCACACGCAAGGGGTTGATGTCCAGTTCCTTGATCTCCGGGTGGTCGATCACCATCTCGGAAAGGCTCACGAGGAGCCGTTGAACACACTCCACGTCGGCTTTTCGGGTCCCACGGAAGCCGTCGAGCTTGGGGTAGGCCTTGATGCTGCGGATCATCCTCCGGGCGTTGTTCCGCCCGATGGGCGCGAAGCGGAACACCACGTCCTTGAACAACTCCACGTAGATCCCGCCCAACCCGAACATGATCAGGGGCCCGAACACGGGGTACCGGTTCACGCCCAGAATCACCTCCTCACCCGGGGGTGCCAGCTTCTGCACGAGCACGCCGATGATCTTGGCGTTGGCCTTGAAGGCTTTGGCGTTTTCCACGATCTGCCCGTAGGCCCGGGCCGCTTCCTCCTCGTTTGCAAGCCCCACCTTCACCCCGCCTGCGTCCGATTTGTGCAAAATCTGCGGGGATACGATCTTCATGACCACCGGAAACCCGATGCGGGCCGCGATCTTCGCCGCCTGTTCGGGGCTCGTGGACAGCTCGGTGGGCAGCACGTGGAACCCGTAGCACGCAAGGAGTTCCGTGCCCTCCAGCTCCCCGAGGTAGTGCCGGCGTTCCCGCAGGCAGTTCCGGATGATCTCCGCCGCCCGCTCCCGATCGTGATGAAACTCGTACTGGGCCATCCGCTGGCGGGTGCGCCATTGTGTGGCCTGGTAGAGGGCGCCCAGCGCTTTGGCCGCGTTCTCCGGAAACGGGTACACCGGGATGTGGTTTTCCTGCAGGTGTTTCACCCCTGCGGAAACGTCAAAGATCCCCATGAAGCTGCAGACCACGGGTTTGGGGGATTTCCGGGCGATCTTGACGATCGCCTCCGCGGTGCCGATGGCGTTGGTCATGGACTGGGGAGTGAGGATGACCAGGGCCCCGTGAACGTTCTCGTCCTTGATGACCGCCTCCAGGGCGTTCTCGTACCGCTCCTTGGGTGCGTCCCCGATGACGTCCACCGGATTGTGGATGTTGGCCGTGGCCGGCAGGTGACTGGCTAGGGCCTCCACGGTGTCGTCGTTGAACCGGGCCAACTGCAAGCCCGAGGACACGGTCATGTCCGTGGCCACGATGCCCGGCCCGCCCGCGTTGGTCACGATCGCGATTTGATTGCCGCTGGGGTACTTCTTGGCGGCCAAGGCGGTGGCGTAGTCGAACAGCTCGTTCACCGATTCCACCCGCATGATGCCGGCTTCCTGGAAGATGGCGTCGTACACCCCTTCCGTCCCCGCCAGGGCCCCGGTGTGCGACGCCGCGGCCGCCGCACCGGCGGACGTTCGGCCGGATTTGATCACCAGCACCGGCGTGGGCCTTTCGCCGGAGGTGATCTTCATCACCTCGTTGATGAACTCCTGGCCGCCCCGCCGCAGTTCCTCCATGTAGATCATGATCACCTCGGTGTCCGCGTCGTGATGGAGGTAGCGCAGCAGGTCCAGTTCGTCCACGTCCGCCTTGTTGCCGATGGAGATGAACTTGGAAAACCCGAACCCCCGGTCCGCGGCGAAGTCCAGGACCGCGGTGCACAGGGCCCCGCTCTGGGAGATGAACGAGATGTTTCCCATCGACGGCATGCGCGTGGAGAAACTCGCGTTCAGGCGAACCGTCTCCGCGGGGTTGATGACCCCCAGGCAGTTGGGGCCCACCAGGGGAACACCGGCTTCTCGGCAGATGTCCACGATCTTTCCCTCGATCTTTTCGCCTTCCCCGCCCACCTCCCGGAATCCGGCGGAGACGATGACGATCCCCTTCACGCCCTTGGCCACGCACTCCATGACACTCCTCAGAGCGGCCGGAGGCGGCAGGATGATCATGGCAAGGTCCACCTTGTCCGGGATGTCGGTGATGGTGGGGTAGGCCCGGATACAAAGGATAGACTTGGCCTTGGGGTTGACCGGATAGAGCGTACCCTGGTACCCCCCGAGCAGGATGTTCTCGAAGATGTCATGGCCCACCTTGCCGCGAACGGAGGATGCGCCCAGAACCGCCACCGACTTGGGAGAAAAGATCGCGTCCAGCTTCTCCATGGGACCTCGCTCCTCTTTTGCGGGAAAAACGGAAGATCCGAAGCACAGGATGAACATTGATGAACACAGAAGTATAGGAGACCGTGACAGGGGCGGTCAAACCGGGGTGTTTCTCGTGGCCGGTTCGTTCGGGGCCTGGGCTCCTGTTGACACGGATCCGGGTCCGGCCTATGCTAATCCACCCCGGATGTCAAAAAAGCAAGAAAACGGAATAGGACAACAAACCCCGGCGGCTGGTCGTTCCACGTGACACACCTCACACCTTGACTCGGTGCCTTCGTGGCGGCAACGTCCAAAACCCCTGAAAAAAGGTTGTGCAAGAAGGGTTCCCTCAATCGATTTCTTCAACCAAAGAATTAGGTTTCCCATGAAATTGGGTATTGACAAACCGGTCTCAAATTGATTAAAAGAACTGATCTTTCACAATGTGGGCGGGCACGATCCCTTCTGCGGACAACGTTATCTGCAAATTGCAAAGGAGCCGAAACATGTACAGAAGAAGCGTGATCTTGTTTTGCGCGATGACCTTGGTGTTTGGTTACGCCATGGCTGCAAGCGCAGCGGAGGGAGAAACGCTTTTCAAGAAGGGTTCTCTTTATCTGACGCCCACGGCGGGAGCCCTGATCTTCCTCGGGGACGACGAGCCCACCCCTGTCCGGCCGGGCTTTGCCGGTGCGGACTACGATGTCGGTGCCATTATGGGCTTGCGCTTGGGGTATTTCTTGTCGGATCACTTCAGCCTAGAGGGGGCCTTCGAGTATTCGTGGTGCAGTGCCGACGTGCTGAGGACCCCGCCGGGTCAGAGCATCTTCGACGACCACGTGAACGTGTGGCTGGGGCTTTTCAACGTCTTGTACCACTTCAAGCCGGTCCTCTCCGACAACCTCTCTCCCTTTCTCCTCGCCGGTGTGGGTGTGGACAGTTTCACAGCGGCGTCGGATTGGGACGTGGGAGCCGCATTCAACTACGGGCTGGGGCTCCACTACAAGCTCACCGACCTGCTCAGCCTCCGTGGCGAACTGCGCCACCTGATCACCACCCACCCGGGAACCAACGCCCTGATCGTGAACCTCGGTCTGGGCCTGCACTTCGGCGGGGCCGAAGAGCCGCTGCCGCCGCCGCCGCCCCCGCCCCCGCCGCCGGTCGTCGACTCCGATGGTGACGGCGTGCCCGACCACCTGGACCAGTGCCCCGGCACGCCGGCGGGCGCGCCGGTGGATGACGTGGGGTGCCCGTATCTGAGTGATGAGGGCGTTCTCTACGAGATGCCGCTGGACGGTGCCATCCAGCGCGGCATCGTGTTCGAGTTGAACAGTGCCAAGATCCTGCCCTCCGCGTTTCCCATGCTGGACGATGTTGCGGCGACCATCAAGGACTACCCCAATGCCAAGGTGGAGATCGCGGGCTACACGGACAGCACCGGGGCGGACGACTACAATCTGAGGCTCTCCCAGGCTCGGGCGGATTCCGTGCGCGACTACCTGATCTCCAAGGGGGTGCCCGCGACACAGCTGACGACTGCGGGGTACGGCGAGGCGCATCCCGTCGCCTCCAATGCCACCCGCGACGGACGGGCCATGAACCGCAGGATCGAGTTCCACCTGCTCACGCCCGTGGACATGAACGCGGTCAAGGAAGGCAGTGTCCTGTACAAGCTGAACAACGAGGGGATCGTCATCAGCGGGGTTGTATTCGAGGTGGGCAGCGCGAAGATCAAACCCGCTTCCCATGAAGCGCTCACGGCCATGGCCCGCACCCTTCGGGCGTTCCGCGACGTGAAGGTGGAAGTGGCTGGCTACACGGACTCCACCGGCTCGGCGGATTTCAACCTCAAGCTCTCCCAGAAGCGGGCGGAATCCGTGAGAAGCTACCTGATCGCGCGGGGCGTCAATCCCGATCAGCTGGTAGCCGTGGGGTACGGGATTGCCAACCCGATCGCTTCCAACGAAACCGCAGAGGGTCGCGCACAGAACCGCCGGATCCAGTTCAAGACGATTTCGAAATAGGCGGATTCCACGGAAGTCCGGTCTCTGCCCCGGCGCGGGTTCGACCGGACTTCCGACCCGAGTATGTTCATGAGGAAAAACGGAAGGGCGGCCGTCGCCCTTCCGTTTTTTTTCACTCGCGTCCTTCCCCGGTCTCCTAGGAAAGGCGCCAACATTCGACAGTCCGGGAATCGAGGGGAAGGATCGTGGAAAGGGGGAAGCGCACACCGGGGAGCGGGCAAGAAGAGCATAGAGTCGGCACACCGAACCGGCTGACCATCGTGGGGGTCATGGGTTCCGGAACCCTCCCGCACAAAACCCTTTCCGTGCCTCTGGGCAGACTTCTCGCCAAGTCCGGGTTCCATCTTCTGACCGGAGCCGGTGGGGGTGTCATGGCCGAGGTGTCCCGGGCTTTCTGCAGCACACCGGACCGCCGGGGGCATTCCATCGGCATCCTCCTCAGTGAACAAGAGCCGACCCTGGACCCGGTGACAGGGATGCGCCGTTTCCGGCCAGGGAAGATGAACCGCTGGGTCGAAATCCCCATCGTCACCCACCTGCACCTCTCGGGAAACCGGGGGACCGATTTGATGAGCAGGAACCATATCAACGTTCTCACCGCGGATGTGCTCATCGCCCTGCCGGGTTCGGCCGGCACGCGCTCAGAAGTCCTTCTCCGAATGCAATACGGGCGCCCCGTTATTCTCTTTCTGGGCCAAGAGAAACTGGACGGCATGGACGAAGCGCGGATCCGCGCGGAAACCCGGTTTCCGGAACGGGTTCTCACGGCACACACCCTCGACGACGTGCCCTTGCGCATTGCACAGAGTCTGGAAATGCAAGGCCCAACGGTTTGACACGCCATGGGCATCCTTCTTCCCCGGGCCTATCGCAAGATTCACGAAAGTGCGTGAATGTTGTTGACAAAGACGGTATACTTCCCGCACGTGCTTGCCGCTTTTTCCTGCCCGAGAAGCCCGCGACCCGGGAGACAGATGAGACAGTGCACGCGATGCCTCCTCACGGACACGGGGGTCAACATCGACTTCGACGTCTCGGGCACGTGCAATTTCTGCCGGACCTACGACCGGTACGGGCCTTCCCTCCAGGACTTCGAAGCCCTCCACCCCCTCCTCCTGGACCGAATGGAGCGGTTCCGGGGCCTCCAGGAGTATGACGCCATCGTGGGGCTCAGCGGGGGAAAGGACAGCTCCTACGTGGCCTATCGAATGGTACGGGAGTACGGGCTCCGCACCCTCCTGGTGACCTATGACAACGGCCTTCTCACCGAGTACGCGCGCGGCAACATCCGGCGTGTGGCACGGGCCCTGAACCAGGATCACCGGTACTTGGTACCTCCGCATGAACTGTACCGGCCTCTCTACCGCTCCAGCATCCGGAACTTCGCCGTACCTTGCGTGGCCTGCACATTCCCGGGAATGCTCTGGATCGTGAAGCTGGCGGTGGAGAAAAAGGTTCCCCTGCTGATTCACGGCCGCTCGCGGCCCCAGATGTTCAAGGACCTGACCGAGGGGACGATCGACCCGTTCCTCCATCTGATCTGGAGCAACTTCAGGCCCTATGACCGGGAGGGGAATCGGGCGAGGATGCTGGCCGTGGTCCGGAAGATGAACCGGCTTGCCGAGCGGTTCGTGCCGGAGCCGGAACTCAAGCCGGCGATGCGGGCAACCTTCCGGATAGATCCGGAATCCCTGAGACGAGCGCGGTTTGCCCCGGAGATGGTGGGGCTGTTCCTGTACGAACCGTATGACGAGCGGAGGCAGATGGAAACCCTGGAGCGGGAGATCGGCTGGAACCCTCCCCAGCGCAAGCAACTGCTCACCCACCAGGACTGTGTGGTCCACGAAGCGGTGGTCTACCTCTACAACCTGGCTTACGGCCACCCGATGCTCCGCCAGGAACTGAGCACCATGATCCGCGAAGGAGAGATCTCCCGGAGGGAGGCCCTGGCGCGGCTCGCGCAGGAGACCCGGGTGCAGGATCTATCCCGGGAATCCCTCCACGAGCTGTGCCGGGTCTCCGGCATGACACCGGAGGCGGTTCTCACCGCGGCGAGCAGGGTCCGTGGCAAGGCCCGGTTGCTCAAGGCGGTGCTTCGAATCAAGCACTCGCTCCTGCCACGCGCCCGGTTGCCCCTCCCCCTGCGGGGCGGCCCGTGTGTCCTGCGGGAAGGCGCCTGAACCGTGGGACGGCGGCCGTTCTTCCGTCAGAGGCGGGTCTTTCCGGAAGGGGCACCCGCCCCATGCCCCCCTTTGCGCGCTGTCACGCGAGGGGTGCTCCGACCGAAACCGAACGTACGGGAGGAAAGAGATCCGATGGCCGAAAGAAACGACCGAAGGGAAGAAGGGTTCGCAGAGGTCAACGGGGTCCGCCTGCACTACGTGCGGCAGGGGAGCGGGCCGCTGGCCCTCCTGCTGCACGGGTTCCCGGAGTGCTGGTATTCCTGGCGGCACCAACTCCCCTTTCTGGCCGAGCGGTTCAACGCAGTGGCCCCGGACATGAGGGGGTACAACCTTTCGGAGAAGCCACGCGGCGTGTCCTCTTACTTCATGGAAAAACTCGTGGGAGACGTGCAAGGCCTGATCGAGTTCTTCGGGGAAAAGAAGGCCGTGGTGATCGCTCACGATTGGGGTGGCGTGATCGCATGGGATCTGGCCGCTTTTCACCCGGAACTCGTGGAACGTCTGGTGATCCTGAACGCGCCCCACCCGCTGGCCTACCTGCGGGAACTCAGGCGAAACCCTCGCCAGAAGCGCTCAAGCTGGTACATTTTCATGTTCCAACTCCCCTTCTTTCCCGAGTGGTACATGCGGCGGGGGGACTTCCGGATGCTGGACCGTGTTTACTCCGGCTGGGTTCTGCGCAAAGACACTTTTTCCGCCGAGGACATCCGCCGGTACAAGGAGGCCATGGGACAGCCCGGGTGCCTCACCGCGGCGATCCACTACTACCGGGGCCTGTTTCGCAACCCCGGCAGGTTCCGGAGGCTCAAAGAATATCCCCGGATCCGGGTTCCCACCCGGATCATCTGGGCGGAAAACGACCGCGCACTGACCAACGAACTCACCCACGACCTGGAGCCCTACTTCGACGTGCCGCCCCAAGTCCGGTACATCCCCAGGTGCAGCCACTGGGTCCAGCAGGAACAGCCGGAACGGGTCAACCGGCTGCTGGAAGAGTTCCTGTTCTGATTTCGGGGGGTCCGGGTCCTTCCGCTGACAGCGTCTACCATGAAGCTCTGCCACCAAGCGCCCGCGGTGGAGGTCCCGCAGGACGACGGGGACCGGTTCAGGTCTTCTGAAGGTCCCCGGAGGAAGAGGGAACCTCCCCGCGGGCGCGGTCCACACAACCAGGAACCTCCGTGCCACCCTCCGGCTTCATGCCTCGGGGTCGGCCCGCGGCCGATGGGCAACTCCTAAGATCCTTTCCGCTTTTTGACGATCCCATGTCGGAGGGGCTTGGAAGCCTCCTTCCGGCTATAGGAGAACGCGAGACACACGATGGATGAGAACGAACGCATGATCGAGCAACTGCAGCGGCGTGTACGGGAACTGGAAAAGCAGGTTCTTGCCAGGGACAGCGCCGAAGGGGATGCCCGTCTCCTCTGGCGGTTCGCGGACCGGACCCACGATGCGATCTACGTCATTGAGCCTTCCACCGGTCGCTTCCTGGATGTGAATCAGAGGGCATGTGAGCTTCTCCGGCGTGACAGGGAAGATCTGCTTTCTCTTACCGTGAGGGATGTCCAGACTCCCGCGCCCACTCCTGAGGTCTTTGGCGAACACGTCCGGGACCTCGCCCGGTGCGGTGGCATGATCCGGGAGGAAACCCACCGGCGTAAGGACGGGGGCACGTTCCCGGTGGAAACGAGCTTCCGGTATGTGCGGAACCCGGGCGGCGACACCCTGGTCGCCGTGAGCCGGGATCTCACCGGCCGGAAGGAGACGGCGGACAAGCCGACCGACAACCTCCATTTCAGGGATATCCTGTTGGACACGATTCCCAGCCCGATCTTCTACAAGGACACGGAGGGGGTCTACCTGGGATGCAACGCCGCCTTTGCCCGGCAGATCCTCGGGATGCCCCGGGAGGAGATTCTGGGCAAGTCCCTGTTTGACCTGCCGGACGCTATCCCCCCCGACCTGGCAAGGATCTACCACGCGCAAGACCTTTGTCTTCTGCGAGAGCGCAAGGTCCAGGTCTACGAAGAGAAGGTGCGGTGCGCGGATGGGCTCCGGCGCGACTTTCTCTTTACCAAGGGGACCTTCGAGACGGCCGAGGGCGAGGTCGCTGGGATCATCGGCGTGATGCTGGACATTTCCGACCGCAAGGTCGCCGAGGAGGAATTGCGCAAGCGGGAGAGGCGCTACAACCTGATTCTCGATGCGATCCCGGACCTGGTGCTTGAGCTGGAGCTGGACGGCACCGTGATCTATGCCAACCCGTGGGCGTCCCAGGCGTTGAGCATCCCCGGGGAGCGGCTAGGGAAGATCGACATCGCGGAACTGCTGGACGGGCCGAACCAGGAAAGGGTCCGGGGAGAGATGGCGAAGGTCGCGGGGGCCCGCGCCGTGTCCGTGAACGTCCCCTACACGCTGCACTCCACCCTGGGGAAGGAAATCCCGGTGGAGGCCCACGCCATCCCGTTGGAACAGGGCGACCGGCCGCCCACCATCCTGGTGATGGCGCGGGACGTTTCGCAGCGTGTGCAAGGGGAGCAGGAGAGGAGGGATCTGGAAGCCCTGCTTCGGCACTCCCAGAAGATGGAGGCCGTGGGCACCTTGGCCGGCGGTATCGCCCATGACTTCAACAACATCCTGGCGGCCATGAATGGATATACAGAACTGGCCATGCTCGAAACGCAGACGGGTAGTCGGTTGCGCGCCAACCTGGAACAGGTCCTCGTGTCCGGCAAGAGGGCCCGGGACCTTGTGGCGCAAATCCTGGCCTTCAGCCGCCAAGGCTGCCGGGAAAAGACGGTTGTGGATCTTGGGCACGTGGTCCGGGAGGCGCTTCACTTTCTCCGCGCCACGGTTCCCTCTACGGTCGAGATACGAGAGAACCTTCGGGCGGATCGCGCTACGGTTTTGGCGGATCCCACCCAGATTCGCCAGGTCCTGATGAACCTGGGCATCAACGCGGCGCAGGCCATGGAAAACGGGTGCGGGGTGATCCGGGTGGACCTGGAGAGGGTGGAGTCTCCCGGGTCCGGGGGGGGCTCCTGGCTCCAGGACCTGAAACCGGGACCCTACCTGAAACTCAGCGTGAGCGACACGGGAAAGGGAATCGACCCTTCGGAGATGAACCGCATCTTTGACCCGTTCTTCAGCACCCGGGGCCCGGGCAGAGGAGCGGGGATGGGGCTCTCTGTGGCCCACGGAATCGTCCAGGACCACGACGGCGTGATCGCATGCACAAGCGGGCCGGGACCGGGAACCACCTTCCACGTATTCCTGCCCTGGGTTCCCCCGGAAGAGCCCGCCCGGGCGGACCCGTCCCCGGTTCCCCGCTTTTCCGGCGGCAAGGGCAAGGGGCGCATCCTCTACGTCGACGACGAGCAAGCGCTGGTGGATTTCGCACGACAGGCTCTGGAACGATGCGGCCACCAGGTTTTCTGTACCACCAGCAGTGCGGATGCTCTGGCCGTTTTTCGTTCCAGGCCTGGCGACTTCGACCTGGTCATCACGGACCTGACCATGCCCGCAATGACCGGCACGGACCTTTCACGGGAGATCTTGCGAATCCGGCCCGGCATCCCCATCCTGCTGTGCACCGGGTTCAGCGAGGAAGTGACCGCAGAGAAGGCCGCGCAGGCCGGTGTGCGTGAAACGCTTCAGAAACCGATCCTGTTGGATCAACTCAACCGGGCCGTGGCCGAGGCGCTGGGGCAAGCGGGAGAGAGCCAACGGCCGGCAGGAACGAGGCCATCGATTCTGGTGGTGGACGATGACGAACAACTCCGGGAAATGCTCCTCCAGACCCTGGACCTTGCCGGCTACCGGGTGACGGCGGCTTGCAACGGTCTGGAAGGAATGAAGATGTTCCGAAGCGGGCCGGCAGACTTGGTCGTCACCGACCTGTTCATGCCCGAGAAGGACGGCTTGGAAACGATCATGGAACTCCGCAAGCAGTTTCCAGGCACTCGGATCATCGCCATCTCCGGCGGATGGCGGGGAGGACCGCACGAGTACCTCAAGACGGCAATGAAACTGGGGGCTTCCCGGGCCTTCACAAAACCCGTGGAACGGGAAGTTCTCCTCCGGGCGATTCGGGAGGTGCTGGAGGAAGATCGACCGTGAGCCGCACGGTCACTGGATATGCCCCAGAAGCCGCATCCGTTCCTCCTGAGCGGCCATCCGTTCCACATCCATTTCCTTCCACTGCTGCTTGAGTACGGCGAGCCTGTCGCAGTGGTAGAGAAGTTCCTCCGCCATCTGCTGTTCCCACAGCAGGTCCTCAGCCGTGTCGGTGCTGGCAGGCGCGGGGGGGGCTTCCCGTTTCGGCCCACGGCTCTCCTGGAGGCTCCTCTCCAGGGCCCGGATGCGTTTCCGGATGCTCACGGCCTTCTCCCGAAGGCTCCGCATGGCCTTGAGAACGCTGAACTCCCGCTCCGTCATGAAGCGCCACGAGCCAGCCGACGGCTTCTTGGATCCGCCGCAGGGGGACTTTTCTTCACGCTGCGAGAAGAGAGCCGAACACAGCCCGCAGGAATCGAACTCTTCGGCGGGCAACGTCTCTCGCTCCCTCGTTTCTCCAGGATCCTTGTCTTTCCTGATTCCGGCCATGACCGTTCTCCTTGCTTTCTCAGAAACCCCGTTTCATGGAACGCCGTCCCTTTTCGAGCCGAATGGGTTCACACGGGGTAATCTTTTGCTCCCGGGGTCGAACCTCTCTGTCTCTTTTGATTGCGATTTCGTTGACCACGATTCATTCGTCACCGGCTGCTCGGAAAATTCTCTTCTCCAAGAGACGCGCGCAAGCCTCCTATTCTACTACGAATCTCTATCCCCGACGTCCGGCTCCGGTTGGGCCTGCAAGCGCCCGCGGTGGAGGTCCCGCAGGACGACGGGGACCGGTTCAGGTCTTTTGACGGTCCCCGGAGGACGAGGGAGCCTCCCCGCGGACGCGGCCCACACAACCACGAAGCTCGGTGCCGACCCTCTGACCTCATGCCTCGGGCTCGGCCGTCGGCCGATGGGAAACTACTTCCTGAGGCTCTCCAGCAGGGCGTCCACCCTGGCCCGGTTGCCGTCGGATCCGATCCAGGACCGAAAGAGCCACTCCTGGATCCTCATGGCGCCGTCCAGGTCTGCGTTGAGGAGGTTGTGGCTCAGGCGTTTGGTCTCCGCCAGGCACGCTCTGTCGTAGGACGCCACGGTGCGGGCGATCTCGCGGACGGACGAAAGAAGCTCCCCCTCGGGGAAAACCCGGCTCACGTAGCCCATGCGCTCCGCCTCGGCGGCGTCGTAGATTCTTCCGGTGAGGGCCAGCTCCTTGGCGCGGCCCAGGCCCACGATCCGCCAGAGGGGGTCCAGGATGGGGGGGAGGGAGAGCGCGATCTCCCGCTGGCCGAACTTGGCCCGCTCCGAGGCGTACCGGAAGTCGCACATCAGGGTGAGGTCGAACCCTCCGGCGATGGCCGGCCCGCCCACGGCGGCGATGACCGGGATCTTGCAGAACAGGATGGAGCGGTAGGCCCGGTGAAACAGCTCCGTGAAGGCCTGATTCGACTCGATCCGCAGGGTCCGGATGAACCCCAGGTCAAAGCCCGCGGAGAAGTACTTCTCCCCGCCGGTGAGGACCGCCACGTGGACATCCTCCCGGCGGTCCAGGTCCGTGAAGTGCCGTTCGATCTCCTCCAGCACCTCGGGAGAGAGCGCGTTGCGCTTGTCCGGGCGGTGGATGGTTACCGTGGCGACCTTGTCCTCCACCTCCAGCCTCACGAATGTCGCATCCATGTTTCTGCCCCCCTTCCTGCTGCCGGTTGCCGTGCCGGCCGAGCGGTTCCGGGTCGACTTTACAGGATTCCGCCCCCTTCGACCACAGGGGCCTTCTGCCGGCCGGCTGCTTCCTGGCGCGGTACCGGGGTTCTTGTGTTATGCTGTGTCCCGGCTCGGCCTCGTAATTCCCCACACGTATTCTGATAGGGAGAAAGCATGGCGGTAGCCATCCACAGGACGGAAAACCCCAGGGACGTGGGGCGCGTCATCGACCGGTTGGGAGGCCTGCAGCGGTTCGTGAAGCGGGGAGACCGGGTGCTGATCAAGCCGAACGTGTGCGCTCCGCGTTCCAGCCGGTCGGGCGCCGTGACGGACCCGGAGCTGGTGGCGGAACTCTGCAGGCTGGTGGCGGACTGCGGCGGGAAGCCCTCCGTGGGGGACAGTCCCATCTTCCCTTTTCCCTCCAAGGCGGCGTTCCGCGTGGCCGGGTACGCGGACTTCCCGAAGCGTTACGGGGTCCCGCTTCTGGACCTGGACAGCGAGAAGAGCGCAAAGATCCGGGTGCCCGGTGGCTCGGTCCTGGAACACGCGGTGGTTTCGCGCAGGGCCCTGGAGACCGACGTCCTCATCAACGTGCCGGTCATGAAGAACCACGTTCACACCGCAGTGACCCTCGGGTTGAAGAACATGAAGGGGGTGGTCCCGGGCCGGAACAAGCACGTGATCCACCTCAAGGGGCTCGACGGCGGCATCGTGGACCTGAACAGCCTGGTAAAAAGCACGCTGGTGGTGGTGGACGCCATCGTGGGCATGGAAGGGATGATGGCCCCGGTGAACGGCCGGGCCAAGCGGATGAACCTGCTCCTGGCAGGGGACAACATCGTGGAAACGGACGCCGTGGGATGCCGCGTCATGGGCGTGGACCCGAGACGCATCGCCCACGTTCTGCAGGCCGAACAGCGCGGGCTCGGTCGGATCGACGGGGTCGAGGTGCTGGGGGAACCGGTGGAGGCGGTCCGCTCCCGGTTCCGTTTCTACGACCGGCCCCGCGGGTTGACCTCCATGGGGGGCCGCCTGGCGTGGGGGATGTGGAACTGGGGGTACAACCAACTCGCCAAGCGGTTTGGGGCGGACATCCTGGAGCCGCTGGATCCGGCAAGGCAGTGGAAGTGGGACGCCGGGAAGTGCAAGCCCTGCAAGCTCTGCGTGGAAGCCTGCCCGGTGCACGTGCTCCGGCTGGAAGAGGGCCGGCTCCTTCGGGACAAGGACGGGTGCATTTACTGCTACTGCTGCGTGGAGGCGTGTCCCCAGGGGGCCATCTCCCGCTTCTGACCCGTCGGCCGGAGGACTGTGGGGAGGGCACGGGCATGCCCATCGCGATCACCGCCAACGGCTGGGTCTCGGTCCTGACGGATGTGCTCTGATCCATACCGTCTTTCAACAAGTAGTACATGTACGAGGATCATGACCAAGGTCGCAGGGGGTCCATGGAAAGGGTCATTCGCATACAGAGAGTATTCCCAACAGCAGGACAAGGTCGTGATCAGGAGGACGCCCGGTGGTTCGGGAGGAGCGGGGCCGTGAGGCCCCACGCGATCCCGATTGGGCAGCGGATGGATCCGCTTTCGTGAGGTTCGACCGCGTGGCGCTGAGTGTATTGGATCTGTTCAAGATCGGCATCGGGCCGTCGAGCTCGCACACGGTCGGCCCGATGTGGGCGGCTCTGCGCTTCGCCCGGGCGCTGGAGGCGCGGGGCGTCCTGGCTCAGGTGCGGCGGGTGCGTACCGACCTGTACGGGTCCCTGGCCTTGACCGGCCGGGGCCACGCCACCGACAGGGCGATCCTGCTCGGTCTTTCCGGGGAGCAACCGGACACGACCGACCCGGAAACCGTCGAGCCGCTCGTGGGTCGGGCTCGGTCCGAGCACACGCTCCGTCTCGCCGGGCGGGTTGCCGTTGCGTTCGACGAGGTCGATGACCTTGTCTTTCACGACGACAAGTCCCTCCCGCGCCACCCCAACGGGATGCGGCTGGCTGCCCTCAACGCGGCCGGCGTGGAGCTG
>Ga0068714_10003268_pt1 | contig 19428 bp, 21 predicted proteins | sample MTBNYHSulfiMetaG_FD_62988 | JGI IMG/M metagenome (GOLD analysis project Ga0068714, IMG submission 62988) | Enrichment culture microbial communities from rom New York Harbor, USA that are MTBE-degrading - MTBE-NYH (New York Harbor Sulfidogenic)... | ecosystem: Environmental > Aquatic > Marine >... | reverse complement strand
CTGGACCACAGTCCTCCCAGCGAACGTGAGCTTCTGTCCACCGTGCGCGTGGCGTATGCGAGACAGGTCGTCTAGTAGGTCCGTCACGGCGGACTGATCCGACAAGAACGGATTCCCGGCACGGCCGCGAGAACGCGGCCGCGCCGCTGTGTGCCCAAGGAAGACACGGGCGGGGGTTGCATCTATCATCTATATGTCATATACATATATGTGTTGAACGAGGAGGCGATTGTGTGAGCGAATGCGCGGGTAACCCCGAGGCCGGCGGCGTCAGGCGACGTTGCTGCGAGCAGGGTGATGGGACTCAGCGGGGTCCTGGTCGCGGGCGTGGGGCGCTTCTCGAGCCGGCCATCCTGATTGCGCTGAGCGGAGCCAGCTCGCACGGGTACGACCTGGCGCGCGAGATCGAGGAGATCACCGGCGGTGAAGTTGTCCCGGATACCGGAGGGCTCTACCGGATTCTGCGGCGCCTTGAAGAAGACGGCGCTGTCGAGTCCTGGTGGGAGGACACGGGCTCCGGTCCGCAGCGGCGATCATACCGGCTGACCCCCGGTGGTTTCGCGCTGCTGGCTCACTGGCTGGGGCATCTCATCGACCGACGGGACGCGCTTGATCGGCTGATCCAGGCGGCTGGCCGTGCCGCCTCATAGGCATGCTGTCCTGCGGACATGCTGTCCGCAGGAGGCTCGCGGCTGAAGGTGTGGAGTCGAAGAAAGGATGTGTGTCATGCCAGGAAGGGATGGAACCGGACCTGAGGGCCGTGGGCGGATGACCGGCGGCGGTTCCGGAGAATGCATTGTGCGGGTTGAGGGTGACGTGCCGGCCGGGTTTGCCCGGCGCATAGGCGGGCGCTTGCGCCGCATGGCCGCGCCGCTTCGTGGGACAGGCCGACGTCACCGTGGCGGGAGGACGCAATGAGGGTCGTGATCTCGACACTAGGGACGACGCTCGACGACACGGTTGACGAGCGGTTTGGCCGCGCCCGGTATCTGATAGTTGCCGACACTGACGGCGACGTTGTCGCGGTCAAGGACAACAGCGCGAACCGGAATGCCCTGCAGGGGGCCGGTATCGCTGTAGCCGAGTTCGTTTCGGACCACAGAGCCGAGGCGGTGCTCACCGGGCATCTCGGCCCAAAGGCGTTTGACGCGCTCGGCGCGTGCGGGGTGAAGGGCTACGACGCAACCGGGATGACGGCTCGCGAGGCACTCGCGGCGTACGCATCGGGTTCGCTGGGCGAGCTGACGGAAGCAGGAGAAGCGCATGCCGGCTAGTTCGGCAGAAGGGACAGACATGGAAGCGAATGGACGTATGGTTCTCGCCGTTCCCTCGGCAGGAGCGGGCGGACTGGACGGGGAGCGCTCGGGGCACTTTGGCCAGTGCGACTGCTTCACGGTTGTGGACATTGAGAATGGCGCGGTCGTCAGCACGAGAGTCGTGGACAACCCGCCGCACATCGAGGGCGGCTGTCTGCGGCCGGTTAACCTGCTGGCTGGAGAAGGCGTGAACGCGCTCATCGTGGCCGGCATCGGCGGCAGGCCGCTGGCTGGCTTCAACGACGCGGGCATCGCGGTCTACTTCGACAACCAGCTGCCGGTTGTCCGGGACGCCGTGGACGCGCTCATCGCGGGTGCTATGGAGATCATCGATCCGTCCGCTGTGTGCGGCGGCCACCACTAGTCGGGCGCCGGACGTGGAATCGTCTGTGGGCAGCGGGTGGGACCTCCCGATTCTCGTTGCCGTGGCCTCGGGAAAGGGCGGCACGGGCAAGACGCTGGTTGCGACCAGTCTCGCTCTCGTTGCCGCCCGCTCGGGCTCCTCGGTGGCGCTCGTTGACTGCGATGCCGACGCGCCTAACGCGGCGCTCTTTCTCGCGCCCGAGTGGACGATCTCGGAGCCGGTGACCGTGGCGCTGCCGGTGGTGGACGCAGGCGCCTGCGTGCTCTGCGGCGCCTGCCGGACGGCATGCGCGTTTGGCGCTATCAGGATCCTCGGCGAGCGGGTCATGGTGTTTCCCGAGCTGTGCCACAGCTGCGGGGCGTGCCGTGCGGCGTGCAAGAAGGGCGCGATCCGCGAAGTGCAGGAGCGTGTTGGCGTGATCGACCGGGGTGCCGTTGCGGCAGCCGTGCCCGCGCCGGGGGCCGTGGACGTGATCACCGGGACGCTGGATATCGGGAACGTGAAAGCGCCGCAGGTGATCCGTGCCGCGCGTGCGAGCGCCGGGAAGCTCGACCGGGACGTCACGATCTTCGATGCGCCCCCCGGCGTGTCGTGCCCACCGGTTGCCGCGATACGCGGCGCCGATGTGCTCGTGCTCGTCACGGAGCCCACGCCGTTTGGCCTGCACGATCTCGAGCTGGCCGTAGAGCTCGGCAGGAGTCTTGGCATCCCCATAGGTGTCGTCATCAACCGGGACGGCAGCGGCGGGGCGGACGTCACGGCGTACTGCGAGGCCGAGGGGCTGCCCGTGCTCGGGCGGATTCCGTTCGATCGCGAGGTTGCCGCGATCTGCGCCGACGGAGGGATCGTGCTTGACGGGCATCCGCTCGCCCCGGCGTGGTTCAGCGGCATCTGGGCGGCCGTGGACGACCTGGCTCGAAAGGACCTCGCATGACACGCCGGATCGTTTTTGCCTCGGGGAAAGGCGGGACCGGGAAGACAACGCTCTCGGCGCTCATGGCCATCCATGCGGCCCGGGAGTTCTCGATCGTGCTGGCCGACTGCGATGTGGAGGCGGCGAATCTCCCGCTTGCACTCGGCGCGGAGGACGTCTCCCGCGAGCCGTTTGCGGGATGGCCGACTGCAGTTCTCGATCGTGCCCGGTGCAACTCGTGCGGCGTGTGTCTACAGGTCTGCCGCTCCGGAGCCGTCGAGTACGCGCCTGTGGGACGGGCGTTCTCGATCGACCCGCTGTCATGCGAGGGCTGTGGCCGCTGTGCCTCGTCGTGCCCGTACGAAGCGATCACGATGGTGCCGCGCGAGGCGGGGGAGGTCGTGATAGCCGGAACCGCCATCGGCCCGCTTGTCTACGGGCGGCTGCGCCCCGGACAGGATCTCTCCGGCAAGCTGGTGACCGAGGTGCGATCGGCGGCTGACGGGCTTGCGGAGAAGGGGCAGGCCGCGCTCACGCTCATAGACGGCCCTCCCGGCACCGGGTGTCCGGCAACGGCAGCAATCGCCAACACGGATCTGCTCGTGGCCGTGACCGAACCAACGCTCTCGGGCGAGCACGATCTTGCGCGTCTGACCGCGCTTGCGCGAAGACTCGGCGTTCCCGTAGCGATCGTGCTCAATAAGGCCGATCTCTCGGCCCGCGGCGCCGGACGGATCCGGACACTGGCGGCCGCCGAGTCGCTGCCCGTGATCGCCGAGGTGCCCTTCGACCCGGCGCTCGCGATGCTCGCGCAGCGCGCGGAGCTGGCGAGCGTGTTTGCGGGCGACCGCAGTGTCTGCGCAGATTCAGACGCCATGGCGGGGCCGGACGTGGCTGCAGGGCTGCCAGGGTTGGCGGCCGTTCGGACAGCGTGGGATGCGATTCGGGCGCGGATTGTCGGGTAGTAAGGTAGGCGGGAGGACATTTGCGCGTGCGTATTCACCGCGCGGGTGCCCTGTGTTACCCTACGTTCACGCACACGCGGGTGTGGCGGAATGGCAGACGCGCATGGTTCAGGTCCATGTGGGGGCAACCCCGTGAAGGTTCAACTCCTTTCACCCGCACCACAGTACTCTGATGGCCCCACTCGGCGAGTGGGGCTTTTTGTATGTTTGTGAACCGGGTGTTTCGCGGGCGAACCCCTTTTCTATCCCGGACGCTCCGGTATTCTGGGGGGCACATGCGGTCCGCCCTGTTCCACAACCGGGCACGGGGACCGCACATTCGGCTGAAGGTGGCATGCACATGGCACGAGAGTACGTGATGGGCAACGAGGCGATTGCGCTCGGCGCGATCCGGGCGGGCGTTGGCGTGGTGAGCGGCTATCCGGGGACGCCCTCGAGCGAGATTCTTGAGACGGTGGCCAAGCGCAATCCCGGCGGCGTGTACGTTGAGTGGTCGGTAAATGAGAAGGCGGCGCTTGAGGTTGCCGCCGGGGCCGCGTACGCGGGCGTCCGCTCGATGGTGACGATGAAGCAGGTGGGGCTGAACGTGGCTTCCGACCCGCTCATGAGCCTCGCGTACATCGGCATCAAGGGCGGCATGGTGGTCGTGGCTGCCGACGATCCCGGCCCGATCTCCTCGCAAACCGAGCAGGACACCCGTCAGTTTGCGATCTTTGCCAAGCTCCCGATCTTCGATCCCGCCTCGCCAGAAGAGGCGTTTGAGATGATCGGCGACGCGTTTGAGTACTCCGAGAAGTACGGCACGCCGGTGATCTTCCGCCCCACGACGCGCGTGTGCCACGGCTACGCGCCGGTTGACGTGCCCGATGAGACCCTCGCGTCAGCGCTGCCCGAGGGCTTCATCAAGGACGCGAAGTGGGTTATCTTCCCGAGGCTCACGTACGGGAATCACCTGAAGATCGAGGCGCGGCAGCCGGTGCTTGCCGCGGACTTCTCGGGCTATCGGTTCAACACGATCGAGCGCGTGGGTGAAGCCGAGAGCGCCGGTGGGGCTCCCGTCCGCAAAGCCATCGCCACCGGCGGCATCAGCTACGCATACGTCCGCGAGGCGCTCGCGATTCTCGGCGCGGAGTGCATGGTGCTGCGCGTTGGGACGCCGAGCCCGTTCCCGGACCCGCTTGCGCTCGAGTTCCTGAACGGTCTCGACGAGGTGCTCGTTCTCGAGGAGCTCGATCCGGTGATCGAGAACGCGCTCGTCTACCTCTGTGGCCGGGAGCACCTGCCGGTGACGGTGCGCGGCAAGCGCAGCGGCGACACGCCCTGCGCCGGCGAGAACTCTACCGAAGTAGCGGTCAGGGCGATCGCGACGTTCCTCGGCAGAGAGGCGCCGGCGATTCCCGTGCGCGCGGACGTTCCCGCGCTGCCCGTCCGGCCGCCGGTGCTCTGTGCGGGGTGCCCGCATCGAGCGTCGTTCTTTGCGGTCAAGCAGGCGATGCGCGGCAAGAAGGCGGTTTTCTCTGGCGACATCGGGTGCTACACCCTTGGCAACGCGATGCCGCTCGACATGTGCGACACGTGCCTGTGCATGGGCGCGGGCATCACGATCGCCCAGGGCCTCCACCGCGCCGAGCCGGACGCGGTGAACTTCGCGTTCATCGGGGACTCGACGTTCTTCCACTCGGGAATTACCGGCGTTGTGAACGCTGTGTACAACCAGACGGACATCGTGGTGGTGGTTCTCGACAACTCCACCACCGCCATGACCGGCCATCAGCCGCACCCCGGCATCGGGCGCACGATGATGGGCGACGTGACCGAGGCGATCAGCATCGCCGAGGTGCTGCGGGCCGTTGGCGTGAAGCACGTGGAGACGTGCGATCCGCTGCGGCTTGGCGACGCGATGGCGGCTGTGAAGCGAGCGGTTGAAGTAGCGACGGGCGCGGGCGCCGCCGGCGGCGTCTCGGCGGTCATCTTCAAGTCGCCGTGCGTTGCGATCGTGAAGCCACAGGGGGCGTGCGTGGTGGATGAGCTAGCGTGTCGCGGCTGCCTGAACTGCATCTCAAAGCTGGGGTGTCCGGCGATCACGCGCACGGGCGCGGTGGTGGCGATCGATCCAGCGCTGTGCACGGGATGCGGCCTCTGCGTACAGGTCTGCCCGTTTGGCGCGATCGGGGGTGCGCGATGACTGGCGGCACGACTACCTCCCGCAACCTGCTCTTTTCGGGCGTTGGCGGGCAGGGCACGATTCTCGCCTCCAAGCTCGTTGCCCGTGCAGCGCTCGCGCGCGGTCTTGCGGTGCGCTCGGCCGAGACGATCGGCATGGCGCAGCGCGGCGGCTCGGTGACGAGCCACATCCGCATCGGCGAGGGCGCGTTTTCGCCGCTGCTGCCGCTTGGTTCGGCGGACGCGATTCTCGGCTTCGAGCCCGCCGAGGCGGTCCGTTCGCTGCCGTACCTGCGTGACGGCGGCGTGGTGGTCGTGAGCGCAAAGGCCGTCCCACCGGTTTCGGCATCGCTCTCGGCCACCGGCTACGACGGCGCCGCGATGCTGGACTACCTGTGCGCCACGGTTGCGCGCGTGATCGTGGTTGACGCCGATGCGATTTGCGCCGAGTGTGGTTCGCCAAAGGTGCTCAACACGGCGCTTCTCGGCGCGGCGGCGGCCACTGGCGCGCTCGGCATCACCATCGAGGAACTGGAGGAGGCGCTCGGGGAGTCACTCCCCGGGCGGCTCGTGGAGATGAACGTCTGCGCGCTGCGCGCGGGCGCCCGCTACGTCTAGAGAGGGGCAACGGGAGTGAAGACGCAGGAGCAGCTCGACGCCGTTCTAAACGCGCTCAAGGGCCTCACCGCCCGCAGCGCGTTTTACGCCACCAAGTACGCGGGCATCGACCTCGATGCCGTGAAGACATGGGAGGACTTCCAGCGCCTGCCCTTCACCGAGAAGGCCGACCTGCGCGATGCCTACCCCCTCGGCCTCATGGGCACGCCGGAGAGCGAGATCGTGCGCATCCACTCGTCATCGGGCACGACCGGCACGCCGATCATCATTCCCTACACCAAACAAGACGTTGCCGACTGGGCCATCATGTTCGCGCGCTGCTACGAGATGGCCGGCGTCACAAACATGGATCGCGTCCACATCACACCGGGCTACGGCCTCTGGACGGCCGGCATCGGCTTCCAGGCAGGCGCGGAACTCCTCGGCGCGATGGTCATCCCGATGGGGCCGGGCAACACCGACAAGCAGATCCAGATGATGATGGACCTCAAGAGCACGGTCCTCACCGCCACCTCCTCCTACGCGCTCCTGCTCGCCGAGGAGATCGAGAAGCGCGGCGTGAAGGATCGCATCCACCTCACGCGCGCGCTCATCGGCTCCGAGCGCTGGGGCGAGAAGATGCGCCGCCGCATCGCCGACGAACTCGGCGTGCGCCTCTACGACATCTACGGCCTGACCGAGATCTACGGCCCGGGCATCGCGATCAGCTGCGACTGCGAGTGCGGCATGCACTACTGGGACGACTACGTGTACTTCGAGATCGTGGACCAGCACACCGGCGAGCAGGTGCCGGAAGGCGAGATCGGCGAGCTCGTGATCACGACGCTCCGCAAGGAAGGTGCGCCGCTCATTCGCTACCGGACGCACGACCTCACGCGCTTCGTGCCCGGCGAGTGCGCGTGCGGCTCGCGCTATCCGCGCATCGACACGGTCCTCGGCCGCACCGACGACATGGTGAAGGTCAAGGGCGTCAACATCTTTCCCGGCCAGATCGATGAGGTCCTGCGGGATGTGGAGGGCGCGTCGAGCGAGTACCAGGTCATGATCGACCACCTTGAGGGCAAGGACATCATGACGCTCTTCTTCGAGACGCCGGAAGGCGTCTACCGCGAGGGCGTAGAGGCCAACGTTCGCCAGCGCTTCAAGGAGAAGGTGGGTCTCACGATCGTCCCCAAGGCGGTTGGCATCGGCGAGCTGCCGAGGAGCGAGAAGAAGTCCACGAGGATCTTCGACAACAGATACTGAGCGGTAGCGAGCGATACCTGCCGGCAGAAGCGCGTTGGTGTGTTTCTCCGCCATGCTGCGGGGCACAATCGGAAGTGAGTGAGTCTCCGGTTGTGCCCCGCAGTTGTGTTGGAGGGCCGATGAGCACGCGTGCTTTCCTCTCGCTAGTGGCCGCCGCGGCGCTGCTGTGCCTGTTCTCCTGCGCCGGCAGCGGCATCCTGGAAGAGTCCGACACAGTCGAGACGCTGGGAACCGGCGCCACTGCAGTCACTACGGCGACGATTCCTTCGGCGTCCGAGTTGCTTACTCCGGCTGACGTGGAGCAGGTGACCGGACTCTCCGAACTTGTTGTCGTTGCGTACGACCCCTCCGTGGGTGCGGGCGGTGACGTGAACATCGCCGACGCATCCGGTCAGCTCGTAGTGATGCTCGTGGTGGCCGACCCGGAAGTGTGGGATCAGTGGCTCACGGACGGTATGACCGTGGCCGAGCCGGTGGCGCCGCCCGTCGGCGATGAGTCCTTCATTGGCCCGAATCCTGATGTCTCTTCGGCCACGTACGTGTTCGGCTTCAGGAGAGGTGACGTGGCAATCGTGCTCGAAACGTTCTTTGTGGGAGACTCAGCGGAGACCGTGCTTTCCACAGAGGACTTGCGTGCACTGGCGGAGATCGTTGAGGGGCGGCTGTAGCTGCGGCTGATGCCAGGCGGCTTCAGAGCACCAGATGCCGGACGGCTCTCGGCCCGATCCAACGCCAACGCCTACCGCTGGTCAGCCTCGGTGTCATCCGCGGTCATCCGTTACTGCGGTTCTGCCAAACGTCGGCTAGTATGTGCCACAAGGCACATGACTTCACGGACTCAAGGAGACACGTTGGACGGCTTCTCGCCGGTACGCGGCAAATGCCATTTCTGGCGTGAGCAGCTTGATGCCGATGACCTCTACGACACCCGGGTCAAGAAGGGCGACCGCCGCGTGCGCTGCTCGTGCTTCATCGAAGGCCGCGGATGGACATACACGATGGACACCCTGGCAGCCGACTGTCCGGAGCGCAATCACTGCCGGTACTACATTCACAACTACTAGGCGGGTAGTGAACTAGAGACATCAATGGGGCGCCCCATCCGGAGCGCCCCATTCTCATTTGATCTCGCTGTGGCGGCTCCGCCCCCGCCGCTACATCGCTTCCTTGGACGTCTCCTCGATCGCGAGGTCGATCTGCCTGCGCAGCGGCTCGGGCAGCCCGGGGATGTCGATGTTCACGAAACCGCGGGTGATCATCGAGACCGCCTGGTCCTTGGGCAGGCCGCGCGTCATGAGGTAGTAGATCTCCTCGGCGGCGATGGGGGAGATGGCGGCCTCATGCGAGAGTTCGGCGCCGGGCGCGCCGACGCTCGCCAGGTCCGGAATCGCCCACTGGGTCGACGTGGCGGACTGGACGATGCCGCGGCAGTCCAGGTGCGCCTTGCAGTCGTTCGTGTGGCCCACGAGACGCCCGCGTGAATACACGACCGAGTTGTCTTTGCTGACCGTGCGGGCAACGGCCTCGCTGCGCGAGCCTGCACCGATCAGCTGCGTTTCACTGCCGAGGTCGATGATCGAGTCCTTGAGGCCATACACGATCGAGTTGAAGACGGCGGTTGAGCGCTCGCCAACCAGTTTGGCCACCGGGAACGCCTGGATGGACTTCACCGGCTTGAGCAGCACGTAGTTGTTGATGTAGACGCCGTCGTCTTCAACGATGACGCCGGTGCGCGGCCGCACGCTGAAGTCCTCGGCCCAGTTGTGGACCATCGTGAAGGTGAGCTTGGCGTTCTTGCCAACGTAGAACTCGGAGATGCCGGCGTGCAGGCCCTCTTTCACGCCTGCGTTGATGTTGCAGCCGGTGATGACGTGGGCCTCGGCACCGTCCTCAACGATGATGACGTTGTGGACGTTCTGGCTGACGTTGCTCTCGCTGATGAGCAGGCACGCCTGGATCGGCTGGTCAACCTTGCGGCCGGCTTTCACGCGGATGAAGTAGCCCTCCGTCTGGTGCAGCGCCACGAGCGCGGTGTACTTGTCCTTGCCGGGATCAACGGCGCGCCACCAGTACTTCTCGAGGAGCTCCTCGCCGTAGAGCGCGAGCGCCTCCTCGGTGCCCATGATCTCGATGGCGTCGTCAAAGGCGGCCTCCACCGCGCGGTAGATCGGCGTCCGGTCCAGCTGAAAGAAGCTGGCCGAGCGGTTCTCTTCGCTGGTGTCGAATCCCGAGAGGAGCACGGCTTCGCGCGTCTGCTTCTCGAGCGACTTCAGCGAGTCGATCTTGTCCTGCTCGGAGACAGTGCTGAAGCGCGTGATGTCAACGTCCGGGCCGAGGGCCGCAGGCTTGTCGGCCGAGGCCTCGGCGGCCGCGCGGATCTCTTCAAGGCGCGCGAGGGCGCTCTCGGTCAGTGAATGATCTGGCATTGGGCACACTCCGCACATTTCTCGTAGCCGTGACGGGCAATCTCCTCGAGCAGGTCCAGGGGGTTGCCCCTGCAGGTCAGACGGCCCTGGAAGAGCACGTGGCCGATGTCCGGGTTGACGAACTCCAGAATGTGCCCGGTGTGGGTGATGATGAGGCCGCTTCGTCTGCGTTCGCTCACGAGACCGGTCTTGAGGAGGCGGTTGATCGCGCCGCCAACGACCGCGATGTTGTCGAGGTCCACGCCGCTCTCTGGCTCGTCAAAGAGCGCGAGGTCCGGGGCCTGCACGAGGATCTGCGCCATCTCTGAGCGCTTCGCCTCGCCGCCGGAGAAGCCCATGTTCACGTCCCGGGCGAGCATGTGGCCGAGGTTGAGGCCGCTATCGAGACCCGCCACGGTGTCGGCGCTGAGTTCCTCGCGGGCAGCGACGTCGAGCATCTGGCGGAGCTTCACGCCACGAACCGCAGGCGGGCGCTGGAACGCGATGCCGATGCCGAGGCGAGCGCGCTCGTCGATCTCGAGCTCGGCGAGGTCGGTTCCCTTGAAGAGGATCCGGCCTTCGGTGATTGTGTAGCCAGGCAGACCTACGATCGTGTTGAGGAGCGTGCTCTTCCCGTGACCGTTTGGTCCGAGCAGCACGTGCGTCTCGCCCTCCAGGATCGTGAGGTCGATGCCGCGCAGGATGGAGCGGTCCCCAACGGACACGTGGAGGTTCTCTATGACGAGCAATGGTGCGGATTCTTCGTGTGGCACGTCGTACCTCGATTCCCTGCTGACGAATACTGAGACATCATAGTACCCGCGAGGCATCTGGCACAGGCGGCTTCTCGCCTGTCTGGCCGGTATTTGGGAGAGGAAGCGAGTGAGCGAGGCAGTTCTCGAGGAGTTCAAGGCCCGCGTCTGGGATCACTACGGCCGCGAAGGGCGCGATTTGCCGTGGCGCCGGACGTCCGACCCGTATCGGATACTCGTCTCCGAAGTGATGCTCCAACAGACGCAGGTTGCTCGGGTGGTTCCCAAGTACGAGGAGTTTCTGGCGGCGTTTCCCACGATCGGGGCGCTCGCCGCCGCGCCTCTTGAGGACCTTCTCGCCGTCTGGCGCGGCCTCGGCTACAACCGCCGGGCGATTGCACTCAAACGCGCCGCTGCGATCATTGTCGCCGAGCACGGCGGCCGCGTGCCGGACACGATCGAGGGGCTCGTCGCGCTCCCGGGCATCGGCCATGCCACGGCGTCCCAGGTCCTCGCGTTCGCCTACAACATCGGCGTGCCGTTCATCGAGACGAACGTCCGCAGTGTCTATCTCCACGAGTTCTTCGCCGATGCCGAGGGTGTGCCGGATGCGGCGATCCTCCCGCTCGTGGCGGCAACGCTCGATCGCGACCGGCCGCGCGAGTGGTTCTGGGCGCTGATGGACTACGGCACCTATCTCAAGGCAACCCGCGAGAATCCCTCGCGCCGCAGTGCGCATCATACGCGGCAGTCCCGCTTTGAGGGTTCGAATCGCCAGCTCCGCGGCCGTCTTCTGGCCGAGCTGGGGCTGGCGGGGAGCAGAGAGCGGGACGCGCACGAGCGGACGGTCGAGGACGATTCGCACATCGGCCTGGCTCCTGCCGACGGCGAGAGGGACGGCCTGACCCCGACGGCCGGCCCGCGCCTCGGCCTGACCTCGGCCGAGCTCGCCGGTATCGTTGGCTTCGACCTCGCCCGTGTGGAGGCCGCGCTCGCCGCGCTTCAGTCGGAAGGGTTCGTCGTGCGTGAGGACGGGCGCTGGCGCATCGGCTGAATGCCGGTGATTACGAACGCTTCGGACTCGAGCATCCGCGACACCATGTCGGCGGGAAGTCCGTGGACGGCTGAGAGGCGCCTTGCCGTGTCGCTCTCCACCCGCAGCGCGCGCGTTCCGTCCGGGAGGTATGCCACCTTGAACTGCGCCGTGCCGAGCGTGGTCTCGATCTCGGCGACGTCGCGCAGCACGGTACGCCGCTCGGCGGGGACGACGCGCACGCCGAGCGTGCCGGTCTCGCCGATGATCTGCTCGGCGAGGCGCGGCGCCTCGGCAGCGATGACGAGGACCGAGAGCAGGACAGCCGGGCGGCCCTTCTTCATGTAGATGGGGGTAAGCCAGACGTCGAGTACGCCGTGGCCGCGCATGCGGTCCGCAATGAGCCCGATCTCCTCGCCGGTGAGGTGGTCGAGGTTCGTCTCAAGGACTACCACGGACTCATAGCCCGGCTCGATGTGCGGTGCTTCGCCGAGGAAGAACCGGCAGATGTTGGGCATGCCGATGTCGCGTGAGCCCCGTCCGCAGCCCACGCGACGGAGTGTCATGGGCGGCATGTGGCCAAAGGAGGTGGCGAGTGCGGCCACGAGCGCGGCGCCGGTTGGGGTGGTGAGCTCGCTCGGGACGGGTCCCGCCTTTACGGTGGCGTCTACAAGCAGCGCGGCGGTGGCGGGTGCCGGGACCGGCAGCGTCCCGTGCGCGGTCTCCATCGTGCCGCTGCCCACAGCGATCGGGGAGACCACGAGCTGATCGATATCGAAGTAGTGGAGCGCGAGTGCCACGCCGAGGATGTCCACGATCGTGTCGGCGGCGCCGATCTCGTGGAAGTGCACGTCCTCGAGAGGCACACCGTGGACCTGTGCCTCGGCGCGGGCGAGCGCGTCGAGCGCGGCCAGCGCGCTCTCGCGCGCGGGGCCGGGGAGCGGTGCGCCTTCAAGCAGCGTGCGGATGTCGCGCCACGAGCGGTGCGGGGCGGCGGACTCGGCAACAGTGATGCCGGTGGCCGGGATGCCGCCGGACGGCGCGCGGTCCGCGTCCACCACGACGTCCGTGAGGCCGGCGGCGGTAAGCGCATCGCTAAGCGCCGTGAGGTCGAACCCGGCGTCAATCAGCGCACCGAGGAACTTGTCGCCCGAGACCCCTGTCGAGCACTCGAGGTAGCCGATCATCGTGCCGCCGCCGGGTCCGTCGCGTGCGCCGCGTGCGCTGCGTGCGCCGGGTGCGCCGCCACCGCAAGGTGGTTGATGCGGCTTGCCATCGCCGCCGCGCCAAACCCGTTGTCGATGTTCACGACGCCCATGCCCGACGCGCACGAGGTCAGCATGCCGAGGAGGGCCGCAAGGCCGTTCAGGCTTGCGCCGTAGCCAACCGACGTTGGCACCGCCACGACCGGGCACGAGACGAGGCCCGTGACGAGCGACGGCAGCGCGCCCTCCATTCCGGCCACAGCGATGATCACGTTTGCATCGCGCAGGAGTTCGGTGTTGGACAGCAGCCGATGAACGCCTGCCACGCCCACGTCGTAGAGGCGCGTCACCCGGTTGCCCATCACTTCCGCGGAGATCGCGGCTTCCTCGGCGACGGGGGTGTCGGCGGTGCCGCCGGTGGCGATCACGATGTGGCCCTCGGCGGGGCGTTCCTCGCGGCGGTCGATCACGAGCAGGCGCGACTCCTCAAAGTAGCGGGCGTCCGCGGCCACCTGCGCGACGCGCTGGAAATGCGCCGCACTGGCTCGCGTGCCGAGGAACACGTCCCCGTGCTCCATCATCTCGCGCGCGATCGCCCGTACCTGCGACGGCGTCTTGCCCTCGCAGAGGACGACTTCGCTGAATCCGCAGCGCAGTGCGCGGTGGTGGTCAATCTTCGCCTCGCCGATGTCGCCAAATGGCAAGTCGGCCAAACGCAGGAGCGCGGCGTCAGTGGAGGTCCCACCCTCGGCAACCGAGTCCAGCAACGAGCGCAGCGCGTCAAGGTCCATCGATCATTCCTTCCGACGATTCGTGAAACGTCCTGTCAAGGTTACACTGTTCCCACTACGCGACGAGAGGTGACCGTTATGACGAAGATCGCATTCCTCGGTCCGGCCGGGACGCACTCGGAGGAGGCGCTGCTCGCGCTCGACGTTCCCGACATAGAGCCTGTGCCATGCGTGTCGATCGACGAGGTCTTTGCCGCGGTTGCGTCGGGTACGGTCGAGTACGGTTTTGCGCCGATCGAGAACTCGGTTGAAGGCAGCGTGAACGCCACGCTCGACGGGCTCGCGTTTGGAGAGGACTTTGCCGTTCAGGGCGAGATCGTGCGTGACATACACAATACACTTGTGGTGGCGCCGGGCATCTCAATGGACGAGATCACGCAGGTTACCAGTCATCCGCAGGCGGCGGGACAGTGTCGGCAGTGGCTCGCGGGCAACCTGCCCACCGTACCCGTACTCGCGGCCAATTCAACCGCCGAGGCCGTGAAGCGGGCGGTCGCCGAGCCAGGCGTGGCGGCGATCGGCACACGTCTGGCCGCGAAGCTCTACGGTGGCGAGGTCCTTGCCGAGAACATCGCGGACCACTCGGGCAATCAGACGCGGTTCGTGCTCGTCGGCCGCGGTATCCGCCCGCGGACGGGCAACGACAAGACGTCGCTTGCACTCTTCATACACGAGAACAAGCCGGGCGCGTTGCTCATGATCCTCTCCGAGTTTGCCTACGGGCAGATCAACCTGACCAAGCTCCAGAGCCGGCCCACGAAACAGCAGCTCGGCCAGTATATGTTCTTCGTGGACCTTGAAGGGCATATTGAAGACCATGCGGTGTCGCTCGCGCTCGACTGTCTGCGGCTGAAGCTCCGCGAGGTGAAAGTGCTCGGTAGCTACCCGATGGCGCAGTAGGAACGGTTGGGCGCGGGGGCGGGTGCGCTGGAGGTGCCGGCCGGTGGGTGTCGGCAGCGGCGTGGCCGCGCGCAACCAACAGAAGGAGGGGTCATGTTCAAGGAGTTCAAGGAGTTCGCGGTCAAGGGGAACGCCGTGGATCTGGCAATCGGCGTGATCCTGGGTACGGCGTTTGGCGCGGTGGTGACGTCGCTTGTCAAAGACGTGATCATGCCCCCGATCGGGGCACTGCTCGGCGGGGCGGACTTCTCGCAGCTCTTCTGGGTGATTAAGGAAGGCGCTACGGCAGTGGGTCCCTATGCCACCATTGCCGCTGCGGCCGAGGCCGGAGCGGTGACGCTCAACTACGGTGTGTTCATCAACACGATCATCAACTTCCTGATCGTGGCGTGGGCGCTCTTCATGGTCGTTAGGACGATGAACCGCCTCCGCAAGCCCGCCGAGGTCGAGGTCACCACGAAGGACTGTCCGTTCTGCGCAACGGCCATACCGCTTGCCGCCAAGAAGTGCCCCGCGTGCACGAGCGAGCTGGCCGAGTAGGGCCATCCGCTATCTCAGCTTGCTGCTACCCACACGACCTTTACGCCCGCCGTCTCCGCGATTCCGCGCAGACGGCGGTCGGCGGTAACAAGCGGTATTCGCTCCTGAAGTGCAAGCGTGACGTACACACAATCGTAGACGGGGTGGTTGTGCTCGAGGCCGAGGGCCAGCGCATCGATGACGTCCGGCTCCCCATTCTCCAGCTCCAGCCCGATCGACATGAGCGCGCGGAGCGCCGCCAGCACTTTCTCCGGCGCGTATTCGCCCCGGCGCACTTTGCCCCATAGCGCCTGGGCGCATTCGAGCATCGCCCAGCCAGGCGCGCAGGGTGAGTCGCACTCCTCGTAGGCTGAGAGTGCCGCAGGACTGCCAGGTTCGTCCACGGTGAGCTTCACGAGCACGCTCGCATCGAAGACGGCCGCTTTCACAACTCTGCGTCTCTGTGCGCCCGAATGTCCACCGTTGAGTCAGACGCCGAGGGTCCGAGCAGGGTGCGTGTCTCAGCGAGCAGCGCCAGCGACTCGTCCTTGGAGAGCCTCACAGACTGCCGAAGGATTGCGTGGATCTCGGCCTGCAGCGAGCGGCCATTGCGCTCGGCGCGAACACGGAGCCTGTCGAGCAGGTCCTGATCGATACTGCGGATGAGGAAGTCAGGCATGGGATCGCATTCCCCTCGAAGGTGTGGTATCGAAATGATACTACTAGCCCGACGGCCCCGCCGCAACCGCACCACGTTCCCGCTCATGCACGATCACCTCCCTCCTGCGGCCCCGCTGCGCGTGTCTTGCCCATGTGTCTCGGCTATACTCGCAGACAATGTGAAATCAAATCTCACCGGAAACTGACCCGGAGGTTCCCATGCTTGACGGCCGCTATCTTCGCGACAACCTTGACGCTGTTCGTGAGCGCATGGGCGCCCGCGCGGGCTCGTGGGACTTTGACCGATTCGTTGCGCTCGATGACGATCGTCGGCGCCTGATCGGCGAGGTCGAAACCCGCCAGTCCGAGCGCAACGCGCTCTCCAAGGGCATCGGCGAGATGATGAAGGCTGGCGACCGCGAGGCGGCAGAAGTCGCCAAGACGCGTGTTCGGGACGTCAATGCCGAGATTGAGGCCTTCGAATCCGACCTCGCCACGACCGATGCCGCCGTCCGCGAGATGCTCCTCACGATTCCCAACATCCCCCACGAGAGCGTGCCCACCGGCTGCGACGAGCGCGACAACGTGGAGGTCCGTCGCGTCGGCACGCCGCCAACCTTTGACTTCGAGCCGGTTGCGCACTGGGACCTCGGCCCCGGCCTTGGCATCATAGACTTCGAGCGCGGCGTGAAGCTCGCCAAGAGCCGCTTCGTGGTACTCGGCGCGGACGGCGCTCGCCTGAACCGCGCGCTCATCAACTTCATGCTCGATACGCACGGGCGGCGCGGCTACCGCGAGTGGTCAGTGCCGGCGATGGCAAACGCGGAGACGCTCCTCGGCACGGGGCAGTTGCCTAAGTTCGAGGACGACCTCTTCCACACGCTTGAGGGACTCTTCCTCATCCCCACTGCCGAGGTGCAGCTGACGAACCTCCACCGCGACGAGGTACTTGACGCGGACACCCTCCCGCGCAAGTACTGTGCGCACACGCCGTGCTTCCGCGAGGAGGCGGGTGCGGCCGGACGCGACACGCGCGGCATGATTCGCGTGCACCAGTTCGACAAGGTTGAGCTTGTGAAGTTCTCCCGCCCCGAGACCTCAATGAATGAGCTCGAGGGTATGGTGTCCGATGCCGAGTACATTCTGGAGCAACTCGGCCTGGCGTTTCGCACGATCGTGCTCTGCACGGGCGACATGGGCTTTGGTGCCTGCAAGACGTACGACATCGAGGTCTGGTTGCCGTGCTACGACGGCTACAAGGAGATCTCGTCGTGCTCGAACTGCTGGGACTTCCAGGCGCGCCGCGCGTCCATCAAGTTCCGCAGCCCGGGCGAGTTCAAGGGCTCGCGTCTCCTTCACACCCTGAACGGCAGCGGTCTCGCCGTGGGGCGCTGCCTGGTGGCCGTGCTCGAGAACTACCAGCAGGCCGACGGGTCGGTCATCGTCCCCGAGGTGCTGCGCCCGTACATGGGCGGCCAGGAGCGGATCGTGCCGGTTGCCACCGGGGGGTCGGGAGCATGAGGCGGATCGGGTTGGGACACGCTGGGTTGTCGACCACTGTACGGTCATCCCGGGTGACCCTTGCGGTAGCCCTTGCGGCAGCTGTCGCCCTCGGCGTGCTGGTGGCGGGCTGCGGGTCGAGCGACACCGGGACCACCGGCGAGACGACCAGCACTCCGGCCTCGGACGATACCCAGAGCGGCAGCACGATCTCGAGCGAGATCGAGTCGATGACCGCAGACGGTCCGGGCGAGTCGGCCGCGCTGGCGGCGCTCCCCGGGCTGCTCGACGACGCGGAGGCCCTGCTAGCGGCGTCCTCGGCGCAGGGTCAGCAGATGCCCGACATCGCGGGCGTTGACCCGCTGTTCGTTGCCTACCTCATTAGCGTGGAGCTAGACGGCCAAGTGACGCTCTGCGAGGTGCGCGCCGACGGCATCGCCCACAGTCTCTACGCCTACAACCGGGCGTTTGACAGCGGTTCGCTCGTGTGGACGCCGGTGGACCTCACGCCGATGAAGACCGCCGAGCCGCAGAGTGACCGGGAGGTCGCATCTGTTGAGGCCGTGCGCGCGGTCATGGTCGATGCGTTTCCGGACTCGGCGCTGAACATCGCCGTCTACGGCTACCGCTTCGTCTACGTTTCCGCCGATGGTCACGTGCTCACCCTGCACGTCCTGCCGGACGGCACGCTGCTCTCGGCGGTCGTCACCTCGGGCTGACGGTGCCGATTCGGGCGGACGCTTCGATCCGGGGCGGCCGCCGGACGCCGCCGGGGATGCCTACTTCGTGATCTCGGAGAGATGCGCTTCGTAGCGTCCGCCATCGGCTGCCAGGAACGTTTCGTAGCTGGGGACTTCGTACACGCGCAGGCGGTTGTCGAGGAAGTCGCTCGAGATCAGGAGCGTTCCGTCGTCGCTCACGTCAAGCGCCGTCGGCTGGTTGCCGCACACGAGTGCGTCCAGTGGTTTGCCGGTCTTCGTGTTGTAGACGATGATCGAGCCCCACTCCGGGCCGGGCAGATAGTACGACGTGGCGTTGTTCTCGCCGCGGCAGCTCACAAAGAGCATGTTTCCGTCCGGCGAGAGGTCGATCGTGTTCGGCTTCTCGTCGGTGTCGGCGAACTTCGTGGTCGTGCCGGTGTGCATGTCGTGGACCCAAATCACGTCCTTCGCCATATCCGAGATGTAGAGCACGCCCTTGGCCTCGTCGGCAACGATGTGGCGAAGCGCGCCGCCGTCACTATCGAAGACGGTGGTCACCGCATACGAGGAGAGATCGATGCGCTCGAGTTCTCCGCTGTCAAAGCCCGCCACGTACAGGTAGGTGCCGTCGGCGGTGGCGTACATGCCGCGTGGTGTGTTGGAAACGCTCACGCGCTTCACGAGCTCGCCCGTCACAAGGTCGATGATCGACACATCATCGCCCGACCAGTTGGACGCGTAGAGCGTACCCTCGTCCGGAGACAGCTGCACCCACTTCGTCCACGTGCTCTCCGAGTTGAACTCGCGCAGTACCGTGCGGGTCTTCACGTCGATCTCGAAGCACTTGCCGGTCTCCATCTGTGACGTGTACGCGAGCGTGCCCGCCTTGTTGAAGATCACTTCAACCGCGCCGTAGTCGCCGAGGTCGATGTCGCCGAGATCCTCACCCGTGTACGGATCGAAGATCTGGATCGACGGCGGTCCGTCCAGGATGCTCGTCCACGCTTCCGTTCCATCAGGCGTGATGGACACACCCTTGGGTGCGCCGAGTGTCGTGACGAGTCCGACGCCGTGCAGCACCTGGCCCTCGGGATCGAGGGTGTACTCGAGGGCGAGCGGCGAGTCCAGGAAGAACGTGCGCGTGAACGTGTTGTAGCCGTCGAGGGCGATCGTGAGCGTGATCTCGCCCGCGAGCACGTTTCCCGCAAATGGGGCCGCCGCCGACGTGCTCTCGCCGCTGGCGCGCGTGATCGTGCAGAGCGCCCCCTCGGGGGAGGTGGTAATGCTCAGCGTTTGCGGCTCGGGCGACAGGCTGTACTCCAGCTTCGCGCGGTGGCCGCGCTTGAGCTCGGCGGTGACTGTCTCGGTGGTGAATCCC
>Ga0068714_10003267_pt1 | contig 19434 bp, 17 predicted proteins | sample MTBNYHSulfiMetaG_FD_62988 | JGI IMG/M metagenome (GOLD analysis project Ga0068714, IMG submission 62988) | Enrichment culture microbial communities from rom New York Harbor, USA that are MTBE-degrading - MTBE-NYH (New York Harbor Sulfidogenic)... | ecosystem: Environmental > Aquatic > Marine >... | reverse complement strand
AGGTTCCTTTTATTATAGATGGAACGAGAATTGCCTTGAATGGGGTCCATTCTGTATTTCAGGCAGCCTTGAACTGTATTGGGTTTGGCAGTTTCCCTGCCCGGGTCTTCAAACCAGCCCGGACAACGGTCGGACCTGCGCGAATGCGCCGGGGCGCGCGGAAGAGTTGATCGCATTGGTGAAAACCCATTTCCCGGATTGCGAGATGGAGTTGAATCCCGCGAAACCCACAGGCCTGCGGGAGGAGCAAAGCAGATCAAGTGCTCTCCGGTCAGCGAGAGAGGTTCGGTCACCCGTGGGGCCAAAGAGCCAGCCGCCTTGGGCTGCCCTCCTTTTCACCGTGCGCCATGCGCATTTTTTGCTGTTTACTGCCCTCCTCGCTCCTCAATACATGATCAACCCCATTTGTAGCAAGAAACTTGCCCTGTAGCATTTATTGTGAAATCTTATCTCTCCAAAGGGGCCTTGCTATGGACCAGGACCTGACCATTACGATATCCGATTACGACGCGGTTATCTTCGATCTGGACGGGGTCATTACAAGAACCGAAAAAGTCCATTTCAACGCCTGGAAGCGAATGTTCGACGAATATCTCGGCGAGCGTTCCGGGACGGAGCGGAGACCTTTCGACCGCGAAGATTACCTGCGGTACGTGGACGGAAAACCAAGGTACGAAGGTGTCGGGAGCTTTCTTGAATCGAGGGGAATAGAGCTTCCTTACGGAGCCCCTGATGACGGACCGGAGAAGGAAACCATCTGTGGCCTCGGGAATCGCAAGAACCGGTTTTTCAACGAACTGCTCGAAGAGGAGGGCGTGGAACTCTACGACCCCGCAGTAGATCTGCTGCGGGAACTCCGATCGAGAGGCTTCAAGACCGCCGTGGTTTCCTCCAGCAAGAATTGCGTGCCTGTATTGGAAGCTGCAGGAATTCTGGATCTTTTCGATGTGAAAATCGACGGCGTAGACGCGCAGCGACTTGGGGTCCAGGGAAAGCCCTCGCCGGACATGTTTCTGGCGGCCTGCGAAAGGCTCGATGTCGGCCCGGATCGCACCGTAGTGCTGGAAGATGCGATCTCCGGGGTCGAAGCAGGGAAAAGAGGCCGTTTTGCCCTTGTCATCGGCGTCGACCGGGCGGGGCACGGCCAAAATCTGGAGGCTGCGGGGGCGGACGTCGTGGTGACCAGCCTTTCCTCCATAAACGTCGGAAATCAGAATATTGGTCTTGGAGCGTCTGTACCGTCAGCGTTGGAAAGCATTCAAGAGATTTTGTCAAAGATCGAAGGCAAGGATTTAGCGATCTTCCTCGACTATGACGGGACCCTGACTCCCATCGTGGACGACCCCGGCAAGGCTCTTCTCTCCGATCCCATGAGGAAGACCCTGGTGGAACTGTCCGAGCGGGTGCCGGTGGCCGTCATAAGCGGCCGGGATCTTCCCGATGTCCGGAAGCTCGTTGACATTGGAACCCTTTACTACGCGGGAAGCCACGGCTTTGACATCAGCGGTCCCGAGGGCATGGAGACAAGACACGAGAAGGGCGCTGATTTTCTGCCTTCTCTCGATAAGGCCGAGAGGGAACTGAGAGAGAAGCTGGGCACCTTTTCCGGCGCATGGGTCGAGCGGAAGCGGTTTTCCATCGCCGTCCATTACCGGAAGGTGGCGGAAGAATCGGATGTCGAATCCGTAAAAAAGACCGTGAAAAAAGTTGCCGGGCTTCACGAGGATCTCAGGATGTCGGGGGGGAAGAAGATCTTCGAACTCCAGCCCAGGATGGATTGGCACAAAGGCAAGGCCTTGTTATGGTTCCTGAGGGAACTGGATGTCGACAAGGAGAGTGTAGTTCCTTTTTATATCGGCGACGACGCCACGGACGAGGATGCTTTCAGGGTCTTGAAGGATCGGGGCATCAGTATAGTCGTCATGGATCGGCATCGCCACACCGAGGCTGGATACCGCCTGAAAAATCCCGGTGAAGTGGAGCGGTTTCTCGGAAAACTCGTTTCCGCAAGGAAGGGAGAAGCTTGATGAGCGTCTGGTCTTTAGTCTACGAGGGCTTCGAGCCGGGCCAGGAGAAACTTCGGGAAGCGCTTTGCACCCTGGGAAACGGCTACTTCGCCACGAGGGGCGCCTCCGTCGAATCACGAGCCGACGACATCCATTACCCGGGAACCTACCTGGCCGGTGGGTACAACCGCCTGAAGACGGAAATCGAGGGGAGGGTGATAGAGAACGAAGACCTCGTCAACATGCCGAACTGGCTCTGCCTCAGCTTCCGTTTCGCCGGAGGAGGGTGGTTCGATCTGACTAATGTAGAAATCCTGGAGTATCGTCAGGAGCTGGACATGAAGCGAGGGCTCCTCCTGCGCAGCGTGCACTTCAGCGACAAGGACGGAAGGCGCACCATGCTCAAAGAACGGCGGTTAGTACACATGGCCGAGCCTCACTTGGCGGCCGTCGAGCTAACATTCAGTCCTGAAAACTGGTCCGGAATGGTGGAGTTTCGATCTGCCCTCGATGGAAGGGTCGTAAACGACGGCGTGCCCCGTTACAGAGGACTCAACAGCAAGCACCTGGAACCCCTGGAAACCCGGGTTGTCGATAAAGAGACCGTTTTCCTCAAGGTGCACACCAACCAATCTGAACTCAGCATCGCGCAGGCGGCCAGAACCCGGCTTTGCAGCGACGGCGAGACGGTAGATGTCGAAAGAAAAAGCAGGGAAGAGCCCGGCTACATCGCGCAACATTTCAAGGTCAAAGCGGAAAAAGGCTCGGATTTTTGCCTGGAAAAGGTGATCAGCTTCTTCACTTCAAGAGATCGCGCCTGCGCCGAATGCGGACTCGAGGCAAGAAATTTGATCGACCGCGCCGAGGGCTTCGACGAGTTGCTAGAAACGCATGTCCTGGCATGGAAACATCTCTGGCGGCGATTTGAGATCCTCTACGAAGAGAAAGAACTCCCCAAGGTGGACCGCACGGGGATGGTCCTCCATCTGTACACTTTTCACCTCCTCCAGAGCAGTTCGATGCACACCATGGATATGGACGTGGGAGTTCCGTCCAGGGGCTGGCACGGTGAAGCTTACCGGGGGCACATTTTCTGGGACGAGCTGTTCATCTTCCCCTTTCTCAATCTACGGGTCCCGGAGATCACACGAGCGCTCCTCATGTACCGCTACAGGCGAATCGACGAAGCCCGCGCAGCCGCTAAAAAAGAGGGCTATAAGGGAGCGATGTACCCCTGGCAGAGCGGCAGCAACGGCCGTGAAGAAAGCCAGAGAATCCACCTTAATCCCAAATCGGGGCGATGGATACCTGATCATTCCCGCCACCAGCGCCACGTAAACGCATCGATTGTCTACAACATCTATCAGTATTACCAGGCAACCGGGGACATGGAGTTTCTTTGTTTTCACGGCGCGGAGATGGTCTTGGAGATAGCCCGTTTCTGGGCGAGCATTGCCACATACAATTACGACTTGGATCGGTACGAAATTCTAGGGGTTATGGGACCTGACGAATACCACGAAGCCTATCCCGGCTCTGACAAGCCGGGACTCGATAACAATGCCTACACCAACATCATGGCCGTCTGGGTTCTCAAAGAAGCCTTGAACTTCCTGGAAATCCTCCCGGAGGACCGTCGTAAAGAACTTTGTGAGACGCTGGAACTGAAGGAAGAAGAAATGTCGCTCTGGCAGGACATCACGCAGAAGATGCGCGTGGTTTTCCACGATGACGGCATCATCAGCCAGTTCGAGGGCTACGGCGAACTCGAGGAATTCGACTGGCAGGGCTACAGGGAGAAATACGGCGACATCCAGCGCCTGGACAGGATTCTGGAGGCGGAGGATGACACCCCGAACCGGTACAAGGCTTCGAAGCAGGCTGACGTGCTCATGCTCTTCTACCTCTTCTCGTCCGAGGAATTGGGTAGCATCTTTGATCGGCTCGGTTATCCCTTCGAGTACGGAACAATACCTACGAACATCGACTACTACATAAAACGAACGTCGCACGGTTCAACCCTGAGCCGGGTCGTCCATTCCTGGGTACTTGCCAGGAGGGACAGAGTTAGATCATGGAAGCTCTTCACCCAGGCTCTCGAGAGCGACATTTCCGATATCCAGGGCGGGACCACACCGGAAGGGATTCACCTCGGAGCTATGGCCGGGTGCGTCAGCATGATACAGGACGGCTACACGGGAATGGAGACCCGCGGGAACGTATTGTGGTTCAACCCCTGTCTTCCGGATGAACTGGGAAGGCTCCGAATGCAGATCCGTTACCGGGGCCATAACCTGAGCATCGAGATCACCAGGTACAAGCTGACGATCACCGCCTGCCGCGCAACGGAGGAACCCATCAAGATCGGCTACAACGAGGAAGTTCACCTTCTCGAGGAAGGCCACACCCTGGAATTTGAGTTCGAGGAGTGAAACCGAAGCCTCCGCGCCGGAAACCGGGCAAAGGGACGTACTTGCTGTAGGAGCGACCTCCTGGTCGCGATCGAATCGGGAGCAGGAGGTCCCTCCTTCTCCCTGTGTGGTCGGCACAGCAAGCGGGCCCACGTTACGACATGCGATAAAGGATATGCGATGTGCGATGTGAGCAAAAGAGGGCACAGGGCGCAAGGCTCAGGCGCAGGGGAAAAATGATGAAGGATGCACGATGTGTGATCTGCGGTATGCCATGGAAAAAATCATGAAAAATAGATTGCTGTTGGTCGCGGCGGGATTGGCGGCTTGGGTAGCTCTCACGAGTTCGCCGGGTCCGGCTCAATCCCCTCAAGTGTTGGAAGTGGGGACTTTCTCTTCCATGGAAGCGGGAGCGGTCTTTCCCGAAGAGTGGAAGCCTTTCACTTTCGCCAACATTGACCGCCACACCGATTACAGCCTGACAAGGGAAGACGGGAAGGTAGTGGTCAAAGCCGTTGCCGAAGCCTCCGCCTCGGGACTCATTCGGGAGATAGCCATCGATCCGAAGGAGTTTCCCGTGATCCAATGGACTTGGAAGGTCGACAGCGTGCTCGAAAAAGCGGATGTGCGCACCAAAGAGGGAGACGATTACCCCGCCCGCATCTACGTTGCCTTTGCCGAGGGGAGGCCGGGCTTTCTAGGACGGGTAAGGGACAAGGCGGTTGAGTTGCTATACGGAAGAAAACCGCCTTTCGCGGCTCTCAATTACATCTGGGCCGGCAAGGCGCCGGTGGGCACAATCGTTCCCAATCCTTATACTGACCGTGCGATGATGTTCGTGTTGCAGAGCGGCCCGGAAAAAGTGGGGCAGTGGGTCCGAGAGGAAAGGAACGTTTTCAGGGACTTCGAAAGAGCTTTCAAGGAACCTCCCTTCATGATCACGGGCGTTGCAGTCATGACCGACACGGACAACACAGGCGAGTCCGCCACCGCCTACTATGGCGACATCGTTTTCAAAGGCCAATAGTCTCCTACTTGGATAGCCGATCTTCACAGCCGAAAAGAACGCGAAATCTCAGAACGCGACCTCAATGGCTTCGTTCTTTTGGCCTCTCCTGAAGAGCCGCCTTATGCCTGCCAGGATAGCCTTCAAACTCCAACCCTTCTTGCTTCTCGATCGACTGATGCTTTCCATCGAACATCTCCCTGCTGATTGGTTCTCGGATTACCAAGGGGCTCACTCTCTTCCCTGTAAACCTCATCGTCTTCCAGCGGAGCCACACTTTGGACTATCCCCTTGGCGGTTCTTATCCCCATCATGGCGCCGCAGGAGAAACATTTCACGGGCCCTTCGTAGTCTTGGAAAATGACATGGTCCAGATTCACCTCCCAACCGCAGGCAACACATGGCATCTTCATTACGCTCCCTCCCTTCTTATTAGTCGACCCATAATCGTCACGACACCCTTCCTAAATCCCTCCTGACCTCCTTTTTTCAAAGGGAGGAATCGCTCCTCTCACACTTTTCTTTTTCTTGCCAAGGAAAGGCGCTCTTCTCAATAAGGTCTTTCCCGCACTGAGTTGCCGGTTACGCTGTATTCTGAAAATGAGTCTCCTCCCCTCCCCCGGCTCCCCTCCACCAGGGGAGTGTAAAATCGGTAGAACCTATGCGGGTTCTACACCGCTTACCCGCCCAGGGCAGATTTGACGACGAAAGGCCCCGACGCAGGTTTTGGACGGATTTCAAACCAGAGGCGTTCCCGCGGATCTGCCTCGATCAAGGCTTCAGCCACAACCAGCAGAACCAGAAGCAGGGTGCGGTCGTCAGCCCGAAACCCTTGCCAGCCCTTCTTCTCTATAGCTTCATTGAGTTCGGAAGCGCTCACCGAAGGCTTTTCCGTTACGATGAGGCCCAAGTCCCTCACGCAATGGGGAATCCTCGCAAAAGGGATGCCGTTGGCGGAAAGACAAGCCGCCAAATTTCTGATCGTGGTATTCACTCCTTTGCCCCCCTTCATCGCTCGAATTCTGGATCGAACTCCTGAACGATCTCTGTCTTGATCCGCTCCAGGTCCGGGCCGAACGATGGAAACGCCCTCTCCAGGAACCTCCTGAGAGCCTCCACCTCCAGCTTGACACGATCGATCTCGGCTCGGACATCGATAAACCGTCCATCCGCATACTCACCTGAAAGTCTCAGCTCTTCCGCCAGTCGTTCAATCTCTTTTTCCAAGGCAACCAGATTCACGTCGTCGATCCTTTCTCTCTATGATTTTTCAGTCCTAAATCAGTTTCATCACTTCCTGCTGATCGAGGTCGTACCAGTCTTCGTACGCCCCTGCCACGGAAAAGAAGACGCTTTCCCGGACATTCGCACAGTAGATTTCCTCGACCATGGCCTCGATCCTGCCGATGGAGCTCAGTGGGGCCGTGGGCACGGCCACGATCGTCCCTGAGGCCTTTCTCCTTTTCACATCGTGGACGGAAGCCATCATCGTATAACCCGAAGCAAGACCGTCATCTATGAGAATGACGGTCTTGCCTTCCAACTCCGGGAACGCCCTGCCCTGCCGGAACAGATCGTTTCTCTTCTCTAGTTCATCCCGCACTTTTCGTTTCTGCTCCCCTATCTGCGCAGCACTGAGCTTCAGATTCGCAAGAAGGGATTCATTCAGGAAAACCGCTCCGTCCCGGGTCATGGCGCCGAAACCGGCCTCCGGATTTCCGGGAATCTGGAGCTTCCGAACGATCACTAGGTCCATGGGCCAATGCAGACCGTCTCTCACCTCGCGGGCCACAGGAACACCTCCCGAGGGGATGGCCAGAACAATCCCGTTTTTCTTGTTCGCATACGCCGGTTCCAGCATGGACTTGAGAACTTTGCCTGCGTGGTTCCGGTCCTTGAATACGTACTGGCGGTTCCGGAGTTCCTTCACTTCGTGAAGCCGGGCCTTCATTCCTTTTTCCTTCCAGTTCAACCTTGACGCCTTGGTAAACGCTCATGACCAAATTTCACGCGCGGAGGCGACAAGATATCCATGTCATGAGCGTTTACCACTTCATCGATATTGTCTTCATGTTTTCCTGTGATGCAATGGGGCCGATCCTTTATTTGGGGCTTCAGGATTCTGTATGCATACGGACCAAGCCCGCACTAAATACAGGATTCCATCCATTTACTCCCTCCCGGGGCATGCGATATGAAAGGATACACGACATCGCGAATCCCATATCGCACATGGTGCATCATTCTTACGGTTTCGAGTATGGATCTGGAAAAGAAAATCGACCTTTACTTGAAAGAGCTTTTCGGCCCGGCGGCGACCCTGAAGGGGATGGAACGAACCGGCAAGGGCGTTCACGGCACCGGGTACCTCCTGACCTACACTCTGCCCGAGGGGGAGAGGCAGATCATCATGAAATCACTCGGACCTTCCGGTTTCGGTCATGATCATTTTTCCGACAGAGCCCAGGTCCTTCTCCTCGCGAACGCCAACTACAATCGGATGCGCAAACACATCAGGGCTATCGATGTGGTCGGTGATTCCCCTGATCGATTCATTTCTTTGAAAGACGCAAGCGATTTTTATCTTTTCATGGAAAAGGCGGGCGGAATCGCCTATTTCAAACATCTGGAAGAGATTCTGGCCCAAGGCCGCCTCAGTCGGCGGGACAAGGAAAGGGCGCTTGACCTGGCTCGATTCATCTCGGAAATTCACAAAAAGAAGCACTCGGGGAAAGAGGCAAGGACTCTTTACAGAAGACGAATTCGGGATCTCATCGGCCATGGGGAATGCATCATGGGCATAGTCGACTCTTATAACGGCGCCGAATTCACCTCCGACGATGAACTTGTGGAGTATGCACGACAGTCGCTCACCTGGTGGGGGAAAATCAGAGACCGGAAAGAGCGCCTCTGCGAGGTTCACGGCGATTTTCACCCCGGCAATATCAGGTTTGGGGGGGGCGACCTGATTGTCCTGGATCGATCGAGGGGAACGTGGGGAGAAGCAGCCGATGACGTGACCTGCCTTGGTATCAACTACATTTACTACGCTATCAAGGATAGAAAGGCTTTTGGCGGACCTTTTGCCGAACTCTATCACATTTTCACCGAAACATATCTCGCGGAGACGGCAGACTACGGGTTCTTCGAGGTAGCGCCTCCCTTTTACGCCTTCAGGGCTCTCGTGATCGCCCATCCCCTCTTCTATCCTGGCGATACGTCTCGGACGCGACGGATGCTTCTGGATTTCGGTCGTTCCGTGATGAAAGACGAAAAATTTCACATGAATCGCATAAACGAGTATTTGGGCGCTTGACATGGGGAATGCCAACTTCTGTCTTTGGCTCACGGGATTGCCGGGCTCCGGCAAGACCACCATAGCAAGGGAGCTGGAAGAGTTGCTCACACGGGAGGGCGTGAGTATAGTGATCCTTGCCATGGACGAGTTAAGGTCTTTTTTAACCCCCAATCCGAAGTACACGGAAGAAGAGAGGGAAGTCGTTTATCGCTCCCTTGTACTGATGGCGCAGTTCATCGTGGACTACAGTCCCAGAAGCGTACTCATCGACGCCACCGGAAACCGCAGGCGTTTCAGGGAACTGGCCAGGGAACGAATACGCGAATTCGGGGAAGTCTACATCAAGTGCGCCGTCGAGGTGTCGAGGGCAAGGGAAAAGACCAGGGAAGATTCCCCGGTCGAAAAGGATCTGTACAGGAAGGCTGAAAAGGGAAAACTGCGAGGTGCCTTCCCAGGCGTGACAGCGCCTTATGAAGAACCCGTGAACCCGGAACTCGAGGTATCTTCCGACGCCCTCACTCCTGTCGAGGCGGCCCAGGAAATTATGGGCTACGTGCGATCCAGATGGCTGAGTTGAACTGAACAACTCGAAGAAGAAGCCTTTTACGAATACTCTCGCCGTTACTCGCGAATACAGGATTCAACCTATTTATGCGCCCTTTTTCTTCGTCTAGCCTCACGGTAGAGGTTACCCCTTGCCTGTCGAAAGGAGGAAAGGAATATGTTTGGCAGAAGGATTGATTTGTTCAGCCTTCTCGGTTTCCAAGTGCGAATTGATTTGAGCTGGGTCATTATCGCAGTTCTCGTAGCCTGGTCTTTGTCCACAGGGTTGTTTCCGTTCCTTTATGAAGGACTCTCGAAGGGGACATATTTGATCATGGGGCTCATCGGCGCCCTAGGATTGTTTCTCTCCATCATCGTCCACGAGTTTTCCCATTCCCTGGTTGCCCGGAAATACGGGATACCCATGAAGGGTATCACTCTCTTTATCTTTGGCGGCATGGCCGAGATGTCGGACGAGCCGCCGAGCCCCAGGGCCGAATTCATGATGGCGGCAGTAGGGCCTCTTTCGAGCATCGTCATCGCAGGCGTTTTCTATGCCATGTACTTTGCCGGTGCTTCGACAGGAATATCCACGCCGGTGAACGGCGTCATCCAATACCTCGCATCTATCAACGCTCTTCTGGCCGCCTTCAACGTCATCCCCGCTTTTCCTCTCGATGGAGGCCGAATACTCCGGTCTATTCTCTGGGGAATCAAGGGCAGCCTTAAATGGGCAACACGCATCTCTTCAGCCATCGGATCGGCTTTCGGAGTGTTGCTGATCATCGTGGGAGTTTTCAATTTCTTCGCCGGCAATTTTGTCGGAGGGATGTGGTTGTTTCTCATCGGCATGTTCCTCCAAAGCGCAGCCCGGATGTCTTACCAGCAGTTGCTCACGAGAAGAGCTCTCGAGGGCGAGTCCGTTAGCCGTTTTATGAAGACCGATCCTGTAACGGTCTCCCCTGACATAACTGTGGAGCGGCTGGTGGAGGATTACGTGTATTTATTCCACCACAAAATGTACCCTGTCTTGATCGACGGCAACAGGGTCAGCGGCTGCGTCACGACCAAACAAATAAGGGAGGTGCCCCGGGATGAGTGGAAGCAGAAGCGCGTAGGCGACATCAAGGTGTCCTGCTCCGGGGACAACACCATCTCGCCGGATGCGGATGCGGTCGAAGCTCTTTCACTGATGAACCGCACGGGGTCGAGCCGGCTCATGGTTACGGAAGGTGATCGTCTCGTTGGCGTGGTCTCGTTGAAAGACATGCTGAAATTCCTGTCTCTTCGAGTTGAGCTGGACAATGCATGACAAATGATGCAACGACAAGAAAGGAGCCGACAAATGTTTCCTGTCAAGAAAATCCTGTCTCCAACCGATTTCAGCGAGCCTTCGCTTATCGCCGTAGGTGCTGCGGCGGAAATGGCGGGAAGAGACGGCGCGGAAATCATTTTAATCCATGTTGTGTCACCTCTCCCGGCTTCTCCTCACCCGGGGGCACTGCACGCGTTCGACACAGCCGCCTATTTGCAGGAAATGCTGACTTACGGCAGGGAGTCGATGGAGCGTCTCATAAAAGAGAAATTTCCGTCCGGAGTTTCAGTGCGCTCCATCGTTCTGGCGGGAAACCCCTCCGACGAAATCACTCGCGCGGCCGAAGATGAAAATGTGGATGTTATCGTCATCGCAACCCACGGGCTCACGGGCTGGAGGCGCTTGGTGTTCGGGTCTGTCGCCGAGAGAGTGGTGCGGCTGGCTTCATGCCCCGTGCTGGCCATCCCCGCTCCGCAAGAAACCAAAAAGTGAGGCTGCAAATAATGACGGAAGATCGTTTATAGCTGAAGTATGTTCCCTTCCCGCTTCGCCGGCAATGACTCCGTTCAGCAGACGGAGTATATAAGCGTTCAGCGTTCAGGAGAGAAATCTTGCGATCCCGATGCTGAACGGTAAACATCCGGGTCCAGAGGGCCCGGCGTTGAGCTAACCCCAGAGGGCATGATTTACGCTGATGTAATCACAAAATTCTAAATCCGAAGCACGAAATGGGATTTCGAATTTCGTGCTTCGAATTTGGAGCCTTCTCTCTTCCGCAGGCATAGCCGATTGTCTCTGACCCGACCCTGAGGACCAGGGTTCATATACTACACTGAACACCGAAATTTGAATACTTCTCCTTACTCGCCACTCGTCACCGGTCACCGGTCACTCGGTACTCGTTTCCGGAGGCGGGTTTTCAATGGCGGCCAATCTCTTCTCCAGACTGTCGACCCTGGCTCGAAGTTCCTCCAATTCCTTCCGGTCCGGCACATCCATGCGGTCGAGCCTTTTTCGCACCATCTCCTTCACGGACTTCTCAAAATCCTTCCATTGGCCCTCTCCTGCATCCACCAGGTCCTGGATGAAACTCTTCGCCTCCTTTTCGCTCATCTTGTTCTCCTTCATCAGTTTGTTTTTCAATGTCTCCAGTTTCTCCCCGGTTATTACGATCCCGCCCAGACCCGCAAACAAGACCTTTTTTACCTTGTCCTCAATCATATTTTCTCTCCTTTTCCTCGCCTGATCCCGCTATTCTTTTCCCGGAACATTTCGGTCCCCTCTTCACTTTATCAACAGTATGCCCCGATCATTTTGACACGCTCGACCCCCCCTTGCCTGCACTCTTCCCCAACGGCTTGGGGGGAGAGGCTTGGTGGGAGGGGGACCAAACTGTCACTGCTAATATGGGATGATCAATAAATGTATAGGTAAAGGCGGTCATGACCACAATGGGGGAAGACATGTATTCTCCCCGGTGCAAAGGAGTATTCGCATACATTTCCCTCAAGGGAGCGGCCTCCCCCGTTACATTTGACCTGTTGTTGAGTTCGAATGAGCCGTGAGATATTCGAAATCGCTTCGGTCGTTTCACTCCCTCGCAATCACTTCACGACAAAGCGCACCAAAGAAAGGGAAAAACAACGGAACCTGTCCGCATCCTTCACCAGGAGCGGGAAGTTCAGTTGCAGCCAATTTTACAGTCAATCCCCTATTGATTTACATTCTTTCCCCCATTTACCCCTCACGGCATTTGTTTAGGATGGTAGTCATTTACGATTTTCGAAATGTGATACAGGCGTCGAGGGGAAGAGGACTTGCAGATGGAAAACCTTCATACACCTGCTGATGAACCGATCTACGGCGAAAATGACGACAATGCAGCACCGTCCAAGGAAAGCCAAAAAAAGGACGTCGTCGCTTACAACTCTCTCCAGAGATACCTGCGCGAGATAGACAAGTACGAACTTCTGACGAGAGAAGAGGAGGTAGAACTGGCAAGACGCTACAAGGAGGAAGAAGACGAAGAAGCGGGACATCGGCTTGTCAGAGCCAACCTGAGACTCGTAGTCAAGATCGCGATGGGGTTCTATCGCCTGTGGTCGGAGAAGATACTTGACCTTATTCAGGAAGGGAACCTGGGGCTCGTTCAGGCGCTCCACAAATTCGACCCCTACCGGGGAGTCAAGTTTTCGTACTACGCCGCGTTCTGGATCCGCGCTTACATGCTCAAGTTCCTGATGGAAAACTGGCGCCTCGCCAAGATAGGCACCACCCAGGACCAGCGTAAGCTTTTTTTCAGGTTGTCCAAGGAACGGGAAGTGCTCGAGTCACAGGGCTTCGCAGCCGGACCTAAACTCCTCGCCGAACGCTTGAACGTGAAGGAACATGAGGTCATAGAGATGACCGAGCGAATGGCAAGCCCGGAGGCCTCCCTGGACGCACCTCGTGGAGGGGAGGGCCGCGAAACTTACAGCGAAGCTCTTCCAGCGCCCGAGGAAGAACTGGATGAAAAGATCTTTAAGGAAGCGAGAAAGCACGCTTTCAGGGAGAAGTTGAGGCAGTACCGTTCGGGACTGGCGGACAAGAAAGCCTTCATTTTCGACGAGCGGATCATGAAGGAGGACCCCCTCACGCTGGAGGAAATCGGCAGGAGGTACGATATTTCAAGGGAAAGAGTGCGCCAGATTGAAAGCAGCATTCTTAGCGATATCAAAAAGGAGATTAGAAAAGAGTTGCCGGAGTACTCCGAGGATACCGGCAAGCGGTGATATGCGAGAAAAACGGCCACAGGGCGCAAGGCTCAAGGGGAAGAGGGCATCCCGGCTGGGATGCACATTCTACTTCGTTTTCCCCCTGCGCCTTAATCCTTGCACCATGCGCCGGCCTGTTCACCGCACAAGGAGCACCGCATTCTCGATCATGTTGACCAGTTCGCACAGCTCGCAGCCGTAAAGAGGGTCGCGGCAGGAGAGAACCACGGGCCCGAGATGCCGGACCGCACTTACCAGTTTCTGGAGCGAAGGTTGAACGAGGGTGCTAACGTAACCCTGCAATCCGTGGTCTTTCATGTACAGCCTTGCAGCTTCCGAGATATCCAGTGCCTCCTGTTGTGATTCTCCTATCGCGAGGACTACCAACTTTCCTTGCTTCACTCTGACCAGGGCCGCAGCGGCATCAAGAACCTTTCCCGATACCTCCCTCCCGTCGTAAACGGCAACCGCCGGAACCGCGAAAGCGACCCCGGGCTCGAGGATGAGCGTCAGCCCTTTGCCTTGTGATATGAGCATCTTCACCGTCGACCCTAGCCGTTTGCTCATCGACCATCCTCGTTTGCCGACGATGATCAGATCACATTCCGCGGCCGCAAGGATAATCTCGGAAGCCACCGGCCCCCTGGCGACACGAAACTCCCATGAAATTCCCTCGCGCGCCGACATGGCGGCCATCGTTCTTTTGATGTGGTTTGCCTGGGCCCTCAGCTGCATTTCCAGGTCCGGGAGCTGGATGCGGCGTACGGTCAGGGAAAAGCCCCCCACTTCGGCGGCAAAAGGGAATTCAGCCATTCGCAGCAAATCGATGTCCTCGACAAAAAGGCCCCTTAACTCGGCTCCCAGGTGTCCTGCCAGTTCGGCAGCCGTTTCCAGTGCCGCCAAGCTTTGCTGGGACGCATCGAGAGCCAATAGAATACGCTTTATTTTCAAGTCATTCTCGTTCACCGGTTTCCTCCATAGTTGCAGCGCTTTGCTCTACGCATTTGGCTCGCGAAACTTGCGCTGTTTCTCCGCCAATGCCGCGAGCCTTGCCCGCACTTTTCCGTTCACGCTCTTCTCGGGATACTCTCCCTTCTCATCGGGAACTCCCGCCGGAACGCCGGTTAGAATCTCGATCCCCTGGTCGATAGTCTCCACCGGGTGGACGTGGAACTTTCCCTCTTCCGCCGCCTCGATTACGTCTTTGCGAAGCATCAGATGCTTTATGTTGGACGCTGGGATCAGCACCCCCTGCTCCCCATTCAACCCTTTAGCTCTGCAGGTGTCGAAAAAGCCCTCGATCTTCTCATTAACTCCCCCGATGGGCTGGATCTGGCCGTGTTGGTTCACGGATCCCGTCACCGCAAGGGACTGCTTCAAGGGCAACTCACCGATCGCCGAGAGGAGGGCGTAAAGCTCCGCCGAGGATGCGCTGTCTCCTTCGATTCCCGAGTATGACTGTTCGAACACCAGGCTTGCAGAGAGAGAAAGCGGCTGGTCCACTGCATAGCGTGCCCCAAGGAACCCGGCCAGGATGAGAACCCCTTTAGAATGGATGGGCCCGCCCATCTCGACTTCTCGTTCGATGTCGATTACTTCCCCTTTGCCCAGGCGGACACGGGCCGTGATGCGGCTCGGTCTCCCGAAAGCGAAGTTCCCGAACTGAATCACAGAAAGGCCGTTTACCTGCCCTATTTTTCCCCCTTCAGTGTCTATGAGAATGGTGCCTCTTGCAATTTCCTCCTGCATACGCTGACGCAGCCGGTCGGAGCGGTAGATCCAGGCCTCCACGGCCCGCTCCACGTCCGATCCCGTCACCTTTCCGTCGCCGTTCCGGCCGGCCCAGTAATCCGATTCCCGAAGCAGATCGCTGATGCTCTGCATGTGAACGGAAAGCCTTTCCCCGTCCCCGACCATGCGGGCGCTCCGTTCGATAATCCTCGCCACCGCCTCGCGGTCGAAGGGGCGCAAAGCCTTTTGGCGCGCCATCGATGCGATGAGACGGGAGTACTCCTCCTGGCTTTCCGCTGTTCGATTCATTTGCACATCGAAATCGGCCCCCACTTTGAAAAGCTCAGAAAATTCCGGATCATAATATTGAAGGAGATAATAGATCCTGGGCGCTCCTATCATTACCACCTTCAGATTCAAGGGGACCGGTTCCGGCTCAAGGGAAACGGTGCTGATCAGTCCGTAAAACTCTCCCAGGGACTCGATTTTCACCTGCTGGGATCTGAGCGCCCTCTTCAGGGCATCCCAGGCAAAGGGTTGCGTGAGAACCTTGACGGCGTCAAGAATCAAGTAGCCCCCGTTGGCGCGATGCAGGGCTCCCGGACGGATCATGTTGAAGTCGGTAAGGAGCGTCCCCATGTGAGGCAAATGCTCAACCCGCCCTACAAGGTTGCTGTAATTTGGATTGTCCTCGTAAACCACGGGGCCGCCCTGCGACTTGCTGTGGTCGAAAAGGACGTTCACCTGGTAGCGTCTCAAGACGGCCTTTTCCGCCTGCTGACTCAGCAAGGCCTGAGCATCCTGCGCTTGACCTTCGTCTCCCGGAAGCAAGGCACGCACGTTTTCAAACATGTCTTTTTCAATATCTTCAAGATATTCTATAACCTGCGGCAGATCTTTATACTTATTTTTGAGGTCTCCCAGAAGAGGCCCTACAGCTAGATTGGATATCTCCCGGTTGAGTTCTTTTATTTTCTCTCGCATTTCTTTTTCCCATGTGGGAATTTTCTGCATGATTTTCTGGGCTTCCTTCTGGACCTCCTCAACTTTTTCCTCCATTTTTTTCCGTTCTTCCTCGGGAAGCTTTTTGAATTCCTCGGGCGGAAGCACGCTGCCTTCGCGCACAGGTGCAAAGGCAAAACCGGCAGGAAGGCGCATCAGAGTGAGGTCCTTTTCTTCCGTTTTCTTTTGAAGCTCCTCGAAAGCATGTTGCTGGCGTTCATGAAACTCATGGGTTATGCTGCGGACCCGGTTTTGGTACTCTTCGTTTTCAAAAGCAGCTTTCAGGGCATTGCGGGCCTCCTCAACGAGCTTTTCCATGTCCTGGGACAAATCTCTTCCCTTCCCGGGAGGCATTCGGAGGACACGGGGCTTGTGTGCCTCCCTGAAGTTGTTGACGTAACAGAAATCGGAAGGGACTTCCCTAGAGACTGCCTTTTCCTCTAGCAACTTGCGGACCAGATCATGTTTGCCCGTTCCCTCTTGGCCCAGGGCGAAAATGTTGTAGCCTTCCTGGCTTATGTCGATCCCGAATTGGAGCGATTCCACAGCTCGGGGCTGCCCCACGAACCCGTCAAGTTCTTCCAGATCATTCGTTGTCTTAAAGTTAAACTTGTCGGGATCGCAACGATGATAGAGTTCCTCCGCCTTCAGTTCTCGGTAATCCATGATTCCATCCTTCCTTTCTTCCGTATCTGAGAGCACGATGTCCGAACTCCAGAATCAAACATGACCGCCACACAAGCCAATGGGGCGAATCCTGTATTCGAGACCCCGTAGGTCGGTAATCAGTAATCAGTAAACCAGTGATCAGTAGGGTCGGCCACCGTGCCGACATGAGTCAGTGATCCGTAAAGAGTGACGTGGGATATGCGATATGCGATGTGCGAGAAAAATCGGCACACGGCGCACGGCTCAAGGATAAACCTGTTTACTGCATCATTTTGCCCTTGCGCCTTGAGCCATGTGCCTTGCGCCGTTTTTACCTATTCCTGATTTCTCCAACTACGGGCAGATGGTCCGAAGCCACGCAGGAGAGTTTTGTCCTGTGCACCCAGATTCTCTTGAGGGCATCGTTCGGCCTCACCCATATCCTGTCGAGGGGGAGAAAAGGACGCCAGGAAGGAAAACTTAATAGCGCCCTTGATCTGCCCAGCCTCCGGTGAATCTGGCGGAGCCCCCAGCTTATGGGCAGCCACTCGTTGATATCACCAAGGAGAACGGTGATGAGATCGGTGTCTTGCCCTATACAATTTATCAATCTCCCCATCTGGTATCGTCTCTCAGCAAAAGCGAGGCCGAGGTGGGTCACAAAGACCCTGACCGGCCTTCCGTGCACCGACAGGAGAGCTTCGATGGCGCCCCGTGGCTCACGGCGCGAAAAGCACAGATCTATCTCCTGCTTCTCCAGCACGGGCCAACGCGTCAGCAACGCGTTTCCGTAATGACCGTAAGAGTACTTGATGGTAGGACCCGGGATAGGTTTGCAGCCCGTCTCCGAGGCAAGGAAGTCCATTTGCGCCGACTCATGGGTGCCCTCGGAGCGATTGTCCACTTCCTGAAGGCCTATCACATCGGCCTTCAATTCGCGGATTACAGCCGCGACACGACCAGGATCGAGTTGCCGATCCGTTCCTACGCACCTGTGCACGTTGTAGGTTGCAACCCTGAACATGTCAAACCAGTGATCAGCAGGTCAGCGATCTGTGACATGCGATATGCGATGTGGGTGAAGTATCGGTGCACGGCGCAAGGATCGAGGAAAAACCGGTTTCCTGTATCATGTTGCCCCTTGTGCCTTGAGCGTTGCGCCTTCTCCTTTTCACATCCCACATCTCACATCGCACATCCTTTTTTTTCCTTGCTCCTTTCGCGCTCTTCTATTTAAGAGAGAGCGGATTTTTCCTCGCCGCCCGTCTTTCCGTGTTTTGTCAAGAACTTCGACTTAACGACCAGGATTGCGGCAACGATACCGGCCGCCAGGAGGGCGAGCAGAGCAAAACTCCCCCACCCCGGATCCCTTATTGCTTCCTCGAGCTGATGCTCGAAGAGGGTCACAGCAGCTATGCCCGGAGCCATACCAAGGATGGTGCCTAGCACATAATCCAAAAACCGGATGTGGCTGGCTCCGGCAACGAGGTTGACGACGGTAAACGGCGCAATGGGCAGAATGCGTACAGTGCCCACGGTGATCACACCGTGCTGAGCCAGCCTCCGGCTCAGGCGGTTCACCCGGGACCCCGACAGCCGGCTCACCGTTTCCCTTCCGAGCACCCTTCCGATGCCGTAAGTCGAAACAGCCGCCAGGAGACACCCGGAAAGGGAGTAGAAAAAACCGCTCACAGGACCGAAGGTGAACGCCGTGACCACGATCATAACCGTCACCGGGAACATGACCAGACCGCCGATGACGTAAGCCGAAAGCACGATGACAGGAGCCGCTCCATTCTCCCTGACGGCCGCCCCGGCGGCCACCAGGTTGTTCCAGTCGATCCATTCACCCAGGGGGGTCCACCTCCATGCCGCGGCCAGACCCAACAACCCCAGAAGGAGCATGATGAACACGCGCAGGCGATGTTCGCCCTTTCTTTCCACATCCTCGGGCACGAATTCCTCGAAGAGTTTTTCCGGGTCGATTGGCTCCACCGGGTCGATGGCGGAGTCGGGCATCAGTTCGGTTCTCCAGGAAATTTCTTCCTCAGGAAATGGAAGAAGCGTTCTCTCCGATCCCCTCAGCTTCTCGACGCAGGCGATGAGAGACTGCCTCTCCGCCATAACGCGACCCACTTCTTCAGCCGGCGCTCCGAGATGCTCGCCGAGAAGACGATTGAGGAAGCCGGTAATTCCTTCCTCTATCCGCTTTTCGCCAGAAGACTCCAGCGCGATGTCGCACTCCGTATCAACGCCCATGGAGCGGTTGCTGAGGTTGGACGATCCCACCCTAACGAAAGTTCCGTCCGCAATCATCACCTTTGAATGGACGTTCACCACTTTTCCGTCGAGGTTAGGCACTTCAGGGTAGTAGACTCGAAGCCGGCCGTGAACGTCCGCCTGCCTGAGATGCGCCAGCAGCCTGGCCCGGAAGGCGCCCATGGTCGTCTCCTCCAGCCAGTCCGAGCCGACCCGGAGAACGATCACGATCTCGGGCCCCTCCTTTTTCTTCAGGCTGGCCGCAATTGCTCTCCCCACGGAAAAAGACGACAGATATTGATTTTCCATGTAGACGAACCGCCGGGCCGAGGCAATGGTGTCCAGGTAAAGGGCCTCAACCTCTCGAACGTCATCCCCTCCGTCCCCTGCGGGATCGGTTCGCACCACAGCCACATGCACGTCTTCGAGGTCCGGGGAAAGGTTCTCAGGCCACGGGTCTCC
>Ga0068714_10003266_pt1 | contig 19437 bp, 14 predicted proteins | sample MTBNYHSulfiMetaG_FD_62988 | JGI IMG/M metagenome (GOLD analysis project Ga0068714, IMG submission 62988) | Enrichment culture microbial communities from rom New York Harbor, USA that are MTBE-degrading - MTBE-NYH (New York Harbor Sulfidogenic)... | ecosystem: Environmental > Aquatic > Marine >... | reverse complement strand
GATCACCTTGCCGAGGAACTGCTCGTAGACCTGGCCGAGGATGTCGGCCGGCAGCACGCTGAACTCGTAGGGGCTCTCGGGGTAGTAGAGCCGGCGGAGGATCTCCTTGAGCGCCTTGTCGTCGATCGTGAGCGTTGGGGTGAGGCGGTCGGCGATGCCGTGGCGGCCCTTCTCGTCGGCGAAGTGGAAGAGGCCGGAGTCGTAGCGCGCGTCGGCCTCGTAGAAGAGCTGCCTGAGGCGGCCGTAGGTGTCCGAGCCGTTGAGCAGACCCTGCAGGCGGCCGTAGGGCTCGATGCCGCGGTCCTCGCAGATGCGCAGGAAGATGATGCGGTCGATCGTCGCCTGCACGGCGTAGTTCAACTCGCGCTGCGAGAGCGATGGGTTGCGCAGGGCGATGTTGCGGGCGAGGGCCTCGCGCCACGACTCGATCTCGCCGAGGAAGGCCTTGTCGACCTCGGCGGTACCACGCTTGGCCCTGGTCGACTCGACGTACCTGTCGAAGGAGCCCTGGAGGATCGCCTCCTTCGAGAACACCCCTGCGATCTCGTCCCAGCGCTCCTCGTACTCGGTGAAGGGGATGTAGATGGTGCGCGCCACGGAGGCCCTGTCGCTCTTGTCGGGGCGCACGCGGCAGTCGTAGACGGCGAGCTCCTGGAAGTCGCTGAGGATCGAGAGCGGCAGCTTGGCCGACCAGGCGTAGCGGCGGAGCTGGTAGGCCGGCGCGGGGTCGTCCTTGATGTTGACCGCCGGCTTCTTGGCCTCGACGAAGAACTTGCGCTGGCCGCCGATGCGGAAAGAGTAGTCGGGGGCGCGGGCGTCGAGGCCGATCTTAATCGCGTCTTCGTGGACGACGTCTTTGTACTGCTGCGCGTAGCCGGCTTCGTTGTCGACATCCCAGCCGAGCGCCTTGAAGAAGGGGTCGAGGAACTCGCGGCGCACCTGGGTCTCGTTGTACTGCGGCCGCTGGTAGGCGTCGCGATTGCGCGCGAAGCGCTCGACGAGCTCGAGAACCGAACCTGGCGCCGCCATCCTCACCCCCACGAGGCTGCCTTGTCCCCGCGTCGCAGTCTACACAGGCGAGGGGCCGGATGCCCGGTCACCGCTTCGTGCGGCCCCGCGCCCCCGCCACAGGCAGGCCCACCTGCGGCCCCGGCGCCGGCGGATGGTAGGGTAGGGCGGCGTGAGCCCTGCGGACCGCAACAGACCAGCCCGCTCTGCCGCGCGCCGGCGACAGATCGCCCGCCGGCGGCGAGTCGCGCTCGCCGTCGTCCTCCTCCTCGTGATCGCCGCCGGGGCGGTGCTCGTGCGCGCCTGCGCCTGCGGTGGCGAGACCGGTGGAGCCGGCGGCGAACGGGATGACGGCGCGGCGGGCGGCGCCCCGGCGGCGAACGCCCACGGCATCGTGCCGTACGCGCCCGTCGACTACCCGACGCGCGACGGCGAGGGCGTCAAGATCGCCACCTTCCTCGGCGACGCGACGCGCCGCTTCTACGGGCGCGGGCCGGCGCCGACATCACTCGACGTCGTCTGGCGCACCGAGATCGGCAGCGGCTGGACGTCGGGCAAGGAGGAGGACCCGCCCAAAGTCTGGGCGGGCTCGGGCTGGACCGGCCAGCCCGCCCTCGTGCGCCAGGGCGACCGCCTCCTGCTCCTCGTCCCCGGCTACGACCACGGCCTCCACAAGCTCGACGCGAGCGACGGCCGGCGGCTCTGGCGGCGTGAGTACGACGACATCCTCAAGAGCTCGCCCAGCGTCTTCGAGAACCCCGCGGCCACCGGCGCCGGCGACCGTTACATCGTCTGCGCCGGCTCGCGGCGCGGCTACCCGATGGAGCTCGACGACCCCGACATTGCCCCCTACCGCGCCTTCACCGTGGGCAAGGGCGAGGAGCTCTGGCGCCTGCCCGTGCCGCAGACCGCGGCCTACACCCGCGATTGTGACGGCAGCGGCCTCTACCTCGACGGGCGCCTCTACATCGGCGTCGAGAGCGGCTGGATGTACGCCCTCGACCCGCTGGCGACGGAGCCGTGGGGCGAGCACCGCCGGCCGGCGGTGCTCGCCGAGCGGCTCCTCCTCGGCGACGGCGACGACGGCCGCCACGCCGACGACCTCGCCCTCGAGGCCTCGCCGGCCCTGCTCGGCGACCGGCTCTACATCGCCTCCGGCGCCGGCCACGTCTACGGCCTCACGCTCGACACCCTCGAGGTGATCTACGACCGGCGCATCGGCAGCGACATGAACGGCACGACGGTGCCGACGGCGAGCGGCAAGCTCCTCATACCGGTCGAGAAGCAGTACATCGACGGCAAGGGCGGGATGATGCTGATCGACCCGGCCAAGCCGGCCGACGCCGACCCGGAGTGGTACTTCCCCACGGGCAACGGCAAGCTGGGCGACTGGCGCGGCGGCGTGATCGGCTCGGCGTCGGTCAACGACGCCGCCAACGCCGACGGCCGCCACCCCGCTCTGGCCGCCTTCTCGGCGATCGACGGCAACCTGTACGTCGTGGCCCAGGACGTCCTTGCCGATGAAGAGGTCGAAGGGCCCAACGGCGAAGGAGGTCTGGCGACGCCGCGGCTCGTCTTCAGTGCGAACATCGGGGGCAGCATCTCCACGCCGATCATCGTCGGCGACGCCATCGTCGCGGCCGGCTACGACGAGACGGTCCACCTGTACCGCATCACGTATCGCAAGGCGCGCGAAGGCGACGACGGCGCCTTGCCCAGTCGCACCGGCGACTGGTGGAAGGTCGCGATCCGCGAGACCGCCCGTCAGAATATCGGCGCCTCGATCGAAGCGACGCCGATACTATGGGACGGGCGGGTCTACGTCGGCGCCCGCGACGGCTACTTCTACTGCCTGGGGGGGCGATGAAAACCGGACACACCACAGAGACCGAGCCGCGCCGCGCGCGGCGCACCAGACTCACCCCCGTCGCGCTCGCCGCCCTGCTCGCCGCGCTGCTCGTGGTCGCCGTGGGCGGCTCGTCGGTGCCCGCCGTCGACGCACCCGTCTCGCCCTTCGTCCTCGCCCCCCTGATCGGACCCTGGGAGCAGTACGGCTACGCGCCGGACTACGTGCGCAACGTGCCCGCCTTCGACTCGGAGGGCCGCGCCTACATCCGCAGCCGCACCTCGAACACGCATCACACCTCGTACGTGCACGCCCTGGAGGACGGTGAGTGGACGCGCTTCGACTTCTCCGCCGCCCTGCGCGCCGCCTTCCCGGATTACGTACGCACGGTGGGCGCCGGCAGCATCCGCAACGACCGCGTGATCTTCGACCGCGAGGACCGCGCCTACAACCCCGTGCGCGTCAGGCTCGAGGACGGCACCGAGCGCAACGCCCTCATGGTGTCCTGGGACCGCTGTCGCACGTGGAAGGTCTTCGCCCTGCCGGACGGCTGGTTCGCGACCGAGCAGTGGGTGGGCCACAACGAGCTCGACGGGCCGCCCTTCCTCGCCTTCTGGGAGCCGTCGGGGCTGCCGACGGTGAAGGGCGGCCAGCGCAACTCGCTCTGGGTCACGCAGCCGCGGCTCGAGGGCGAGAAGCTCGTCGTGCCGCCGCCGACCCACGTGACCGACGAGTGCCTCGGCCTCAACAAGGACTCCGGCGGCTCCTCGTTCGCCGTCACCCACGGCGACACCACCTTCTTCGTCTGGCCGGAGGCCTCGCCGCTCGGCTCGCCCGGCGTGCCGACCTATGTCGCCACCTACGACCACGCCACCGGGGCCGTCGGCGCCCCGCAGCTCGTCGCGGTGACGCCGCCGGCCAACGACATCCACAACAAGCCCGGCATCTGCATCGACAGCGAAGGCCACCTCCACGTCGCCGCCGGCTCGCACGGCCGTCCGGTGCTTTACACGCGCTCGCTCTCGCCCCTCAGCATCGACGCGGGGTGGAGTGCCGCCCAGCGCCTGCCGGCCGACCCGTCACTCGCCCCGTATGCGCCGGTCGACGAACCGCGCCAGACGTACAACGCCTTCGTCTGCGACGCGACCGACACGCTGCACCTCGTGACGCGCCAGTTCCGCGAGTGGACCGGGGAGGACGGCGTCGTCAGGACCTACGGCGGGCTGATCCACCACAGCCTGCCGAAGGGCGGTGTGTGGAGCTACCCGCACCTGATCGTGATCGGCGCCGACACCGGCTACAGCATCTACTACCACAAGCTCAGTCTGGACCACCGCGGCCGCCTCTTCCTGTCGCTCAGCTACGCCGGGGGCCAGGAGTACTACCAGGCCAAGGCGCGGGCCATCGGGTTGCGCGTGCTCGGGCGCAGCGCGCTCCTGATGGGCAAGTACCGGCGTCGGCTGCTGCTCGTCTCCGAAGACGCGGGGCTCAGGTGGCGTCTGGCCGAGACCGCCGACCTCGCCGCGCCTGGTCAGCTCCTGGCCACGGAGGCCGACGCCGACCGGCTCGCCGACGTGCCGCCGCCCGAGGACGTCCCGCCGCGGTGGGCGTGGACCAGCCCGCGGCCGCAGGGCAACCAGTTCACCGCCCTGGCCCTGCCCGACGGCGTGTACGGCTGGGCCGTCGGCGCGTACGGGACGATCCGCCGCACCAACGACGGCGGCCGCACCTGGCGCCGCCAGAGCTCGGGCACGACGCGCCCGCTGTACGGCCTCGCCGCCCCCAGCACGCGCACGGCGTGGGCGGTCGGCGAGGACGGCCTGATCCTGCGCACCACCGACGCCGGACGCACGTGGCGCACACAGGACTCGCGCACCACGAAGACGTTCTTCGCCGCGACCTCCGTCTCGGGCTCGACCGGGTGGGCCGTCGGCGAGCGCGGCGTGGTGAGACTGACGACCGACGGCGGCCGCACCTGGCGCACCGGGTACTCGAAGTCGGCGCAGGCGTTCTTCGCCGTCGACTTCGTCGACGCGGCACGCGGCTGGGTCGTGGGCGACGGCGGCAAGATCATGCGCACCCTGGATGGAGGACGCAGCTGGAAGGGGCAGAGATCGCCGTCCGGCCAGGCGCTGTACGGCGTCTCGTTCCGCGACCGCCTGCGCGGGGTCGCGGTCGGCGCCGGCGGCGTCATCGTCCGCACCGTCGACGGCGGCGCCACCTGGCGACGCATGACGAGCCCGGTGACGACGAGACTGAGCGCCGTCGAGATCCGGCCCACCGGGGTCGGCTTCGCCAGCGGTGACGGCGGCGTGATCCTGCGAACGCTCGACGGCGGCCGCACGTGGTCGCGCAAGCAGCTGCCGGCGCGCACCGTCTGCGGCGGCCTCGACGCGTACACCGCCAGCAGGGTGTGGGTCGGCGGGGCCAGCGGGGTCGTCTGCCGGAGCACCGACGGCGGCCGCACCTGGAAGCGCCTGACCGGAGGGCAGTGGCGCTCCCTCGGCGACCTTGTCTCGCACGGCGCCGACCTCTGGACGACGGCCGGCGACCGCGTGCTGCGCAGCGCCACCGGCGGCGCCTCGTGGACGGCGGCGACGATCGTGAGCGACGCCGTCCTGAACTCCCTGGCACTCACCGAGAGCGATGCCTGGGCGGTCGGCGACGGCGGTCTCGTGCTGCGCAGTGCCGACGGCGGTGCGACGTGGGCACAGCTCCCGCCGCCCACCGACCAGCACCTGCGCTCGGTGGCCGCGCCGGCGCCGGGCGTCGCCTGGGTCGCCGGCGCCGACTCCACCCTGCTCGCCACGGACGACGGCGGCGCGAGCTGGCGACGCCCGCTCGCGCCGCCCGACGACCTTTACTGCGTCGACTTCCTCGACACGCAGCGCGGATGGGCCGGCGGCGGCGGGCCCTACGGCGAGGGTGAGACCGTCGTCTGGCGCACGACGGACGGCGGCACGTCCTGGCAGAGCGCCTCGCTGCCGAGCTGGGGCCGCGTGCGCGACATCGAGTTCGTGGACGCGACCACCGGCTGGGCGGTGACTGAGGATTGGGGCGTGGACGGCGACTACCCGCAGGGCGCCGTGCTGGGCACCCGCGACGGCGGCCTCACCTGGGAGCTCCAGGCGACCGCCCCGGGCGTGCTCCTCGCCGTGAGCATGGATCCGGCGGGCTTCGGCTGGGCCCTCGGCTCCATGGGCGTCGCACTGCAGACGCGCGACGGAGGGGCGACGTGGCTGCGGCGCGACTCGGGCACCGACAACACGCTGCGCGGCGCCGTGCTCAACGGCGTCGACGGCGCCGTCATCACCGGTGACGGCGGCACGGTGCTCACCGTGACGCCGGGCACGCCCTGACGCAAGAGGACGCGGAGGGCGGCGGGCGCCTCAGCCGGGCAGGCCGAGGAGGGCGGGGAGCTCGTCGAGGCCGCGGATCGTCGGCAGCGGCACGTCCCAGCGGCCGCGCCGGTCGAGCAGCACACCGTGGCACCCGGCGGCGATCGCCCCGCGCACGTCGTCCTCGAGGTTGTCGCCGACCATCACCGCCTGGTCCGGGGCCACCCGCGCCTCGGCGAGCAGCGCCGCGAAGATCTCGGGGGCCGGCTTGCAGTGGCCGACGACGCTGCTCGCGACCGCGAGATCGACGAGGGCGCTGAGACCGAAGTGCGCCGCCACGGCGTCGAGGTCGCGGCTGGTGTTCGAGAGCAGTGCGAGAGTGAGCCCGGCCGCGCGAAGCCGCTCGAGGCAGGGCAGGACGTCTTCGTAGAGGGTGAAGTGCTCGACGTTCCACCACTCGGCGAGCTGAGCGTGCGCAGCCGCCGCCACCGCCTCGGGGTCGCCGCCCCCGAGCTCCTCGATGATGGTCGTGGCCACGACCTCGTAGACGCCCTCGTCGTGCAGCGTGCCGAGCCGTTCACGGCGCTCCATCACGGCCGCATACACCGCACGCTCGGCCGCCTCCCACCGCCCGGGGTCGAGGTCGAGCCCGAACTCGCGCCCGAGCGCCCGGTAGCCCTCGGCCTCGAAGCGCGTGCCCGGGCGTAGCAGCGTGTAGTCGACGTCGAAGATCACGAGCGCCGGCGGCGCGGGGATGCGGAGCGTGGGGACGCGAGGTGCGGTCATGAAGGCGGGGTCCGCCCCTGCCGGCGCGCGTGCCGCACGGCACAGGAGTCGGTGGTGGCGAAGACCTCGCCGGCACGATAGGACGAACGCACGAACGGGGCGGCCACGACCTCGAGACCGAGCGCCCGGCCCCGCTCGGCCACGGCGTCGAACTCGCCCGGCGGCACGTAGCGCACGACCGGCAGCCGGTCGCGCGCCGGACGCAGGTACTGCCCCACGGTGACGACGTCGACGCCGCTGGCGACGCAGTCGCCGAAGACTCGCTCGACCTCGTCGTGCGTCTCGCCCAGGCCGAGCATGATGCCGGTCTTGACGAGCGCCCGGCCGCCGCGTGCGGGGGTCGCCGCGCCCTGCGGCGACGGGGCCGGCGCTTCCGAGCCCCCGGCCACGCTCAGGTGAGCGCGGCGGCCGCGGGCCCAGTCGGCCGCCTGCTCGAGCAGGCGGAGGGAGCGACCGTAGTCGGCCCGCGGCCGCACCAGCGGGTACAGCCGCACCACCGTCTCGAGGTTGTGCCCGACCACGTCGGGCCGCGCCGCGAGCACGGCCCCGAGGGCGTCGGCGTCGCCGAGGAAGTCGGGGACGAGCACCTCGACGGTCGCCGCCGGCAGCGTGTCACGGAGCGCCGCGACCGTGGCCGCGAAGTGGGCCGCGCCGCCGTCGCCGAGGTCGTCCCGCGTGACCGAGGTGACGACCACGTGACGGAGACCGAGACGCACCGCCGCCTCGGCCACCCGGCGAGGCTCGTCGGCGTCGAGAGGCGCCGGCCGCGCCTCGCCGCTCGCCGCGGAGCGCTCCACGCTGCAGAAGCGGCAGTCGCGCGTGCAACGATCGCCGAGGATCAGGAAGGTCGCCGTGCCCGCGGAGAAACACTCGCCCTTGTTCGGGCAGCGCGCCTCCTCGCAGACGGTGTGCAGGTGGAGGTCGTCGAGCAGCGCCCCGGTCGCCCGGAAGGGGGCGGGCGCCGGCGGGCGCACCTTGAGCCAGGCCGGCTTGCGTCGCGGGGCATCGCCGCCCGGCCGCATCTCTCCGTCCGCTGAGCTCACAGGCTGTGCATGCCGCGGCCCAGGCCGCCGAGCGCGGCCTCGCCGACGCCCTCGGCGAGCGTCGGGTGGGCGTGGATCGTCTCGGCCACGTCGCGCAGGGTGAGGCCGGCCCGGGCCGCGAGGGCGAGCTCGTGCACGAGCTCGGTCACGCGCGGCCCGACCAGTGAGGCGCCGAGTACCGACCCACCGCCCGGCTCGCAGACGATGCGCACGAAGCCCTCGGCCTCGCCTTCGACGACGGCCTTGGAGACCGCGTTGAAGCGCAGGTGGGCGACCTCGATCTCTCTGCCCTCCTGCTTGGCGCGGTCCTCGGTGAGGCCGACGCTGGCGACCTCGGGGCTGCTGAAGACGCAGTTGGGCACGATGCGGCGGTCGACCGTGAGGCGGCCGCCGGTGACGGCGTTCTCGGCCGCCGCCTGGCCCTGGTGGTAGGCCCAGTGGGCGAGCAGCGGTGGCCCCGCCACGTCGCCGGCGGCGAACACGCCGTCCAGCGTCGTGCGCTGCGTCTCGTCGGTGACGACGAAGCCGCGCCCGTCGATCTCGACGCCGGCCTCGGCGAGACTCATACCCTCGCTGACGGGGCGGCGGCCGACGGCCACGAGGACGCTCGCCGCGACGAGCTCGCGCCCGCCGGCGAGACTGAGGTGGACGCCGTCGTCCCGCCCCTCGGCGCGCTCGACGCCGGCCTTGAGGACGACCTCGATGCCGGCCTTCTTGAACGCCTGCTGCAGCGTCTTGCCGACGCGCTTGTCCTCGCCGGGCAGCAGCTGGTCGAGCATCTCGACCACCGTGACCGTCGTGCCGAGGCGGGCGAAGACCGAGGCGAACTCGCAGCCGATCACGCCGCCCCCGACGATGACCAGGCTCACGGGCACGTGGTCGATCCGCAGCAGCTCGTCGCTCGTCATCACGCGCGGGTCGGAGAAGTCGAAGAGTCGCAGACGGACCGAGTCCGAGCCGGTGGCCAGGATGACGGCGTCGCCCTCGAGCGCGCACCCGTCGTCGAGGGCGATACGGCCTGGCCCGGCGAGGCGGCCGTGCCCGGCGACGACCTCGACCTTGCGTGCCGCCAGCATGTGCTCGACGCCCTCGCGCAGCTGCCGGGCGGTCGCGTCCTTGCGCGCCATGAAGGCGGCGAAGTCGAGGGCGACGCCTTCGGCGTGCACGCCGAAGGCGTCGCCCTCGCGGGCCATCTGCAGGCGCTCGGCGCCGGCGACCATCGCCTTCGTCGGGATGCACCCGCGATTCAGGCAGGTGCCGCCGATCTCGCGCGACTCGACGACGGCGACCTCCGCCCCGAGTTGCGCGGCGCGCAGCGCCGCCACGTAGCCGGCGGGCCCGCCGCCGAGCACCATGATCCTCGCCATCAGCTCGCCTCCTTGAGCAAGCGCAGGCCCGCCTCGAGGCGCAGCAGCACACCGCGCCAGAGCCGGTCCGCGTCCACGACCACACCCGTCGCCTCGAGTCCGTCGCTCTCCCACGACTCACCGAGGAGTGTCTCGACGGCCGCCGCCAGCTCGTCCGGCGGCCGGCGCTCGAGCACCGAGCCGTGCACGAGCACGCGACCCTCGCGGCGTGCCTGCGCCACGGCCACCAGCTTCTCCCCGCGCGACATCAGATCGTGGCGCAGGACGCTGGTGAAGCACAGGGCCGAACGCTGGTACGGGGTCCCGCGCGCGTCGTCGAGCGTCACCCCGAGGTCGCGCAGGGCGCCGGCGAAGGCGCCGGCGACGAGCTCGTAGGGCAGGGCGACGTCGGCGCCGTCGCGACGCCCGGCGCCGAAGGCGCCCGGCGGGAAGACGACGGCGAACGACCACTCGAAGCCCTCGCCGTGCAGCACCGCGCGACCGCCCGAGGGCCGGCGCACGACGTCGAAGGGCAGTCCGGGCTTGAGCCCGACGGTCTGGAACTTGCCCAGCGAGAGCGCCGGCGGCGCCCACGTGTACCGTCGCGCCATCACCTGGTCGACGGTCTGGAGCAGGCCGTCGTCGAGCGCCATCTGGGCGCCGCCGGAGGCGCTCGCGTCGGGCAACACCTTGACCAGGCTCATGGCTATGCCGTCCTCGCCGTCGAGGGAGCCGCGCGGCACGGGCCGCTCCTGCCCGTCGCGGCCCTCACGAGGCCGCGGCCCCTTCGTCCTCGGGGAACCGCTGGCGCACGACCGGCTTGCGCGCCGCCGACGCCTCGTCGAGGCGGCGCACCGGCAGCGTGTGCGGCGCGGCGCAGACCATCTCCGGGTCCTCGGCCGCCTCGCGCGCGACGGTGCGGAAGGCCTCGACGATGCGGTCGAGCGACTCGCGCGACTCGGTCTCGGTCGGCTCGACCATGAGCGCCTCGTCGACGATCAGCGGGAAGTAGGTCGTCGGCGGGTGCACGCCGTGGTCGAGCAGCCGCTTGGCGACGTCCATCGCCCGCACGCCGTGCTCGCGCAACGGCGTCGCCGAGACGACGAACTCGTGCATGCAGCGGCGCTCGAAGGGCACGTCGAACAGGTCGCGCAGACCGGCGAGCACGTAGTTGGCGTTGAGCACCGCGCGCTCGCTCACCCGCCGCAGGCCGTCGGGGCCGAGGGCGCGGATGTAGGCGTAGGCGCGGACGAGCACGCCGACGTTGCCGTAGAACGTGCGCACCTTGCCGATCGACCGCGGCTGGTCGTGATCGAGGTAGTAGGTGCCGTCCTCACGCTTCTCGACCGTGGGCACGGGCAGGAACGGCACGAGCTCCTCGCCGACGACGATGGGGCCGGCGCCCGGCCCGCCGCCGCCGTGCGGCGTCGAGAACGTCTTGTGGGTGTTGAAATGGACGATGTCGAAGCCCATGTCCCCGGGCCGCGAGATGCCCAGCACGGCGTTGGAGTTGGCGCCGTCGTAGTAGAGGAGGCCGCCCGCCCCGTGCACCAGCTCGGCGATCTCGAGGATGTGCTCCTCGAAGAGGCCGAGCGTGCTCGGGTTGGTGAGCATGAGGCCGGCGATGTCGCCCTCGGCGACGATCTCGCGCAGCCGGTCCATGTCGACTCCGCCGCGCGCGTCGCTCGAGACCGGCACGGGGTCGTACCCGGCCATGATCACGGAGGCCGGGTTGGTCCCGTGCGCCGTGTCGGGGATCACGATGCGCCGCGGGGAGCGGCCGCGGGCCTCGTGGGCGGCGCGCATGAGCAGCAAGCCGGTGAGCTCGCCGTGCGCGCCCGCCGCCGGCTGCAGCGTCGCGCGGGCGAGGCCGGCGATCTCGCACAGCCAGCCCTCGAGCGTGTGCAGCAGCTCGAGGGCGCCCTGGGCGAGCGACTCCGGCTGGTACGGGTGCAAACCGCGGAAGCCCTCGAGGGCCGCGGCCCGCTCGTTGACGCGCGGGTTGTACTTCATCGTGCAGGAGCCGAGCGGGTAGGCGCCGTTGTCGACGCCGTAGTTGAGCGCCGACAGGTTCGTGAAGTGGCGAACGATATCGATCTCGGCGACCTCGGGCAGGCGCGCCGGGCGAGCGCGCCGCAGGGCCGCCGGCACGACTTCGTCCAGCGGCCTGTCGGGCACGTCGAGGGCCGGCGTCGCGGCGGCCCCGCGCCCCGGCCGCGAGCGCTCGAAGATGGTGAGCCGCGGGTCGCGGCCGAGGATCTCGTCGCGGCAGGAGGCCGACATCTCACCGTCAGGCATGGTCCACCCCCTCGGCCGCGGGTCCGCCCCCTGTCGCGGCGGGCGAGTCGCCTGGAGGCCCCTCGCCCGCCGTCAGCACCTCGGCGACCGCGTCGACGAAGGCGTCGATCTGCTCGCCTGTGCGCCGCTCGGTGACGGCGAGGAGGAGCACGTCGTCCAGCGCCGCGGCGGCGTCGCTGGCCGCGGGGGGGTCGCCGCCGGCCGCACCGCCGGCGGGAGCGGGGTTCCCGGACTCGCCGGCCGACCCGGCCGACGGCACCTCGGCCGCGACGGCACCGAAGGCGCCGCCGAAGCGGCCCATAGGCACGCCGGCGAGGAACCCGCGCGGCACGAGCGCGTCGACCAGCCGCGCGGCCGGCAGGGGCAGGCGCACGGCGAACTCACGGAAGACGGGCCCGGTGGTGTACGCCTCGACGCCGGGCAACTCGAGCAGCCGCTCGCGCAGGTAGGCGGCGCGGCGCGCGCAGAGCTCGGCCAGCGCCGGGAAGCCCTCCTTGCCCAGCCAGCTCAGGTAGACGACGGCGGCGAGCGCGTTGAGAGCGTGGTTGGAGCAGATGTTGGAGGTCGCCCTTTCGCGGCGGATGTGCTGCTCGCGCGTCTGCAGCGTGAGCACGAAGCCGCGCCGGCCCTCGGCGTCGACGGTCTCGCCGACGAGGCGCCCGGGCAGACGGCGCATGAGCTTGGTCGTGACCGCCATGAAGCCCAGGCCGGGCCCGCCGAAGCTCATCGGGCTGCCGAGCGCCTGCCCCTCGCCGACGACGATGTCGGCGCCGTAGTCGCCGGGCGGGGTAAGGAGGCCGAGTGAGAGTGGATCGACGACGGCGACGAAGAGCGCCCCGGCCTCGTGGGCGAGACGCGCCGCTCCGGCCATGTCCTCGAGCGCGCCGAAGACGTTGGGCTGCTGCAGGACGACCGCGGCGACGTCGTCGCCGAGGGCGTCCTGCAGCAGCCCCAGGTCGGTCGACGCGCCGGCGGCGAGCGTCACCGTCGCGGGGCGCGGCCCGTAGCCCGCCGACTCCGTGGTCAGCACCTGCCGGTACTCGGGGTGCACCCCCTCGGAGACGACGATGCGCCCGCGCCGCGTCTGGCCGCCGGCGAGGAACGACGCCTCCGCGAGCGCGGTCCCGGCGTCGTACATGGAGGCGTTCGACACCTCCATGCCGGTCAGCTCGCAGACCGCCGACTGGTACTCGAAGATGCTCTGCAACACGCCCTGGCTGCGCTCGGGCTGGTAGGGCGTGTAGGCGGTGAGGTACTCGCCGCGCGAGACGACCGCGTCGACGATCGCCGGGACGTAGTGGTCGTAGACGCCCGCGCCGAGGAAGGAGACGAGACCGGTGGCCGGGCAGTCGGCGGCGGCCAGCCTCGTCAGCTCCGCCATGAGCTCGGCCTCGGAGAGCCCGGCGGGCAGGCGCAGCGCGCCCGCGAAGCGCACAGCCGCCGGGACCTCGGCGAAGAGCTCCTCGATGCTGTCGGCGCCGACGGCGCCGAGGAGCTCCCGGACGTCGGTCTCGCTGTGCGGTGAGTAGTCCAGCGCGGGCCTCCCGGTCACGCCTCGGTGAGGAACTGCTGGTATGCCTCGGCGTCCATGAGCCCCTCGAGCTCGACCTGGTCGCTCAGGCGGACGCGCAGGATCCAGCCCTCGCCGTAGCAGTCCTCGTTCACGAGCTGCGGCTCGTCCTCGAGCACGGCGTTGACGTCGGTGATCTCGCCCGAGAGCGGCGCGAACACGTCGCTCACCGCCTTGACCGACTCGAGCTCGCCGTACGGCGCCCCGGCAGTGACGGTGTCGCCGACGTCGGGCAGGTCGGCGTAGACGATCTCGCCGAGCGCGTCCTGAGCGAACCAGGTGATGCCGAACACGGCCTCGTCACCCTCGAGACGGACCCAGTCGTGCTCTTTGTAGTACTTCAGGTCCTGGGGGTAGCTCTCGGCAGCCATCGCTCCTCCTGGGTGGGGTCTACGCGGGTCCTGTCGGAAGTGCCCGCAGGGGACGGAGAGAAAACGCAGGTCTGGGGCACGGGCTGCCTCCTCCGCTCTCGACGCCGACGGGTCGCACACGCTCCCTGTCGGACCTCTCGCGGAGGCGACGCTTCAGGGGCCCGTCCGACCGCGCTCCGCTTGCCTGAGAGATTCGACGCCCTCTGCGTCTTGCCCCTTCGGCGCCCGACATCCCCTGAGGGACCGGGCTCTCACGCGGTCTTCGACCGGGCTGCCGGCCTGGGCCGGCCGACCCACTGTAGCATCGGCTGACTGACCGTTCAACGCACCAGCGCAAGCGGGCGCGGGGGCAGCCGCGCCGGAGCGCGGCCGCGCGCGGCCGCCGATGCTAGACTCGATCGTCGTGGACGAGCGCACGACGGACGAACGCACGGAGGGCCGGGCCGGCGAGCCGGAGACCGGCCTCCCGCCGCTGCCCGGATCGGACCCGTCGCCGCCCGCGCACGACGCGGCCCCGTCGACGACCGGGACCGAAGCGGCGCCGCTGCCCGAGGGCTACGCGGTGCGGCGGCCGGTGCGCGACGACTTCGACGAGGTCGTCGCGCTCCTCGTCGCCGCCGATCTCGCCCTCGTCGGCGACACCGACTGGAGCCCCATGGAGCTGGGCTACCACTGGCGCCGGCCCCGCTTCTCCCTCGAGCGCGACGCCTGGGTCGTCGAGCCCGACGGGGGCGGCATCGTCGCCTACGCCTGGTCCTACAACGACGAGCCCGAGGGGCAGCCGACGGGCTTCATCGGCCTGCACCCCGAGCACCGCGACCCGGCGCTCGCCCGCCACCTGCTCGGCCTGATCGAGCGGCGCGCCGGCGAGCAGCTCGCCTCGAGGACGTGGGGCGAGCCCGCGGTCGGCGCCTGGTTCCTCGAGGAGGACGACCTCAAGCGCGAGCTCTACGAGAGCGCCGGCTACACGCAGGTCCGCGTCTACGAGCGGATGGTCGTGGCCGCAGCCGACCTTCGCACGCTCGACGAGGTGCCCGCCGGCGTCGAGCTGCGCCCGATGCGGCGCCCCGACGACGAGCACGCCGTGCACGAGTGCGTGGAGGAGGCCTTCGCCGACCACTTCCGCTACGCGCCGCTGCCGTTCGACGAGTTCTGGGCGCCCTTCGACGACACCCCGGCGGAGGACCAGATCTGGCTCGTGGCCTGCGACGGCGCGGAGATCGTCGGTGTCGCCCTCGGGCTCTCGCTCGAGCGCTACGGGTACGTCGACCTGCTCGCCGTGCGGCGCCCCTGGCGGGGGCGCCACATCGGGCTCGCCCTGCTGGTCGAGACCCTCGTCCGCCTCCGCGACCTCGGCCACGACCGGCTCACCCTGGGGGTCGACGCCACCAACCCCACCGGGGCTGCGCATCTCTACCGGCGAGCCGGGATGAGCGTCCGCCAGCGCGTGCTGTACTTCGAGAAGCCGATGCTCTGAGGCGGCGGCCGGCCGCCGCCTCAGAGCATCGAGACGCAGCCTGCAGTCGCTCTCCGCCTTCAGGACGTCTCCACGGGTGCCGATACCCGAATTGCGGGCGGCGCCAGGGCACGCCCCCGCGCCGTGGTCCCGGGAGAGGAGCGATCACGCACGGCGAACGACGCACAGGCGCACGTCCCCCCCACACGATGCACCTCGCCGCCCTCGTCGGCGTGGCCGTCGTGCCCGTCGTCGTGTACGCCGGCCTCGTGTCGCTCACCGCGGCGGAGGCAGCGACCCTCCTCGTGGTGGTCGCGGGTCTCGCTGCCGCGGCGGCCGCCGCACTGGCGGTCGCGACCGCCAGACGGTCTGGGCAGGGCGACCCCGGCGCCGAGATCGACGAGCTCAGCGATAGGGTCCAGAGCCTCTCACAGTGCCTCGTCCACCTGAACGTGTTCGGCGAGACCCTGGCCGACACGCCCGACGTGCAGACCCTCCTCGCGCGCATGATCCCGATGGTCGAGCGGACGTTCGGCGCCGACTGGGCCAGACTGCACCTGGCCGCCGACGACGGGGGCGTCAGGGTCGTCAGCGCGGGCGACCGCGTGCCCGCCGGCGCCGCGGTCGCGCTGCGCCACGTACTGGCCAGCGCCCAGCCGGTGTGCCTGCCTCACCCGCAGGGGGAGACGAGCCCGCTCGCGCCGGATGTCGACGTGGACGACGCCGGCAGCCTCATGGCGGTGCCGTTGATCTGCGGCGGCCGGGTCACCGGGGCGCTCGCCGTCGGCGCCCGCGAGCGCCGGGAGTTCTCCCAGCGCGACACGGGCGTCCTGTCGACGATCGCGGCTCAGGTCGCGGTCTCCGTGGAGAACGCCGCGAACTACCGCAAGCTCGAGGAGAGCTACCTGGCGACCATCAGTGCACTCGCCTCCGCCATGGAGGCGAACGACGAGTACACGGCCGACCATGCCGAGACCATCGCGAGGATGGCCGTCGTGGTGGGCGCCGAGCTCGGCCTCGATGAGGTCGAGTCGCGCCGCCTGCGCTGCGCCGGCCTGCTCCACGACATCGGCAAGATCGGCATCCCGCTGCCGGTGCTTCACAAGAACGCCGCGCTGAGCCCGGCCGATGCGGCGCGGATGGCGGAGCACACCGTCATCGGCGAGCGCATCGTGTCGCAGGCCGAGTACCTGCGCCCGGTCGCCCCGTTGGTCCGCGCGTCCCACGAGCGCTGGGACGGCCACGGCTACCCCGACGGGCTGGCCGGTGAGGAGATCCCGCTGGCGTCGCGCATCGTCTTCGTCTGCGACGCCTTCCACGCCATGACCTCGGACCGCCCGTACCGGCGCGCCCTGCCGGTGAACGAGGCGCTCGACGAGCTGTTGGCGCAGGCCGGACGGCAGTTCGACCCGCGTGTGGTCGACGCCTTCGTGCGGGTCTTGCCGACGTTGACCGTGGCTCCCGAGCCGGCGCGCGCCGGGTAGCGAGCGTGCCGCCCTCGGGCTCTGAGCCGCGGCGCGACCGCGCCGCCCGTGCTCAGCCTCAGCCGAAGTGGCAGCTGCGCAGTTCCTCGAGGTCGGGCTTGCACGGGTCGGCCAGCGCGTTGCGCAGGTAGCTCGCGAAGGTCTGCCTCACGTGCCCGGAGTCGCAGCGCGGGCAGCGCGTGCTACCGGCCTCGGGAGTCTCGGGCACGTCGAGCGCGAAGCCCTCGCCGCAGTCGAGACAGATGAAGTCGTGGGTCGGCATGCGTGCAGGATACCCCGAGAGAGGCAGGTCCGCGCGCGCCCCGCCGGCAGGGCGCCTACTGAACGACGACGGCCGTGCCCGTCACGCTGATCATCAGCATGTTGCCCGACTGGCCGAGCGCCTCGATGTCGAGGGTGACCCCGACGATGGCGTTGGCCCCGAGGCCGGCGGCCGCCGACTCCAGCTCGGCCATCGCCTCGGCCTGACCTTTGTCGAGCTCGTTCTCGTAGGTCTTGGAGCGGCCGCCGACGAGGTTGCGGCCCGCGGCCAGGAAGTCCTTTCCCACGTGGATGCCGTGGATCGCCGTCGCGCTGACGAGCCCTTTGTACTCGACGATGGGCTTGCCCTCGATGCTCGGTGTGGTCGTCACGATCATGATCGTCTCCCTCTGTGAGGCCCCGGAGTGACGTTCTGTCGCGCCCTCGCGGCGGCGTCGTGCCGCCGGGCGCGACAGCCGTCTACCCGCCGCGGACCGGCTGCGAAACGCGAGCAGGGCCGGGACGCACCCGGCACCCCGTCGTCGCTCGCGCGATCGGCTCGCGCAATGGCGAGACCGCTCCTGCACGCGAGCCTCAGGGGACGGTGATGTTCCCTTTCGCGTCCATCTCGAAGGTCTTCGCGAAGTCCTCGGCCGAGAGCCGTCTGACGAGGCGGGCGGCGGCGTGGCTCGAGTCGACCTCCGGCACCCCTGGCGGCGCGACGCGCAGCGACAGCCAGCGCCCTCCGCGGATGCGACCGTTCTCGTCGACCTTGACGGTGAGCAGACCGGAGAGCCCGAGGGCGCCGCCGGTCCCGAAGGTGCGCCAGCCGGCGAAGTCGCCCAGCGAGTAGGCGATCAGCTTGCCACGATACCGCTCGATGCCGCGGATCACGTGCGGTCCCGAGCCGAAGACGAGGTCGGCGCCGGCGTCGACCACCGCGTGCGCGAAGGCGCGGGAGTCGCCGCGGTTCTCGCCGAAGGCGTACTCGGTACCTTCGGGGGTGTGCGTCTGGTCGGCGCCCTCGGCGCCGGCGTGGATCAGCACGACCACGACGTCGGCCTTCTTGGCGGCGCGGCGCACGAGCTCCTCGGCGGAGGGGATGTCCAGGAGGCTCTGGTTCCACGAGTAGGGCGAGAAGCCGAGGACGGCGACCTTGACGCCGTCGACGCGGACGACGGTCGCTTGGCCGGGCAGCCCCGTGTACTTCACGTCGTTGCGCTCGAGCGCCGACTTCGTCTGCTCGAGCCCGCTCGCGAAGTAGTCGTTGGTGTGGTTGTTGGCCAGACTCACGAGGTCGATGCCCGCCCACGGCAGGGCCTCGGCGTACGAGGGCGGCGCCTGAAAGGCGAAGCAGAACTTCGAGTCACTGTCGTCGCACTTTGACGGGCCGCCCTCGGAGTACGTGCCCTCGAGGTTGGCGATCGTCAGGTCCGGGGCGCGCAGCCGGTCGCGCACCCGCGCGAAGAGGGCGCGCCCACCGTCCGGCGGCAGCCCGTACTTCGACCCCGGGGTGGTGTCGCCGACCCAGCCGATCTCGATGACCTTCAGCGGCGTCGCCGTGGCCGTCGGCGACGGCGACACCGAGGGGCTCGCCACGGCGACGGCCGACGGGGGTGCGGTACGGGCGGCCCCGAGGTCGGCGCCGCCGAAGACCCCGGCAGCGCTCCACGCCCAAGCCCCGGCGGCGAGGGCCGCCGCCAGGACGGCGACCGCGGAGCTGCCGACGAGCCGCCGGCGGCCCCTCCCGGCGCTGCGATAGACGCGAAGGTCGTCGGGGCGGCGGGGAGAGCCCCTCGTCCGGCCGTCGCTCATGTCACCGCTCATACCGCCGCCCCCGTCACCCGCTCTCCTCGGCTCGGCGTACGCGCCGGCGCACGACGCTCCAGACGAGGCCCATCTCCTCCACATGCAGGAGCCGGGCGGCGCCCACGTAGGCGGCGCCGCTCACCGCGACCGCCAGCGTGAGAGCGACGAGCACCTCGAAGAAGCTGTCGCCGACCACGCCGTCCAAGACCCACCACGTCGCTGCCGCGACGGCGGCGAGAGCGGCGGCGCAGGCCAGCGCCTTGCCCGTCGCCGTCCAGATCCGGCGACCCTCCGCGCTGCCGATCCGGTGACGCAACAGGTAGGCGAGCACGGCGGTGCTGAAGACCGAGACCAGAGAGGTCGCGAGCCCGATGCCCGCCGTGCCCAGGGGCTCGATGAACACGAGGATGAGCCCGGCGTTGAGCACGAGGTTCGCGAGCCCGACGTAGAGCGGCAACCACACGCGCTGCATGCTCTGGAAGCTGCGGTTGAACAGCATGTTGACGTTGGCGAAGGTCAGGCCGACGGCCAGGGCGACGAGGACGGAGGCGACGGCGGTCGTGTCGCCCGCCGAGAACGCCTGGCGCTGGAAGACGACGCGCACGATCGGCGAGGCCAGCACCATGAACCAGACGACGAACGGCAGCGAGACGAAGACGGTCTGGCGGATGCCCGTCGAGAGGGTGTCGCGGAAGCGGCCGGCGTCGTGCTGGGCGATGAACCTTGACAGGGACGGGAAGAGCACGGTGCCGATGGTGACGGCGAAGATGCCCTGCGGCAGCGTGTACAGCCGGAAGGCGTAGTGGAGCTCGGCGGCGGCACTGCCGCTCACGTATTGCGCG
>Ga0068714_10003264_pt1 | contig 19446 bp, 12 predicted proteins | sample MTBNYHSulfiMetaG_FD_62988 | JGI IMG/M metagenome (GOLD analysis project Ga0068714, IMG submission 62988) | Enrichment culture microbial communities from rom New York Harbor, USA that are MTBE-degrading - MTBE-NYH (New York Harbor Sulfidogenic)... | ecosystem: Environmental > Aquatic > Marine >... | reverse complement strand
TTCAAACTGAAGTTCGCCATCGAGAGCCCCTATCTGACCGGCAATTTCACCGACGGCACCGGTGCCCTCACCGGCCAGACCTACCAGTACTTCCCGGCCTTTGCCGCGGCTCTGGACATGAGCTTCGGTAACGTCAACGTCTACCCCTGGGTCCGGTGGGAGTGGGAGCGCCTCGAGGAGGTTGCCACCGCCGATGACGTCAACTGGCACGCTCTGGACTTCGGTCTTGAGTTCAACGGTGACTTCGGCCTGGTCGGCTTCACCTTTGGCGGGAACTACGGTATCAACACCACCACCAACAGCCCCAGCGGTCCCAACCGCGGCCCGATCTTTGACGCCACCTTCGACAACCGGTCCGACCACAAGCAGTTCATGGTCTTCGGCGAGGTCCGGATCGGCGGCCTGTCCCTGGGTGCCGGCTATCAGCAGGCCAGCCGGGACAGCCTCAACGGCGTCAACCTGTGGGCCAACGACCCCTGGACGCTGGGCGCCTACGTGAACTACAAGGTTCCCTTCGGGAAGATCACCTTCATCCCTGAGATCAACTGGTTCAACAAGGGCGAGGATATCAATGGCGTCGACCTGGGCGACGAAGTCGTCTTCGGTGTGTTCGCCATGCTGAACTTCTAAGCCCCGGTTAACCTCTAAATCCCAAACCCCCGCCTCCCCCGGGAGGCGGGGGTTCTTTTTACCGCAACCGCGGACCAATCGGAGCCTGGGGCCGGCACCAAATGGTTGACGCCCGCCGTCCCCTATGTCATTAATGTTGAGCTTATTCGGCGAGGGTAACTGGAGGAGCAAAGGTGGGGAGTCTTAAAGGTTCCAGGTTGCGGCGGGTGGTGATGATCCTCTCGTTGGGCCTGGCTTTGCTATTTTCCATCAGCCCGGCCTGGGCAAAGACGCTCCGGGTGGCCATAATCCCCTTCCACCTTTACTCCGATCAGGACCTGGGCTACCTGGTCCAAGGCATGCGGGACATGCTCACCAGCCGCCTGGCCTCCCCGGAGAGGGAGCTGGTCGAGCCCGCCGAGATCGAAACCGCCCTGGCCGGGTTAAAGCCGCCGCTGACCAAGACCACCGCCGGTCAGGTAATGGCCAAGCTGGAGGCGGACTTCATCATCTACGGCTCGGTGACCAAGCTCGGCCCCCAGTACAGCCTCAACTGGCAAATTCTCAAGGCCACCGCCCCCGATCTTCCCACCGGCCTGGCCCGGACCGCCACCGAGGACGACCTGATCCCCATCATCGACGAGATGGCCGGCCTGGCCGGAGAGGTCATCAGCGGCCGGCCGCCCACCGTGCTGGTGACCAGGCCCAAGCCCGGCTTGACCCAGGCCGAGGAGGCTGTCACGGCCCGGCCCGAGGAGCAGGAGCCTCCCCGGAGCGAGGCCGTCTTTGTTCAGCCGGGGGGGAAGGCCTCCCAGTCCGATGAGGGGGGAGCCATCTTCCGTCCCCAGAAGCTGAACCGGAAGCTCTTCCTGTCCATCGGCGTCAATCCCAGGCCCCTGGCCATGGCCATCGCCGATTTCGACGGCGACAAGGGCGACGAGGTCATCCTGATCGCCGAGAAAGAGGTCCTCATCTTTGGTTTCCAGGACGACCAGCCCCGGCTCCTGACCAGGCTCAAGAGCCCCCTTTACGGCCGGCTGCTGATGGTCAGCGCCGGAGACATCGACGGGGACGGCCGGGCCGAGGTGGCCCTGACCGCCCTGAGCGGAAGCCTCCCCCGCTCGGAGCTCTATAAGGTCGACGGCAACCAGCTCAGAAGGCTGGCCCGACTGGGCAACCACCACCTCAGGATCATCGCCTCACCTCAGGGGCCGATCCTGGCCGCCCAGGAGGGGACCATAACCTCCCTTTTCAACGGCCCCTTCATTCGCCTGGAGCTGAAGGGATCAAAGCTGGTCCCGGTGGGGGGGATAACCGGCTCCTCCCAGATCGAGTTCCCCACCCTGGCCCTGGGCGATGTCACCGCCGACGGCCAGGTGGAAAGCTTGGGTTTGAGCCAGACCGAGAAACTGACCGTGGTCAGCCCCTCGGGGACGGTCCTCTACCGTTCCGGGGACACCTTCGGCGGAACCAACAACGTGGTCATCCTGCCGGATCGCAACCCCAAGAATGAGGACATCACCTACAGCCTCAACGCCCCTCTGATGGTGATCGACCTGGACGGCGACGGCCGTTCGGAGGTCCTGGCGGTTCACAACACGGATACCGCCCGCCGGGTCTCGGTCAACCTGAGCCACTACCGCAAGGGCAGCGTCTTCGGCCTGTCCTGGACCGGGACCACCATGGCCACCACCTGGCGGACCCCCCAGGTGGAAGAGTACGCTGCCGCGGCGGGCATCGCCCGGCTCAAGGGAGGCGGGCGGCTGCTGATGATGGCCGTCTCCGAGCCGGAGTTCTACGGGGGGACCTTCAAGCTCTGGGAAAAAACCAAGGGCTACCTCTTCCGGGCCCCCTTGACCTTTGAGAAAAAGGCCGAAGGCTGATCCCCAGCCTTGAGGACGGGGCCGGAGCCGCCTTCCGGGAGCGGTCCGGCCTCCGCGACCGGCCGGGCCGAATCCCCAGGTAAGAGCTGAAAACGGCGGGTGGGAATCTCCAGCCGCGGGCCGGGGGAGCCGATCCCTTCCTTGACCCGCCCCGGGGTGAGGTCCGGACCGCCCTCGAGACCCGGAGCCGGTGCGGGCTCACATAATTTAAGGCCGCCGCCCTTGCCCGCCGGCCTGCCCAGGATACAATAAAGAAGTTTAAAGACGTGACTTATGCCGCTCCCGCCGAAAGGACAGCCGGTGGCCGGAGGCGGGAGCCCCTTCCCTTCCGGGAGGAGGAAAATTTGATGACCACCCCCGGCGGGGGCATGGTAATCTTGGTTGATGGTCGCCGGCCGCCGGGTCGGTGTCTCCACGGTCAGGGACGGGATCAGCTCCGGGGTTCAGACCCGCTTTGAGGAACAGATCGGTCAGGTCAGGGGAGCGAGCCGCCCGGAACCGGTGGGGGAACTGGCTCCCTCTTCCCGGTGGGGGTCCAGGTTTAACCTTATCGGCTCAAAGCCCGGCTTCGCTGGCGGTCCGAATCCCGGGCGGACCTCTATAGTCAAGCAATCCAGGGGGGGAGAAGGGATCAGAGTTGACCAGGTGTTCATCTCAGGTATTTCTGAGGCCCGCTGGTTCCGGTTTCCGCCGGTCCGGGTGTCTGATTGCGGTCCTGGTGGTTTTAAGCCTCTCCGGCGCGGGGTGGGGAGGGCCTGATAAGGCCGCGGCCGACGACCAGGTCACCGAGCAGCTGGCCGCCCAGTTGGCCCGCTTAAAAAAGGTCAAGTTCCACCAGGTGGCCGAATGGCCGGCCGACAAGGGCCGGGCCTTCAAGGAAGCCCCGGCGCTGGCCAAGCTGGTCCAGGAGGGCAAGCTGCCTCCGGTGGCCGAAAGGCTGCCCGAGAACCCCTTGGTCATCGTTCCGCCCGAGCAGGCGGGGCCCTACGGCGGGACCTGGGTCAGGTTCGGGATCAGCCCCGGCGACGTCAGCCAGTTCCGGCACCGGATCGCCTACGAGGCCCTGATCCGCTGGGATCCCCTGGGGCGGAAGCTGCTGCCCAACCTGGCCTCCAAATGGGAAGTGGCCGACGGAGGCCGGACCTACACCTTCTGGCTCCGGAAGGGCGTCCGCTGGTCGGACGGCCAGCCCTTCACCGTTGACGACATCCTCTTCTGGTATAAATGCGTCCTTCTCAACCAGGAGCTGACCCCGGGGATAAGCCCGACCTTCCAGAACGGCGGCCAGGTGGTCAAGGTGGAGAAGGTGGACCCCTACACCGTCCGGTTCACCTTTGCCGAGCCCAACGGCCTCTTCCTCCTGCACATGGCCGACGAGCCGGGCTATGACATGGTCAGCTTCCCGGCCCATTATCTCAAGCAGTTCCACCCCGACTTCGTGGACAAGGCCAAGCTGGAGGAGATGGCCCGGGTCGAAGGCCGGGACTTCTGGTACCAGCACTTTCAGACCAAGGGGACCTGGCGCTGCCCGGAGACGCCCACCCTCTGGGCCTGGTCCCTGATCAACCCCCCCCCGGCCAGACCGGCCCTTTTTGAGCGCAACCCTTATTACTGGAAGGTGGACCCGGAGGGGAACCAGCTACCCTACCTGGACAAGGTCACCTTCGACATCTACGACCCGGAGACCATCAACCTCAAGGCCATCAACGGCGAGGTGGGGATGCAGGGCCGTCACCTCAGCTTCCAGAACATCCAGCTCTTCCTCTCCAACAGGGACAAGGGCGGCTACCGCGTCCTGCGTTGGCTGGACGGCGGGGTGGGCAACCTGATCCTCTGCCCCAACCTCAACCACAAGGACCAGTCCCTGGCCAGGATCTTCGGCGACAAGCGGTTCAGGATCGCCCTCTCCCAGGCCATCAACCGGGAGGAGATGAACCAGGCCCTCTACTTCGACCTGTGCCGGCCGCGCCAGATGGCCCCGCCCTATTTCTCCAAGTTCTATGACCAGGCCGCCGAGCAGGCCTATTTGAAGTATGACCCGGCCCTGGCCAACAAGCTTTTGGACGAGATGGGGCTGGACAAGAAGGACTCCGGCGGGTTCCGGCTGAAGCCGGACGGGAGCTCGCTCAGTTTCCAGCTCGAGGTCTCCAACAACATCGAGGGCACCCAGGCCCTCCAGATGGTGACCGAGTACTGGCGGCAGGTGGGGTTGAAGTGCGACCTGAAGGTTATGGCCCGCCAGCTCTACCAGGAGAGGATAAAGGCCCTCCAGCATGACATCGGGGTCTGGAAGGGAGCCGGGGCCATCAATCCGGTGGTCGACCCGCGCTTCTTCATCCCCTACTCCAACTCCTCCCTCCAGGCCATCGGCTACGCCAAGTGGTTCCGCTCCAACGGGGAAAAGGGTCCCGAGCCCCCGGCCGAGATCAAGGAGGCGATCAACCTCTACCGCCGGATCCAGGCCACCCCCGACGAGGAGGAGCAGGTCGGGCTGATGAAGAAGATCCTTGATCTCAACCGGGAGAACCTGTGGGTCATCGGGACCATCGGCGACGTGCCCGAGCTGTACCTGGTCCAGAACAGCTTCAGGAATGTGCCCGAGGTGGCCGTGTCCGACTGGGTGGTCCACACCCCGGGCAACACCGCCCCGGAGTGCTACGCCAAGGTCGAGTAGGTCCGGATCTTGCTCCAGGTCATTGTCCATCGCGTCGTCTGGGTGGTGCCGACCCTGTTCTTCATCTCCCTCATCTCCTTCGGAATCATCCAGCTCCCGCCCGGCGACTACCTGACCTCCTACATCGCCTCCCTGGAGGAAAGCGGCCAGCCCGTGGCCGAGGAGCAGGTGGCGGCCTTGAGGCTGCGCTACAACCTGGACCAGCCCTTTTATATCCAGTACCTGAGCTGGCTGAACAACCTCCTCCCCTTCGGCTTCGAGAGGCAGGCCGGGGGGGCCTACCTCTGGATCAAGACCAAGGACGGCGGCCGCTCCTTCAACTGGCCCAGGTTCAAGTGGCCGGATCTGGGGATGTCCTTTGAGTGGAACAAGCCGGTGGGCGAGCTGATCGGGGAGCGCTTTCTGCTGACCACCGTCATCTCCCTGGTCACCCTCCTCTTCACCTGGGCCGTGGCCATCCCCATCGGGATCTACTCGGCGGTCAGGCAGTACTCCTGGGGGGACTACCTCTTCTCCTTCGTCGGCTTCATCGGCCTGGCCACGCCCAACTTCCTCCTGGCCCTGGTCTTCATGTACGCGGGCTACGCCTTCTTCGGGGTCAGCGCCGGCGGGCTCTTCTCCCCCCAGTACGCCGACGCCCCCTGGAGCCTGGCCAGGCTCCTGGACTTCCTGGGCCACATCTGGATCCCGGTGGTGGTCATCGGCACCTCCGGGACCGCCGGCCTGATCAGGATAATGAGGGGCAACCTCCTCGACGAGCTCAGAAAGCAGTATGTCGTCACCGCCCGGGCCAAAGGGCTGGGCCGGCTGAAGCTGATCCTCAAGTACCCGGTCAGGGTGGCCCTCAACCCCCTCATCTCCACCGTGGGCTGGGTTCTGCCCTCCATCATCTCCGGGGCGGTCATCGTCTCGGTCATCCTGGGACTGCCCACCACCGGCCCCCTTCTCCTCCGCTCCCTGCTCAACCAGGACATGTACCTGGCCGGCTCCATGGTCATGCTCCTGGCTCTCCTGACCGTGATCGGAACCCTGATCTCCGACCTCCTCCTCCTGATCCTCGACCCCCGGATCAGGTACGAGGGCCGGAGGGGCCACTAGGTTGAGCGATCCCCGACCCCCAGAGGACCAGCTCCCCGCCCCCCGGGCCGCCCGGCCTCCCGAAGAGGTGATCTACACCGCCTCCCAGTGGCGGTTGATGTGGTGGAAGTTCAGGAAACACCGGCTGGCGGTGATCTGCGCCCTCCTCCTCCTGGCCGGCTACCTGGTGGCCGCCTTCTGCGAGTTCGTGGCCCCCGCCCCCCTGGAGCACCGCCGGACCACCTACGCCTACGCCCCCCCCCAGAGGGTCCATCTCTTCAGTCAGGAGGGCTTAAGCCGGCCCTTTGTCTACGGCCTCAAAGGCAAGCGGGACCTGGAAACCCTCCGCAAGATATACCAGGAGGATCGTTCCAAAAGGTACCCGATCAAGCTCTTCGTCCGGGGCGAGCCCTACCGGTTCTGGGGCCTGTTTACCACCGATCTCCATCTCTTCGGGGTGGAGCGCGGCGCCCCCTTCTTCCTCCTGGGGACCGACTCCCTGGGACGGGACCTGCTCAGCCGGATCCTCTACGGCTCCAGGATCTCCCTGACCATCGGCCTGGTGGGGGTCCTCCTGTCCTTTGTTTTCGGCCTGACCATGGGGGCCGTCTCGGGCTACTACGGGGGCTGGGTGGACAACATCATCCAGCGCATGATCGAGGTCCTCCGCTCCTTCCCCTCCATCCCCCTCTGGATGGCCCTTTCCGCCGCCCTGCCCCAGAGCTGGAGCCCCCTCCAGATCTACTTCGGGGTCACCGTGGTCCTCTCCTTTTTGGGCTGGACCGGGCTGGCCCGGGTGGTCCGGGGGCGGCTGCTGTCGTTGCGGGAGGAGGATTTCACCACCGCGGCCGTGCTCTGCGGGGCCTCGGAATGGAGGATCATGCACCGCCACCTCCTCCCCTCGGTCAGCTCCCACGTGATCGTCAGCCTGACCCTGGCCGTGCCGGACATGATCCTGGCCGAGACGGCCTTGAGCTTCCTGGGGCTGGGCCTGAGACCGCCGGTGACCTCCTGGGGCGTCCTCCTCAAGGAGGCCAGCAACGTCCAGGCCGTGGCCCAGCAGCCCTGGCTCCTGATCCCCGTCTTCTTTGTCATCCTCACCGTCCTGGCCTTCAACTTTCTCGGAGACGGGCTCCGGGACGCGGCCGATCCCTACTCCCGCTGAGGGTGAAAGGCGAAGACCCGCTTGGATAAGTTGATCACCATCAGGGGGCTCAAGACCCGCTTCTTCCTGGACGAGGGGACGGTCCGGGCCGTGGACGGGGTGGACCTGGACATCCCCAGGGGAAGGACCATCGGCGTGGTCGGCGAAAGCGGCTGCGGGAAGTCGATCATGGCCTTCTCCATCCTCCGTCTGGTCTCCAGCCCGGGCCGGATCGTGGGCGGCTCCATCGTCCTCCACCGGAAGGAGGGCGATCTGGAGCTGACCGGCCTGGAGGAGGACGGCCCGGAGATCAGGGACCTCCGGGGCCGGGAGATAGCCATGATCTTCCAGGAGCCGATGACCTCCCTCTCTCCGGTCCACAATGTGGGCGACCAGATCATGGAGGCCATCCTCCTCCACACCCCTCTCTCCAAGAAGGAGGCCAGGGCCCACACCGTGGAGATGATGGAGTGGGTCGGCATCCCGGATGCGGAGCGGAGGTTCAAGACCTACCCCCACCAGCTCTCCGGGGGCCTGAGGCAGCGGATCATGATCGCCATGGCCTTGAGCTGCCGGCCGGCCCTGCTCATCGCCGACGAGCCCACCACCGCCCTGGACGTGACCATCCAGGCCCAGATCCTGGACCTGATGTCCAAGCTCCAGGAGAGGCTGGGGACCTCCATCCTCCTCATCACCCACGACCTGGGGGTAGTGGCCCAGATGGCCGACGAGATCGCGGTCATGTACCTGGGCCGGGTGGTGGAGCAGGGGGAGGCCGGGTCGGTCTTCGCCCAACCGGCCCATCCCTACACCCAGGCCCTGATGCGCTCCATTCCCAGCCGGCCCGCCGGCCGCCGGTCCAAGCTGGAGGTCATCGAAGGCTCGGTTCCCGATCCCTTTGCCAGGATCGCCGGCTGCCCCTTCCACCCCCGCTGCCGGGAGGCGGTCCCCGGAACCTGCGACTCAGGAGGTCCGCCGGCCCTCGAGGAGATCAAGCCCGGCCACAAGACGGCCTGCCTCCTCAGGCAGGCCGAGGCGGGGTTCGGCCATGGCTGAGAAACCCCTCCTCTCGGTGAGGGACCTGAAAAAGCACTACCCCATCACCGCCGGGGTCCTGAAGCGGGAGGTGGGCCGGGTCAGGGCCGTGGACGGGGTCTCCTTCGACCTCTTTCCCGGGGAGTGTCTGGGCCTGGTGGGCGAATCCGGCTCGGGCAAGACCACCATCGGCCGGACCATCCTCCGGGCCCAGAAGCCCACCGCGGGAGAGATCATCTTCCGCTTCAACGGAAAGGAGCGGGATGTGGCCCGGGCCTCCAGGAGGGAGCTTAAAGGGCTCCGCCGCCACATGCAGATGATCTTCCAGGATCCCTACTCCTCCCTCAACCCCAGGATGACCGTCTTCGACATCGTCGGCGAGCCCCTCCTGGTCAACGGAATGAAGTCCCGCTCGGAGAGGGAGGCCCGGGTCCGGGAGCTGTTGGCCCAGGTGGGCCTCAAGCCCCATTACCTCCGCCGTTACCCCCACGCCTTCTCCGGGGGGCAGCGCCAGAGGCTGGGCATCGCCCGGGCCCTGGCCCTCCACCCCCGGCTGGTGGTGGCCGACGAGCCGGTTTCGGCCCTGGACGTTTCGGTCCAGGCCCAGGTCCTCAATCTCCTCCAGGACCTCCAGGCCCAGATGGGCCTGACCTACCTCCTGGTGACCCACGACCTCTCGGTGGTCAGCCACATCTGCAACCGGGTCATGGTCATGTACGCCGGGGAGCTGGTGGAGGTGGCCCCGGTGGACGATCTTTACTTGAGCCCCAGGCACCCCTACACCGAGGCCCTCCTGGCCGCCCTGCCCATTCCGGACCCGGTCCGGTGCGGCGAGCCGGTCCTTCTCCCCGGCGAGGTGGCCGACCCCTCCGCCCCCCCCTCCGGCTGCCGGTTCCATCCCCGCTGCGCCCACGTCCAGGACCGCTGTCGCTCCATCAAGCCGGAGATGAAGGAGCTCTGGCCGGGGCACCAGGTCCGCTGCCTGAGGGCGGAGGAGCTCCAGCTCAACGCCTGCCGCCTCTTCGTTCACGAGGAGTTCCACTCCCGGGCGTTTGACACCAACCCGAGCGATTCATAAAATCAGGCCTGAACCACCCCTGGTTTCACGACGCGGACTCAAGGGAAGATGGAACGCAGGCTGGCCGCCATTTTCAGCGCCGACGTCAAGGGCTACAGCCGTCTCATGGGCGAGGATGAGCTGGCCACGGTTCAGACCATCACCGCCTACCGGAAGATCATGGAGGATCTCGTGGCCAGCCACCGGGGGCGGGTGGTGGACTCCCCGGGGGACAATCTCCTGGCCGAGTTCAGCTCCGTGGTGGACGCCCTGGGGGCCGCGGTGGAGATCCAAAAGGAGGTCGACCGCCGCAACCGGGACCTGTCCCCCCACCGGAAGATGGAGTTCAGGATCGGGATCAACCTGGGCGACATTCTGGTCGAAGGGGAGAGGATTTACGGCGACGGGGTCAACATCGCCGCCAGGCTGGAGGGCCTGGCCCGGCCCGGCGGGATCGCCATCTCCGGGACGGCCTTTGATCAGGTGGAGTCCAAGCTCGACCTGGAGTTTGTCTTCGAAGGCCGCCAAAAGGTCAAAAACATCAGGAAACCGGTCCGGATCTACCGGGTCCTGACCGGGTCCGAGGCGGTCGGCAAGACCAGGAAAGGCCTTTCCAAGCCCGGGCTTTTAAGCCGCGACCATAAAGCCGCCGGCCCGGCCAGGGCCCTCATCCTGGGGCTGGTCTCCCTGGTCATCCTCGGCCTGGGCGTGGGCCTGGGCTGGTTCTACAACCAGTGGCAGGACTCCCGGGCCGGCCAGGCCCAGCCCCCCCTGGCCTTTCCCTCCCCGGCCCGGGAGACCGGGACCGCCCTGGCCGCCCAGGCCCCGGACCTCACCCCCCTGGACAAGCCCTCCCTGGTGGTCCTGCCCTTTGTCAACATGAGCGGCGAACCGGAGCAGGAGTACTTCTCCGACGGGATAACCGAGGACCTGATCACGGACCTTTCCAAGATAAGGGGTCTCTACGTCATCTCCCGGAACTCCTCCTTCACCTACAAGGGCCAGGCGGTCAGGGTCGAGCAGGTCAGCCAGGAGCTGGGGGTGAGGTACGTGGTCGAGGGCTCGGTCCGCAAGTCGGGCGATCGGGTCAGGATCACGGCCCAGCTCATCGAGGGGGGGACCGGGTACCACATCTGGGCGGAGCGTTACGACCGGGAGCTCGACGATGTCTTCCAGGTCCAGGATGAGGTCACCAAAAGAATAGTCACCGCCCTTAAGATCCACCTCACGGAGATGGAGAGGGAGCTGGTGGAGTCAGAGTCGGCCAGATCCATGGGGGCCTACGATCTGGTCCTGAGGGGCCGGGGGCGGAGCAAGGCCAGCACCCCCGAGGCCTTTGCCGAGGCCAGGGAGCTTTTTCTCCAGGCCCTGGCCCAGGACCCGGACTACGAGCCGGCCCTGGTGGGCCTGGGCTGGACCTATATCCACCAGTGGATGGCCGGCCTGACCAGCGATCCCCTGGTTCTTTCCCAGGCCGAGGAGCAGGCCAAGGCCGCCCTGGCCAGGAACCCCAACAGCCCCCAGGCCCAGATCCTCCTGGGTTGGACCTACCTCTGGCGCAAGGAGCACGACCAGGCCCTGGCCGCCCTGGAAAAGGCCGTGGAGCTCAACCCCGGCTCGACCCAGGCCCAGGCCGCCCTGGGCGAGGTCCTGGTCTGGGACGGCCAGCCGGAGCGGGCCCTGGCCCACCTGAAAAGGGCCATCCGCCTGGACCCCCTGAGGGCCAGGAGCTACTCCTCCTCCCTGGCCCACGCCTACCTCCTTCTGGACCGGGCCGCCGAGGCCCTGGAGCTGCTTAAGGAGGTCCTCTCCGTCCGGCCCCGGGATATCGCCAGCCACTTCTACCTCATCGGGGCCTACGTCTCCCTGAACCGGCTCCCCGAGGCCGAGGAGACCCTGGCCGAGCTGAAAAAGATCATCCCCGGCTACACCCTTCAGCTGGCCCGGGAGAGGCTGCCCTACCGGCTGCCGGCCCACCTGGAGCAGGCCCTGAACGCCCTGAAGATGGCCGGCCTGGAATGATTCCCGGCCCAGCCCGGCCGGGCCAAAAGGTGGCCGGAAGGTCGAGAACCGCGACTATAAAGCGAGACGATAAACTCTGGGGGGTTGCGCTGTCAGCCTGAGGCTTAAGACCGAGATCGAGGGGGGATAGGGAAACCGGCTCTAGGAGAGGACCCGGGCCTTCTCCTCCTCCCACCGCTCCAGATCCCGGATCATCCGCCGGCCGATCTCGTACTTGTCAAAGCCGAAGCCCAGGGGGCTGGGCGGGCGGGAGAGCAGCTCCCGGATCAGGGCGTCCAGGTCCATCCCCTCCATCTGGCCGGTCTGGAGGACGGTAACGTTCTCCTTGGGAATGGATCTGATCCGGAACTCCTGCTCGCCGCCGGCGTGGTCCTCGGCGATGATCAGGGCCTTGGTATCGGTCAGGAGAAGCTCGTTGACGGTGTTGTATCCGGCCCGGCAGATCACCAGCTCGGCGATGTTGATCAGCTCCAGGAGGTTGGGCACGAAAGGCAGGATCTTGATCCCCTGCCCGGCGGCGTGACGCCTTATCTCCTGGGCCTCGTCGGGCTCCAGATAGGGGTCCAGGACGATCACCGCCTGGTGCTCGGCCAGGGTCCCGGAGCTGCTCAGCGACTCCAGGATGAGCCTCGATATCCGCCCCACCTGGCCGAAGCGTCCCAGGGTGAGGAGGATGATCGGCCGCCCGTCCAGGTTGAACCGGTCCCGCGACTGCTGCGGGGGGGGCAGCTCGGCCTTGGTCCGGCTGGTGATCTTGCCCAGGTAGGCGATCTTGTCCTCCAGCTCCGGATCGTCGCCCAGAAACTCCTTGTTGACGTCAACCACCTCCCGGTCCTCCAGGACGTAGATGTAGTCGTAGAGCTGGCCGATGTTGACCGATTCGGACCTGTGCCTGGGGTTCTGGTAGGGGATCCGCAAGAGTGGGCCCCGGCTCATGATGCCCCGGCAGATATAGCACATGGCGAAGTCCATCGCCCCCCCCCGGCGCATCCACTTCCTCAGCTGGAGCGGCACCAGCTCGTTCATCTGGCCGGTCATGTTGTGCTCTACCATCAGGGCGTTGGGCTGAAAGAAGTCAAAGGCCTCGGTAATGATCCGCTGTCTGAAATCAAACACCTTTTCCAGGTTTATGGATTTCAGGTATCTTGGCCGGAGCGACCGTTCCCGGGGACCGATCTCCAGCTTGGTGGAGGGCAGCTTGATGATCTCGATCCCCTCCATGCTGAAAAGCTGGGGGACGGATGTTCCGGAGACGACCAGAAACTCGGTCTGGGGGCTTACCCCCCGCATCCCGGTGATGATGGCCAGGGTTCGAACGGCGTGGCCCAGACCGATGGAGTTATGGGTGTAGAATAGAACCCGCTCAATGTAGGGGGCGGCCATGTACTCAACCCTTGGGTCGGGAAATCACTCTTGAGGGCCGAAAAACATTCCTCATCCGGCCTGGCTCGGCTCCACCGGATGAAACCCCTGTTATCCGCTCCGGTGATGGGATACAATGATGACGGCCAGATTAGGGCACAGCCGCCGCCAAGCCCCAAAATATATCACCCCGGCGCCCGGGTCAATGTTGTTATCATTCCCCCTTCAGCAATCGAGGCTCAGGTGATGGCCTCACCGCCGGAGTCGGGCCGGCCGTCAATCGAGGCCGGGGAACGGAAGCAGGGATGAGACGATTCATCGAAAAGAGGCTCAAGGTCTACACCTCGGAGCAGAGCGGTTTCATCTGGCTTATGATCGTCTTCTTCACCATCTTCCTGGTGACGGCCATCTTCCGCAACTACACCGACACCGCCTTCCTGAAACGTTACGGGCCGGAGAACATCCCCCTGATGCTGGTCATCAACGGGGTGGTGACCTTCATCGTCTTCGGAATAACCGGCCGGCTGGGGAGGCGCTTCCTGGATCACATTCTCCTTTCCTGGTTGCTGGTTTTCTACGCCCTGTCCACCGGCGGGGTTTTTTTCATGGTCAAGGCCGGGAACGAGCTGGCCTACCCCATCCTCTTCCAGCTCCTCTATCTCCTGGACTCGATCCAGCTCCTTTACCTTTGGAACATCGCCGGCGATCTTTTCGACGCCCGCCAGGGAAAGCGCATCTTCCCCCTGGTCACCGCCGCCCAGGTCCTGGCCACCTCCCTGGGCAACTTCATCACCAAGCCGGTGACCAGCCTGGCCGGCCAGGACTTCAGCCTCCTCATCTTCGCCAGCACCTGTTTCGCCCTGGCGGTCTTCCTGATCAGAACCGGGGGGAAGCTCCTGACCAAGGCCGAGGTCAAGGGGCCCAAGTCCAAGATCCCCACCAAGAAGTTCACCGAAATACCCAGGCTCATGGCCGAGTTCCCCATCATCCGGTTCCTGGTGGTCCTGGGGTTCGTGCCCAGCCTGGTCATGCCCATCTTCAACTACCAGTTCAACGTCATCGCCAACTCAACCTTCGTCACCGAAGGGGCCCTGATCTCCTTCCTGGGGGTTTTCCGGGGGGCGATGACCCTGGTCACCTTCCTGGCCCTCTTTGTGGTGGGGCGCCTCTACTCCAGGCTCGGACTGGCCAACTCATCCCTGGTCAATCCGATCAACTTTGTCCTCCTCTTCTCGCTCCTGTCCTTCTACTTCAACATCTACGTGGCCGCCACCGGCCAGTTCTTCAGCCGTCTGGCCCAGCGGGCGGTCCACGGCCCGGTCACCAAGATCCTCTACAGCGTCATTCCCGGAGACCTGGTGACCTGGTCCAGGAGTTTTATCCGGGGCACGGTGGTCAAGGCGGGGATGATGGCCGGGGCCTTGCTGATGATCGCCCTCAAACCGGTCATCGACGTCCAGTTCCTGGCTCCCATCGCGGGCCTGATATCCCTCTACTGGCTGGTGGAAGCCATCCTTTTCGGCCGCCATTATCACCGCAGCCTCAAACAGGTCATCATGGAGCGGCGGATCGACTTCGACCAGATCGAGGCGGTCCGGGCCATGGACCCGGAGGGCCACGCCCACCGCCCCGGCGGGGTCACGGTGGAGGACCGGCAGGAAGAAGCCCTGGTCGAGGTGGACTGCAAGTATATCGATCCGGAGCTGGCCCTGGCCCAGCTCAGCGACCGCAACGACGTGGTCAGGGCCGAGGCGGCGGCCTCCTTTGCCTGCACCCAGGACCCCCGGGCGGTCAAAAGGCTGGTGGAGCTCCTGGATGACGAGGAGGTGGTCCGCAAGGCCGCCATTGACGCCCTGATGACCTACCAGGAGGCCATCCTGCCTTATCTGGAAACCTCCCTGGTTCATGCCCCGGTCAGGGTCCGGCGGGGTATCCTGGAGGTCATCCGCCTCTCCGGCTCCCAGGGCTTCGAGGTGGGCCCCTTCGTCGCCCAGGAGATCAACGACGCCTTCACCAACCTCATCGCCTACAACCGTCTGACCTCCGAGGATAAGGATATTCTCGGGGTCAGGATGCTCTCCACCCATCTCCAGGAGAAGAACAACGAGGTCCTGAGCCTGATTTTCCACGCTCTGTGGGTTCATCACCCGGACATGCGCCTCATGTATGAGGCCCTCAACTCCAAGGAGGCCTCCGTCGCCGTGGAGATGGTCGAGGCCACCCTGGACCGGTCCCTGACCTCGCATCTGATCCCCCTGATCGAGGAGATCCCCCTCAAGGAGAAGATAGCCCAGGGCCGGAGGGCCCTGCCCCTGATCCGGGACAACGGCCTGGAACGGATTCTGACCATCCTGGCCGACCGGGAGGATCCCACCACCAGGATGCTGGCCCTCCTGGCCATCGGTCAGCTTTTCGCGGACCAGGTCTATTTCCTGCCCATCGTCGAGAAATCCAGGGACAACCCCGACCCCTACGTCCGCCAGGTGGCCGAGTACGCTTTCCGCAGATGTTTGAATGAGGATCCGCCCATGCCCGACATCATCCAAACCATCAACCTGCTCAAAACCTTTTCCATCTTCGACGAGATGGGGATCAGGGAGCTCCAGGCCATCGCCTCCATCGCCACCCGGGAGACCTTCGCGTCCGGCGATATCCTGATCAAGGAGGGCGAGGAGGCGGGGACCATCTACCTCATAACCGGCGGCAAGCTGGGGGTTTATACCGGTCATGGGACTGAAAAGGAGGTTCGGAAGGCGGTCTTGGGCGAAGGCGCCTTTATCGGGGAGCTGAGCCTCTTCACCCGGCATCCGCCCAACGCCTCCTGCGTGGCCATCGAGCCTTTGGAGGCCTTTGTCATCCGCCACCACCAGTTCCAGGAGATCATGAAGATCTACCCGCAGATCGGGATCAACCTCTGCCGGTTTTTGGCCGCCAAGCTGAGGGGGGTGACCTACTGACCAGGGCCAACCACGAGGAAGCCCGGGCCCGAGGATCAACGACCGACCGTCTCGATCTTATAGGAGTGTGGAATGACCGCTGAACTCAACCGGCCGCCGGTCATCATCGGCGGCTGCGGCCGCTCGGGAACCAGCCTCCTCCTGGCCGTGCTCTCGGCCCACCCGGCCCTCCTGGCCATACCCCAGGAGACCGAGGCCTTCTGCCCCACCGCCTGGACGGAAGAGCCAGACCTGGGGGCCCCCTTCAGGCCGGAGATAATAGAGCAAAGCCTGAGCGAACTGGACCACCCGCCCACGGCCCGCCGCTGGGTCGAGAAATCGCCCAAGAACGTGCTCTTCTTCGGCCGTTTGATCGACCATTTCGGCCCGGAGGTGAGGCTCCTGAACACGGTCCGGGACGGACGGGACGTGGTCACCTCCTTCCACCCCACCCGGCGGCGGGAGAGGCCCTGGGTCAGCCCCAAGCGCTGGGTGGACGACGTCTCGGCCGGGCTGCCCTTTGACCATCACCCCTCGGTCCTGGTGGTCCGCTACGAGGACCTGATCCTGGACTTCGAGCCGACCGTCCGGAGGATATGCGCCTTTCTGGGCGAGGAGCTCCACCCCCACCTCCTGGACTGGCACGGCCACGCCACCGTCCGGAGCCACGTGGCCTGGTCGGACCGGGTCTCCCGCCTCCACCCCGAGTCCATCGGCAAGTGGCGGAGGCCGGAGAACAGGCCCTGGGTCGAGCCCCTCCTGGCCCTGGACCAGGCCCGCCGTCTCCTGACCCACTACGGCTACCTGGACTGATTGAGCCCGGATATTTCCTGAGGATTAATTTAGTTCCGGATACGAGCTGTCTTCAAAGCTGGACGGGCCGGTCTTATCGGAAGCCGGAGCTAACCAGGCCAGCTGGATCAACTATCCTCTGCCCTCGGGGAAGATCCCTCCGTCCCCTCTCCCCCTTGGGGGAGAGGTCAGGGTGAGGGGGCTTCCCAGGCCGCCTCAGGGCCCCGACCCTGACCCCGCCTGTTCTCCTCCAGCGGCGGCCTTTACCGGACAGCCGGGCTACCTGAACCTGTCCATGATCCCCTTAACCAGCCCCGGCTCCACCCCCCGCTCCCGGAGCGGCCGTCCCCCCTCGGCCCGGAGCTCCTCCCCGTAGACCGGCCGGTCCTCGGTGTAAATCAAGCCGATGGGGATCCTCTCCCCGGGCTTTAACACCAGGCCCAGGGCGGCCAGTTGATCCGTGGGATCATGGTCGGCCCCCAGGGGCCGGCAGCGCTCCTGGTAGTACTGGTAGGTGTGGACCTTGTCCCAGGTGACGCAGGGCTGGAGGACGTTGACCAGGGAGAAGCCCCGGTGGCCGATGGCCGAGACCAGGGTCCTGGTCAGGTGGTCGGGCAGGGCCGAGGTGGTCTGGGAGACCTGGGAGCAGGACTGGGAGATGGCCAGGGCCAGGGGGTTGAGGGGTCTGGAGCCCACCCCCCGGGGCTGGAGCTTGACCTTGGCCCCCGCCTCGGTGGTGGGTGAGGCCTGGCCTTTGGTCAGGGCGTAAAAATGGTTGTCGTGAACCACCAGGGTCAGGTCCAGGTTGCGCCGGATGGCGTGGAGAAGGTGGTTCCCCCCCTCGCCGTAGGCCCCCCCGTCGCCGGCGTGGATGATCACCGTCAGGTCGCCGGCGGCCAGCTTGGCCCCCTGGGCCGCGGCCACCTCCCGGCCGTGAAGGCCGTTGAAGGTGTTGACCCTCAGGTAGTGGGGCAGCTTGGGAGCCTGGCCGATCCCGGTGCAGACCAGAACCTTCTCCGGGGCCAGCTCCAGCTCCACCAGGGCCTTTTTCAGGGACTCCAGAATGGGGAAGTTGCCGCACCCCGGGCACCAGGCCGGGGCGACCTGGCTCAGGTAATCCTCCAGCTTGACGGTCATCACTCGACCTCCTCGGCCAGCCGTGATTCAAGCTCCTCAACGGTCAGGGGCCGGCCGTCGGTCCGGTTGATCAGCCTGGAGACCTTCAGCCGGGTGACCTCCTCCAGGATCGGGACCAGCTCCCCCCCGACCGAGTTTTCGATGACAATGATCGAGGAAGCCGGCTTGAGGGCCTCCCTCAGCTTTTCGTGGTCCAGGGGCCACAGCCAACGAAGATGGAGATGGGCGGCCGGGAGCCCGGCCAGGGCCTCGGCCGCGGTCCGATAGGTGGAGCCCCAGCTTATGACCAGGGGCCGTCCTTTTACCTCCCCCTCAATCTCCAAAGGCCAATCGGCCCGGGCCACGGTCCGGGCCTTGGCCTGTCTCTTGGCCGCCATCCGGGCCGCCGTCTCCGCCTCTTCGGTGAGGTGACCGGCCTGGTCGTGCTCATCGGAGTCCACCACCACCGTATGCCTGGAGGCCCCCGGGGCGGCCAGCTCGGAGATCCCGTCCTCGGCCGGGGCGTAGCGGAGGTACTCCGCCCTCTTCTCCAGCTCCCGGGGATCGAGGAGGTAGCGCTTCCGTGGCAGGCCGGCGGTCTCGAAAGCCTGGCTGGTGGCCTGGCCGTCCTGGAGAAGCTGGTCGGTCAGGACAAAGACCGGCGCCTGGAACCGCTCGGCCAGGTCAAAGGCCCGGGCGGTCACGGAGAAACAGTCGGAGACGTCGCGGGGGGCCAGGATGATCCGGGGGAAGAAGCCGTGGCCGGCGTGCCTGACCAGGTTCAGGTCGCCCTGGGCCACCCGGGTGGGCAGGCCCGTGGCCGGCCCGGGCCGCTGGGCCAGGACGATGACCGCCGGGGCCTCGATCATCCCCAGGAGGGAGATCCCCTCGGTCATCAGGCAAAAGCCGCCCCCGGAGGTGGCGGTCATGGCCCGGGCCCCGGCAAAGGACGCTCCGGCGACCATGTTGATCGCCCCCACCTCGTCCTCGGCCTGCTCCACCACCATCCCCGTCTCGGCCGCCCACTCGGCCAGGGCGGCCATGGTCCCGGTGGCCGGCGACATGGGGTAACCGGCCAGGAAGGAGGCCCCCCCGGCCAACGCTCCCAGGGCCACGGCCTGGGCTCCGCTGAGCCAGAGCCGGTCCTCGGTCCGGCCGGGGCCCCTCCCGGGTTCGAGAAGCCTCCATCCCCGGCCCCTGTCCCAAGCCTCGGCCGCGGCAAAGCCTTCCTGGACCGCCTTTCGGTTCAGGCCCAAAATCTTTTCACTGCCCCCGAAGCGGTCCCGGACCACCTCTTCCATGAGCCCCGGATCGATCCCCACCAGGCAGGCCGCCATTGACACGGCCACCGTGCCCCTGGTCTTGACCGAGCCGGCCTTCTCGGCCAGCTCGTCCAGGCAGAAGGGGGCCGCCTTGGGATGGAGCCACCGCCCGGCCGCGACCAGCCCCCCCTCCGGGGCCAGCTCGGGGCCGTAGACCGCCAGCGCCTCCTCGGTCAGGGCCACCAGGAGATCGATCCTCTGCCTCACCCCCTGGCGCGGTTGGGCGGCCAGCCTGAGGTGGGAGAAGTTCAGCCCGCCCCTGATCCTCGACTCGGCGTCGGTGAACCCGGCCGCCCAGAGCCCGGCCCTGGTGGCCGCCAGCCCCAGCAGCTCGGCCGCGGTCTGGAGGCCCTGCCCCGCCGCCCCGGCCAGCCTGACGTTGAGTTCCATGCCTATCCTCCCCTGGGAGCCCGGCTT
>Ga0068714_10003261_pt1 | contig 19465 bp, 18 predicted proteins | sample MTBNYHSulfiMetaG_FD_62988 | JGI IMG/M metagenome (GOLD analysis project Ga0068714, IMG submission 62988) | Enrichment culture microbial communities from rom New York Harbor, USA that are MTBE-degrading - MTBE-NYH (New York Harbor Sulfidogenic)... | ecosystem: Environmental > Aquatic > Marine >... | reverse complement strand
CGGGAACAGTGGGAACGGTTGGGAATCGATCTGGACGACCTGGGCTATGAAGCCTGATCCGGGAACAGGCCTTCAGCCCGCTGATACCCGGTATTTCGGGCAGGCCGGCGCGCAACGATGAGATGCGAGCCACTTCTTTGGTGTGACGGCGGATCGCGTTTTTCAACGACCTCAGGGTAAACTCGATTTTTTCGGGAGAAGATATCGCATGCACTTCACTATAGACCTTACTCCCCGCTTTGTCCGGAAACTGGAACAGCTTCGGAAAGCGGGGGGCGACTCCGCGGCGGTGGCGTCGCACGCGGAAAGCATGATTCAGCGACTGATTCAGGAAGGGCGTCCCCGCATCGAGGCTTCCGGGAGACTTACGCGTTACGGGGAAAAGCGCATGAGGCAATGCTTCAAGTTCGATTTGAGGCACAGCTACCGAATGGCCTGTATGAAGCACAAAAGCCGTCTGGTTGTCTTCTTCATCGGCGCCCACGACGAATGGAGCCGGTGGGCCCGGGAGAACTCGGGGCGAGAGTGGTTTCCGACGCTGGAATCCATCGAAGTGTTCCCGGTTACGGAGGATGATCCCGGCGAATTGCGTCCCGATGCCCCATACCCCGACGAAGAGGAGTACGAAGAGATTCTCATGGAACAGGTGGACGACCGCGTTCTAAGAAATATCTTCAGCGGGTTGTGCGGATCCACCTACTGATCGTCGAAGCCTACGGTATCCGCCCCAACGGCAACCGCGCTGCGCCGCGGCTCGTCAATCGCCCGTGGTGATGCTGTCCAGCGGATAGATGACCCGAATGGGTTCTTTCACGCCGAAGACCCGGCTGTACCTCCGGATGTAATCGATGACCGTCCTGGAAAGCTCCTGTCCGCGGGCCAACAGGAGTTTGGGCTTGTGAATCGTGTACACGTTGTCCGCCAGGATGCTTCCCTCCTCCAACGTGGCCACGGTCATCTCCTTGATCTTGTAACGGGCCTCGTCTCCCAGCACGAGACTCAACGCCTGTACGACACGGGGATCATACCGGCGCACATCTCTCTTAATTTCCGCAAAGGCCTCTCCCGGGGACTTCCGCGCCGAGATCAAGGCATCGAAATCCACGGCCGCTTTCAGAATACGCGCACCGAAGGGAATTTCCGTCCCCTTCCTGCCGTCCTTGGGCTCACCGGAGCCGTCGTAGTTCTTCTGATGGCAGGCGATGATGTCGGCTACGGCTTCCATGCGTGGAATATTCTCCACGAGCCGAGCCGCCACGGACGGATGCCTGTCGAACAACTCCTTCTCGGACACCGTGACGGGCCTACCCTTGAGGCTCTTTCGGAAGAGCACCTCCGGAACGGTAATCAACCCGATTTGGGAAAGCTGAGCCGCCGTCTCCGTCTCCCAGGAATTAGGATCATCCATGACCATGGAAAGCTGTTTGGCATACCGAGCGATCCTCAACGTCCGGCTGAACGCTTCGGGCTTGGCCATGGCCAGGATATCCGACATGACCTTGACGCACCCCTTAACGGTTTTCTCCAGAAGTTCCCGTTCGGCCGTCACCAATCGATACTGCTTGATCCCGGCGGCCAACGCTTTGATCAGGACATCCGGTGGACAGGGCTTGGTAAGGAGGCGGAAGATATTGATCTCGTTTACCGCCCGCAAGGCGATTTCCAAATCCGCATAGCCGGTGAGAAGAACACAGACCGACTGAGGGGCGATTTCCTGTACAACGGACAGGAAATCGATGCCGTCCATCCCCGGCATCCGATAATCGGACACGATGACCGCATAGGGTCCTTGATCCGTAATGAACTCCAGTCCCTTGGCAGCGGCCTCCGCCACATCCACGGGGATCTTTTTTCGATACTCCCGCTGATAGGACGCCAATACATTGGGATCATCATCCACAAACAGGATCTTTTCCACGTTCGGTCCTCCTGACAGGCCGTTGATACACCGTATTTCGAGCAGGCCGGCGAAAAACGCAATCTGCTGTCACGCCTGCGGAGACAACCTCTTTCCTCGAACGGAGACCGAGAGGGATGCACCGGATCGAGCGCCCGGCCGGCGCATCCGTCACTGAACCGCTTCGACGATCGCCGCTTCCCGGCATACCTCCAGCCACCGCGGCAACCGATCCAGAATACCGCTCGCATTCAAGTAGACCGTGTTCAGCTTGCTCACAGCGTGCGATCCCGGCTGACCCATAATCTTGTGTTCGAGACTGTTGGCCACGTGTATGGCCGCCGCCTGATGAAATGCCGCCGACGGCAATCGATGCGGCGTGTGGTGATAGGCAATGCCCTCCACGATGGGATCGTGAAACCCCCATAACCCCATAAGGTAGGCTCCCACAGCGCCATGATGAGTTCCAAAGACCTCCCTTTCCGCTTCCCAGGCAGGGACTCCATGTCGCCGAACACCTTCCATCACCCGTGTGTAGCGCTCCGGAAAGTGGGCTTCCAGAACAAGCTTCCCCACATCGTGCAACAACCCGGCCATGAAGGCATCATCCACTTCTCGGGACTCCCGCCTTTCCTCCTGTGCGATGGCCCTGCAGAACCGGGCAAGCCGGAAACTGTGATTCCACAGCGCATCTATCGAGAAACCGGAGCGGTTCGATGGGACGAAGATCTCGAAGACCTGCATACCGAGCACCAGGGTTCTGACGGTTTCGATGCCCAAAAGAGTCACCGCTTGAACGGGGCTGGATACGTGACGATAAAGGCCGAAAAACGCCGAGTTCACCAATTGGAGAATCTTGGCCGTCATTCCGACGTCCCGGCCGACGATATCGCCCACCCTCTGGATCGAAGGTTCCGGGTCCTCCAATTCCTTCATGAGTTGTGTGTAGAGGGTGGGTAGACTGGGCAGTGCGCCGATTCGGGATACCAAATCCCTGAGTCCCGGATCCGAAAGGAACTCTCTCAGGGCGCAGGCTTGCTCCACGGTGCGGATAAGCGTTTCCGGATCACAGGGTTTGGCCAGATATTGGTGGGCCAGGTTCACGGCCTTCATGGTCAGGCTTCGGTCCGACTGCCCGGAGAGGATGATGCGCACCAGGCTGGGATGCCGCCGTTTCACCTCGGCAAGCAACTCCACCCCGTCCATTTCCGGCATCCGCATGTCCGTGATCAGCACGTCACAGGGCTGTCGCCCCAAGAAGCTCAGCGCTTCCTGTCCCGATGAGGCAAAGGAGGTGACCCAATCCCGCCGCAGGCTCCGGAGCATTCGTTCGAGCCCCCGCAACAGGTTGATTTCATCATCCACTATCAACACGTGTTTCTTCATAGCGGGCGTCAACGGGCGCCGTCGTCCAGCGGTATGCGGATGAAGAAGGTGGTGCCCACGCCCGGTTCCGTCTCGAACGTCAACGTTCCGCGATGCTTTTCCACGATGACGGCGTGGGAAAGGGCCAGTCCCTGTCCGGTGCCCCTGCCCACTTCCTTGGTGGTGAAAAACGGATCGAACACCTTGTTCCCAATGGCCTCCGGGATCCCGGTTCCCGTGTCCGCGATTTGAACCTCACACGAGGAATCCACCTTCCGGGTGCGCACCGTAATGCTGCCCTTCCCTCCCGGCTGCCCCGTCAGGCGGTCTTCGACGGCGTGAACGGCGTTGATGAGCACGTTCAGCACGACCTGATTGAACTCCCCCGGGAAGCACGGCGCCAGAGGCAGGGAAGCATCCAGATCCGTCACCACGTCACAGGCGTATTTCCACTCGTTTCGAGCAACCGTCAGCGTGCTTTCTATGGACCGATTGATGTCCGTAAACACCTTTTCCTCAGACCCGGGATGGGAGAAATCCTTCATAGCCAGGACGATCCGGGCCACCCGATCCACCCCTTCCAGGCTCTCGGCGATGCATCGGGGAATCTCGCGGGTAAGGTATTCCAGATCGATTTCCCGGGCCAGTGTCTCCACCTCGGGAATCATCCCGTCCGGCACGTTCTTCTCCCTGCACGCGCCGACCAACTCTTCATACTTGAGGAGCAAACCCCTCAGTTCCTCGAAGGCCCCCTGGAGAAATCGGGCATTGGCCCCCACGTACTGAATAGGGGTGTTGATTTCGTGGGCGATACCCGCCGCAAGCTGGCCGATGGACTCCAGTTTCTGGGCATGGGTCAACTGGCTTTCCAGAACTCGGCGATCGGTGATATCGGTTCCCAATATGAGTATGCCCACACGTTGTTCATCCCGATTGGTCACCGGATTGAACGAAAGGGACAGGAAACCGTGCTTTCCGTCGGCGCGGGTGAATCGGACGTCATCCACACCCACGGGTCGTCCTTTCTCGCGACAGGACAGAAGCCCCCCCGAAACCTTGTCCCATTCCCAGTCGATGACGCATCCCTCCAGAGAGCGGCCCAATACCCCCGGCGCGGAAAGGCCGAAGACCTCCTCCGCGACCCAGTTCCACCGCATCACCCGGCCTTGTTCGTTCACCCCGATGAGAACGGATCCGATGGAAGACACCAGTTGTTCCATCTCCCGGTGGGTTCGTTTCAACTCCTCCTCGGCGTTCCTGCGTTCCGTAATATCCAGGAGGACTCCGCTCACATAGGTGGATCCATCTCCCACCCCATTTCCCTTCAGCACCTGCCCGATATCCTGCAGCCAGCGAATCTCCCCGGCTTTGGATCGCACCCGGTATTCCAGCATATAGGACCGCTGGATCTGAAATGCGTTTTCATGCGCCTTTCGAACCGCTTCCCCGGAATCGGACGAAATCAGATCGTACCAGTTTTCACCGTTGGATCCCAAATCCCCTATGGAGTACCCGAGCCACGATTCCAGCTTGGAATTGAGCACCTCAAACCCACCGTCCCGATACCGCTTGTACACAATGGCCGGCACATTGTGCACCAGTGTTCTGAACTTCTCTTCACTCTGACTCAAGCCCTTCTGAGCAAACTCCAGTTGGTGGATGGTCTTCATGAGAGCCAACGTCCGCCGCTCTACGAGCTGTTCCAAATTTTCCCGGTGCGCCCGATTCTCCATTTCGAGTTTCCGCCGCCAAAGGGCGTTGGCCACGGAAATTCGCACTCCGTCGACGTTGAACGGCTTTAAAATATAGCCGTACACCCCCATCTCCAGAGCTTCCTGCGCGATGTCGGGGTTGTCCATGACGGACACGATAATGGCGGCGGTATCCGGCCAACGGGACAAGACATATCTCAGGAAGTCCAAGCCGGATTCCCCCGGCATCCGCAAGTCGGATAAGACCATGTCGAAGCGGCGCTCCTCGAGATGGGTCCTGCCCTCATGGGCGTTGGCCGCCAGAGTGCATTGGTATCCAAACCTCTCCAGAATTCTTCCAAGAAGCAAGCGCACGGGCTCTTCGTCGTCCACAATCAGGATCTGGTCCATCGGTTTCCTCTCCTGAACTCATCAGATTCTTGAAGAAAGCGGAATCGCCGTCGCGTTTGCGGAAAGCGATGAGACGCCACACGCGTACGTCCTGAAGAAGGGGGCGTATCTAAAGTACGCCGCGATCACGAAGGATGAAACGCAACCGACGCTGAAGCCTGTCAACGTACTAGATCGGTCGATTTCCCGATAACATGAGCCACGGGACCCGGATCGGAGCGCCATGGGATCCGGCCTCTTCCGAGGGGTTGCCGTCCCTTCCAAGTCGCCCCGATCCTTGGAACCCGTGTGGCATGCTGAGGCTGGTTTGATCCGATACGGGTGGAACGTCCGTGGCAATAACAGACCGTAAGGCTTACTCCGACCAGGCCGCGCGGAGGGGACTCTATCGAACTATTTCACAATACTTCCGGCATCGGGTCTCCGCTCCGTATCCGCCAAGTCCGGCGCGACCGGCGGCGTCGGCCCAGCCGACGCCGTTCGAACGTTCCATTTTCCGGACGAGTACCCGTAAAAAAACGGAACCCCCATAAGGGTATCGGTCCAGTGACGCACGGAGCACAGCAACGCCACCGCAGCCAGCACCGTCGTATCCGCATAAGAGGCAAAGAGCGCCAAAATCGCGGAATCCCGTGTTCCCATCCCACCCACGGTCAACGGCAACATACCCACCAGTACGGCCAATGGAAGCAACGTTAAAGCCGGACCCAAGGGTATCGGATGCTTAAGCAAGGGAAAGAAGAGCGCCAGTTGCAGGATGTGAAGTATCCAAACCAGGACGGATAACCCCACCAGGGCCGTGAACCTCCCCGGATTCTGCAGCAGGCGCCGATTAACCCCATCCAGGACTTCGATGCCCCGCGCAAGCCGTCGAAACCGGGTCCCCCGGTTACGGAGTACGAAGGCAAGAAGCCGCATGGGGAAAAACACCCATGCCATACATCCGCAGATCATGCATCCGGCCGCCAGTCCTCCAGTCCAGAGCAGGGAACTCCTTTCCGGCGTCAACCCCAGACCCAGCAGGATGACCGCGCCCAGCCCCACGAGATTGAAGACTTTCTCCTGGATGCAGAGCACGGTCGCTTCCATGGGATCCACTCCCGCATCCCGGCTGAGAAAAAATGCTTTGCTCAACTCTCCTAGTTTGGAAGGCGCCAAGGCGTTCAAGGCCTTGCCTGCAAGGAGCAGCCTCGCGGCTTCCCAAAGGCTGAGAAGGCGCATTCCCCTTACCAGAATACGCCACCGCAAGGAGGCCGCCAGCACCTGAGGAATGAACAGCACCAAAGCCCAGGCGAGGAAATCCCATCGGGCCCGGGCCAGTATCGCGATAAGGCTGTGCGCATCCATCCCCGAATAGATGACCCATAGAATGACCGCCGTCAGAAATACGGAGACCGTCTTGGCGCCGGATTTCCAGGGGAATCGAAGGGCGAGGTCCATATGGTTCCGATTAATCCTTCAAACACAGAATGAGGTAGCGTTCATTCTCGAAACAACGGACCGTTTCGGGGGCCGACAGAAGAGCAAAGGGCTGATTCCGCCGCATGCGTTGCTTCACGAGTCGGTTGAACGGTTCGTGATATATCCGCCCATCGAGAAACTCCCGCGTGAAATGCTCCTTTCGAACCACGATGACGTCCACCCTGTGCTTCAACGCGAATTCCCGCACCGTGGTCCATCGTTCCGCATAATACGCCTGGAAGCAGTCGTCCAGCCGTTCACGGATCCGTCGATAGTACTCCGTGTGGTATGCCAGAGACGTCTCCTGGTTCACCAGCACCTTTCGGCGGGATACCATGGGGACATTGTCCATGTCTTCGGGATGACCCGCTACCAGCACGGTGGGGGGCATGGAATTCAGAAAGTCGAGCATTTCCCGGTCCAGGCGGTCTATGACGGCCACTTCCGTATCCACCTGTACGATGGCATGTCCCTGCACATAGGCATACCCCGCCGCAAAGGCCAGAAGAAGGGCGCCGCTCATCCATTTTCCACACCGATCCGGGCAGAGGATCCGACGCACCGACCGCAACCACGGACGGACGCGCTCCACGAAAGGAGCCGTATTGTCCCCGATGGTCAGCAATAGGGCCAGGGGAAGCGTTAGAAGCGTGTATCGGGAAGGTAAATACATTCGAAACAGCACCAGGTGGGCCAGTCCGAACAGAAGCAGGGAAGTCCAGACCAAATGGATCGCCAGGGGTCGAACGCGGACCTTCCGGAATCCTATAACGGCTCCCATGCCCCCCAGAATCACCAGGAATCCTAAAAAATGATACAGGCCGATGCCGCTTCGTCCGGTCAACAGGTAGGAACTCGGACTGTCCCGGAAGAACGCGTTCCGGCCGTTCTCTCCGAACTCCTCCATGGATATAGCCTGCTCCAGGGTTACCTGAGGGCCCAAAAGCTCCCGGTCCGCCGACGAGTACACGAAACCCAGAATCAAGGCCGCCGCGACTACGCCGAATATCAGGGGTGCGACATCCCTGAACCACTGGGGTCGCGCCTTGCGATGCACGAACCGCGAAACCACGCTGCAGCCGGCCAGGGCAACGGTGTTGGGCACTATGGGTGGATAGATCACCGCCTGGAACACGAGCGTCCAAGCGGCCCAACGGTGTCTTCCCGCCTCCCGGTGCAACAGAAACAGCAGAAAGAGCGGATAGGCGAATGTTCGTGGTATTCCGCCGGAGTGCCCATACAGGAAAAAGAACAAAAACAGTAACGCACAGAAGCCCCGCCCCTGGGACTCCATACCCATGCGCCGGGTGAGCTGCAGGAGAAGCACCAGAGAACCCAGAAGCAGGACGAGACTCAGGAACCGGCTCAGAGGGAGAGGGTCCAGAAATCGGGTCCCCAGTCGGTACACCCACTGGTATCCAATGGGATTGATGGCATGGGAGGAAACGTATCGAGTGGGCAAGTCGTCCTGAAATAGTTCAGGAGACCGGAATCGGGCGGTCCAGTATGCGTGCTGGCGCGCATCATCATCCAGGACCAGAATCTCGGTTCCGGGCGGATGGTATCGAATCCACCAGCAGAAGACGGCCAGGCCGAGAAGCATCCAGAGTCTCTTGGACGGAACCGACAAAATAATACCCCTGTCTTGAACACTCCGGCGCCGCCACCGCTGTTCCCTTCTCCCGCCCGCCGAACGAGACGACACATCGTCGATGTCGGTTTTCCGGCGGCCTGCCCGCGATGCGGTTTATCAACGGGCCGTTAAGGGTGCGGATCCTGGGCTTCCCTTTCAGGACCCCAGGCGTTTCAGCACGTTCTCCACGGAACGCGCATGTTCCCAGACTTCATCCAGAGGTCGGAGCGCGCCCTCGGGACATAAAAGATCGTAGAGCACGCCGTCCAATCCCCCGTTTCCAATATTTCTGGGAGCCGTGTCCGCGGGCTCGCTCTCTATTCGGCCCGAACTCAGTATAACTAGGCTGTCCACGGTGCGGATGGTCTTGTCTCCCGGGTCCAGCAACAGGGTCTGATACAAAAAACGACCTGGATGGTTTCTGTTGCGTGAACTGATATAAAACAGGATCCTTTGCGAATCCACGCTCAACCGGATCACGTCCAGAAACGTCTCCTCATCTTGAGTATCCCGGAACACAAGGACCCAAGGGGAACCCCGGTCTTTCGCGTCGCAGGCATAAGAAATGACCGCGACGAGGAGCAGGGCGATATATCCAAGCAAGTCGGCCCGGCCCATCTTGCGGCGGTTAAACCGCCTGGATGCATGCACTATGACTCCTCTCCCTCCGAATCCAAAGAACGCTTAGACCCAAAAACTGTAATCCCATGACGTCAGCAACGAAGGCGTAGCAGCCTCCACATCCCCCCCGATTTATAGCCTCCCGGCCGGCACAGGCGCTGCATCTGGACCGAAATACCGCGTTCGGCGAATTCAACGACCGGTCCAGAACCCCTGCGGATCGTACTTGCGTATGATTTCGAGTTCCCGTCGGCCGGGAACGGCCATCTCCCCGAAATCGGAAGCGATCTTGAGCCCCCACGCCGTTTTCTCCTGAATCTCCTCCAAACCCACGCCCGGTCGAACCCCGGCAAGTACGGCTTCTCTGGAAAGCGGGTCAAACCTGAAAACTCCGCAAGTCGTTACTACGGCTTCAGGACCGCCTCTCACCAATCCCATGCGGCAGCGCCAGTCACCGCCGATCCCATACCCCGGTGAAGTGACATAGTCCACCCGCTCCACCAAACGGCGCCGCTCATGCACCATCAAGACCACCAGTCGTTGGGCGAGAGAAGCAATATCGGCGGCTCCGCCGCTTCCGGGCAAACGCACCCTCCGTTCCTCCTCGGGACCAATCCATGTGGTGTTCAGGTTTCCGAAGCGATCGATCTGAGCGGCTCCAATAATTCCCACATGAACCTTGCCCCGCTGGAGGAGCCCCATGACTTCCAGCATGTCCGTGCACTTCAGAGCGCCGGTCAGATTCGGTGGATCGCCCATGGTTACGATGGAATCTTCCGCGGGGACGTCACGGATCACTCCGTTCTCGAATAGACCCACAGCCCGGGGAGCGTGTGTTTCTTTCGCAAGCAGGAAAGCCAGCAACGGCAACCGCATACCCACGAAGACCACCTCTCCGTCCTGAATCATACGGGCCGCCGCAGTCACCATGAACTCCGCAGGGGTCGATTCCATGTCTTCTCCACGCACAATGGAACTCCGGACAGCGGACCGGCGCCGGGATTCCGAAAGGTTCTTCATCAGCCCGCCGTTTCTGAATTGCTTCGGGTCGTACACCATGTCGCCGGGAACAGTCTACAGCAAGGCGGGCGGATCATTCTCGATGGAGACAAACCGGTATCCTCACGGCAAACCATGAGAATACCCGGCGGTATCGATCCGACTCGCCCGATGAGATCACCCGTAACGCTTATTCTTGGAACCCTATGTTCCGTTGTCAATTCATTTCAAGGAATCCCTGAAAAAGATGCGTGATTGATCTGAACACTTTGGAGGTTTACTATGGATTGAAAAGGCAGGCGCAGCAAGCATCCCGCCTCGGAAGACGAGGCGATCGAGCATTCAATCCGGCTGGAATCGAGTCATGGGAAGAATACGTTCGGCCAAGAAAACAGGAATCCTTCTTGCGGCCTTCCTGGCATTGTGGTGCGGATGCGCCCAATATAGGATCGTGCCGGTGGAGCGGGCGCCCACAACCTATGGCCCGGTGAAATGGAGTGATGAACCCTTAGCACGTTTCGCGTCCGCCTTTGTGACCTACCAGGCCGTGAACCCGGCCAATCGAATTGGAACACCCAAAGCCGTTCCCGGTGAAACGGGAGGGTATCGCATCATCGTGGATCCCTCGGAACCGGTGGTGTACGCCATGGAACGGCCATACACTCGGTGCGGACGAGCGTTCCGAAACCTGATTTACCGGGTGCACTTCAGGGAGGCGCCATTCAGCTTGATTCCGTTCCATTTGGGAGCCGGCTACAATACAGGCCTGATCGTGGTCGTCACCCTTGACGCCGCGACGAATCCGATTCTTGTCACCACGGTCCATACCTGCGGTTGTTATGTAGCCGTGATTCCCACGGAGCATCAGGCTCGGCACGCTCGCCCGGATGGATGGGACCACCGAAGTATCCGAATCTATGGAGAACAACTGCCCGGGGAACTCACTTTCGGCTCGGCTTCTGATCCCAGGCTTCTGGTACACTTGAGACCTGGTGAACACCGAGTCATGCATGTGGAAGTGGTGGAAGAATCCGTACTGCACGATTCAAAACGGTTTCAATTTCGGCCCGCACCCATCTCGCCTATGACGGATTTGGAATCCCTTTCCGCCGATACCACCTCTATGAGCTTCTATTGTGAAAGCGGGATCCTCAAAGGCCATGTACGCGGATCCTTCAAAATCTTCGAAACCCTGTTTCTAGGGTTGGTAACCCTGGATGCCTTCGTAGGTTCGGATAAAATCTACGGCGACCCGCAAGTTACCGGAAACCCCTTCTATACCAGCCTCAAACCTTGGAACCGAACCCAGTCGGAGATGTGGGACTCCGGTCGATTTCTCGACTTCCAGGGCTGGGGCTCCTGCGCTTCCGATCCATGAATCAGGCGTGCGTCCATAGGTTGGTTCCAGATATCCCGCACTGCGGAGACCTTGAACGGGATAGGGTTCCCATTGAAGAGGCCGGCGCGTTTTCAATCACACACCACCCCACTGCCCCCGTTCTTCAGGTCGGCGTGCTTATGGCGCATGATCTTGCCGCACAGACGCTCATATTCATTCCGGGTCCGTTCCACGCGCTCCGAACAGGTCTCTTTGTCCACCTTGCTTTTCAGGTCCTCGTTTATCCCGTCCAGTCTCTTGATGATCCCCCGTTGCTGCACGGCGATCAACCCACCCACAGCGCCCACGAGCGCATTGAACAGCGGTCCGACCCAGAAGAATTCGTTCATTGCTCATTACCTCAGTAAGGCTTTGGCCCGTGCGTATCGTGCGGTTTCGGTTGTTCCGGTGGTCTCTGCTGCTGTTGTTGTCCACCCTTCCACGTCTCCGCGATCTTCTCCGCACTCCGGCCCACCACGTATCCCCCGAGTCCGATCTGCAGCGTGGTCCATAATGCGTCCGTCAGCTCCAAAGGGATCGCGGCCACCCCGAACGCCCGGAGCAGCGGAAAGACGATGCTGTTGTTGATCACGATGCCCACAATGGAAAGCATCAGAATCGGCCTCCAGTTCCGTTGCAGCCAGGATTCGCCTTTGATCTCGGCCAACACGAGCTGCGCCCGGATCTGCTGATCCTGGAGTGCCGCCTGTTGTAGCAGAACCTGGAACTCTTGCCGCGCCCGCTCCTTGTCCGCCTCGCTCATGGTGGGCGGAAACCACCGCTCCATGATCCGACCGCCCAGGTCGGCGATGGATGTGATCACGGAAAACGGGTTCATTTCTCCCTCCTCACCCATACAGCCAAATGCATATGCCGGGTATTCCGTTTTCATCGCGCGCGTCCACGTGGACGAATGTCTCACCGATACCGAAGCGCGTGAAACCCATCTTGTACAGCGCCTCCAATATGCGGAACCGATCCACACCGCTCCGGCATCGAATATCCGCCGCCTTGCCGGTCGGATGATTCCCTTTGCCGCCCACGGCCCGGTCGTGCTCGGGACAACGATAGCCGGATGTTATAACAAATGGTATACCGGCAAACCCACGGGCGATATCCAGTCTGCGCATAAAGTCGGGATCCATGTGCACGGAACCGCAGTGGCGACAGTTGAACTCGTCTAAGCGGAAATAGGTGTATGTCATGGTGCTCCTAAGATGTCGGAACGGTCGTATCATCACTCGGATTGATGGTGGACTCCCGTCCAAACATGTTCATAGCGATTGCCGTAACGGTATAGGTTTCATCGGGCGTCACGTTGTCAAAAACAGCCCCCCACATATCCTCAAAGGGTCCAGGCGGTACTATCCTACCCATCACATATCTATTGTATCCAGGTCCAGTGCATTTGAACATGATGTGCGAGAAATTCTCGGGGTTCGTAGTACCGGGATCGGCTGCCGCCCCAACGTATGGATTACCTCCATGAAATGACCACACGGACAAATTGATCGGCGCATCCGGATCCGTTTTACTCCAATCCACCGGATACGGGCTGTCCGGATCATCGGGCAGGGACTCCGGTTCATACGTAAACAGATCCGAATCATACGAACACAACACCAGCCGATACCGATCGATGGCCCGTTCGATCTCCACGATGCGGTACAGGCCGCTCAGCCCCAGCCGAGGGACATCCAGCGTCACCACATGAGCCACCTGTAAATATCGGCCCGCCTGCCCGACGCTCAGCTCCACCCACTCGCCGGAGTACTGTTTGAGCTTGGCGTGGTAACACGCGATACGGTCCGCCGTTTCCTGGTCGTTCACCCAGGGCAGCGTCTCCACCTTGTCCACGCCGAAGCCCGAGTTCACCGTTCGCGGCTCGGTGGTCAGCTTCCACTCGTTCGAGAAGCCGTCCCGGAAGTACTTGAAGGTCAGCGTTTTAATGGCGTCCTTGGTGTTCGTTTTCCAGACCCGTTCGATCGCGATGATGTTGTCCTGATTCCCGGCGGATCCCTGGTACAGGGTCATGACGGCGTAGGACGGCTGATCCGCGGCGATCTTCCATGCGCCGGTCGACGGATCCTTCCATAACCTCGCCTGCGCGCAGAACAACAGTTCGTTGAGCACGTCCAGGGCCTTCCGCTGGGTTGTGATCGCACCGTCGCAGTATCGCGCCGTAATGGCCGCCAGGGCCGCCGCCGCGTCAAAACTCGAAGCGTCCACGGACTCGGAAAGCCCCCACGCGGTGTTTTTCAGCAGGTGTTCGATGCACCGCACGAAGTTGCGTTCCGCCGTGGAACCCGACAGTTCGAACCCGCGCACGTCCGCGGCGAACGTATGCAACTGGCCGCTGAAATCCTGCTGGTAGACCCCGAACCGGATGAACGCCTTGCCCGGATACGGGGAGGCCTGAGAGCCGTCGTAGAACGTAAACTCGCCCGGAAGCACGATGCGTTCATCCCGGTACACCGTGACCGTCGTGTCCTTGTTGGTGTTGTCGGACTCGGTGACCGCGCCGGGATCCGGGCCGCCGCCTATCAGGTAGTCGTATTTGTCGGCTTCGAAATCGTTGTTGGCCAGCGGCGCCGGGACCTGCTTGGCATAACCGAAGATGATATTCACCGGCTTGCCCAGGTCCCGCTCATAGGCCGCCTTGACGGCCGGAGTCTCCTCGTTCTCCCACGTGATGGAGGTGTCCACCAGCTCCGCCGGGATGTTCTTGTCCAGCGGCTCCGAGTCCCGGTTCAGCGCGATATGCAGCACGGCCTTGGGTGATTCGCCCTCCTGAACCGCGAACTGCGTCACCCGGCCCCATACCCTCCAGATCGTTTCCTCCCCGCCGGACTCCAGGAGGTCCACCCGGGCCAGCACCACGTCCGCGCCGCGCAGATCCGCGGCGGCGTACAAATCCGTGAACGCCCCGTCTGCATTGGACAGCGACAGGCTCAGATCCTCGAACCGCGAAAATCCGTAGAACTGCTCGCTCAGGCTCTCCCGCACGACGAAGTGATCCGTTATTTTGCCGTCGTACCACACGTCGTCGATGTATACGCCGTGCTCGATGCAGGTATACCGATAGACGGCCGCACCCTGGGTGATCTCCGCGATGAGCGCCGGGGTGAACCGTTCTTGGGCGGGCGTCTCGATGAGGTTCCAGAATCCCGCGCCGTAGCGGCCTGGAGGAACGGCCAATGCATTACACCGAGCACCGCCGACTTCCTGCGTCCAAATAACCGCACCATCAGACGCGAATTTAGTAATTTGCCCTACAGTATTCACCCATCGAGCCGTATATATATCGCCCTGGGGAGATACGCGCACACTATGTGCATGAGTCGGCCCAGGATACACGACGGACCATACGGCCACGCCATCGGATTGCCGGATTTTGCGAACAGCGAAATCACCGGTCCCGCGCGCACCGGCGAGATATAGATACGTATCATCCGTATCTAATCCCAGCTGGCCTATGTTGCCGCCATGATCCGCCGCCCATTGCAGGTTGCCGTTTTTGTCGTATTTTCGGTGGGTTATGTCCCCAGTACGAGTGCCGCCCACATATACATTTCCATTCAGGTCTCCCGCCACTGAAATGAGAGTCCCACCGTGGTCCGCCGTCCAAATTGATGCCCCTGTCGCATCGTCTAGAAATCGAGTCGTGATATCACCCGATCTAAGGCCGACCGCAGCCACGCCAATAATGATTGCACCCTCCATGATCGGCGTAACTTCATTTAACGTAGTACCATGTTGCGCCAACCAAACAGAATCACCAAAACCATCAATTTTCCACCCGGCGTTCGGATCCGCTCGCGGACCCGCGCCATATATCTCCCGCACACGAGACAGGTTCAGCATTACAGCGGATGTGACTGCGATGGGATATGCATCCCATAACAGCGATCCATCGGCGGAATATGCACTGACTGTTCGATTACCTGTACCCGGATCATTCCGAGTGCCGACAACATACGGCACTCCGTCCGGATCCGTGCTGATACCGGTTACATTATCGCCCCAGTCGCCGGACCAGACGACAGACCCATCCTCAGCACTGATTTTGTAATGCGTCAGGTTGCCGGATCGCCAGCCGCCCGCATACAGAAAATCAAACATCCGTCTTCCCATTCTTGAGCAGGTCGACCAGCTCGGTCTGCTTCTCGACCATCACGTTCATGCGGTCCAGCACCTCGGCCAGCAGCTCCTCTTGGGTTTTTGGCCGCGCGAACGCCTCCCAGAACAGCTCCTTCGTCTTCAAATCCACCATGAGCCGATGGTCCATGCCGGGTTGCGGCTCGGGCTCCTTGGGCAGTTCCGCTTCGGACTCCAGCATAATGCCTTCGTCTCGCTGTGCTTTGGTCAGCTTCTCGGGTTGATAGTGCCGCACGGTCACCCATGCTTTCGCGTCGTCCACGGGTTGATATCGCAGTAATACGGCCATTTATTCCTCCTTGTAGTCATGCGGATGCACAGCGTAGAACGCCACACCCTCATATCTGTAAAAATGGTTTAGCGGTTCCCCGTGCTCATTTAACGCGGCGCCGTTGATGATGCTGTCGGCCTCCCCTTGGCTGATCGTATAGAAATGCCCCACAGGCGGAACGAACCGGAAAAACCGATGGACGGGACTGAGTTTCATGGGTTGGTTCTCCTGATATCGGAAGGGTTCGGGAATGAGCATGGACTGGGCGTTGCTCCCTGAATAATGCACCTCCAACGGGTATGTGAGCTGTGATTTGGACGAGAGGAGGAATATTGTGTCGGTCTCAAAATCGATTATGACCTCATTCACTTCACTGCTGGGAGAGTTGACTGACTCGAACCGGAATGACTTTGGCGACATGTGAGGCAGTTCGCCGAACCGAGATTTGTAGTGGACCGATACATGGCATATCACCCTGTTGTTTGTAGCCTTGATGGCTGTCAGCGTGGCGCTGCGGTTGAAATGCTCCGCGTATAGCCACGGCAATTCTCTAAAGTCGGTTATGATTCTCATCTCCCCCACGCCTCCAGAATCCGCCGCTCCAGGTCCGTGCCCTCGATGCGCCAGGGCTTCAGCGCCGCATCGTCGTTGTACACGAAAGCCAGAAAGCATTCCGGCGTCCGGCCCGCCCAGCTGACGGCGTCGTACATCTCCAGCAACACCCGGAACTTGTCCGCATCGGACGCCGCGGCCACGATGTGGTTGGCCTCCGTTACGTACCACGGGGCTCCCTGGGACCGGTGCTCGATTTCGGCGATGCGGGCTATGTTCCGGTTGAACCATCCGGAAAAGTCCCCCGGCCGCTGATAGATATGAAAGTTGAAGCCGTCCGTATAGGCGAGCATGCCCGGCAACAGCGTCTTGGCGATGTCGAAGTAGTACGTCTCCGTGATGGAGGTAAGCGCGCTGTTCAACACGCGGGCGTCCGGATCCACGCTTCGGATCACGTCTCCGGTGCGGGCCAGAAACTGAATATATTCCGCCGGCGTGATTGGCCCGCCCGTGGGTCCGATCATGTACCGGGACGGCTCCCACGCCTCGTTCCACACCTGGTAGGCGAAGGTCTTGCCGCGGCCCGCCTGGACCAGCTCCGTCACGTACGGCGTCCATTCGGCTTGAAACCAGGCTTCGTCGCCGGGCTGCGGACCGCCCGCCTCGGGCGGGTAGTTGGAATACCGGCTTTGATCCTCCAGGCGTACGATGAGCTTGAGATCGTACTCGTGGGAGAATTGAATGACATCCAGCAGGCTGCGCCGGGTCGTGGGATCGTCCCACCACGCTTTCCAGAGGTTGGACACCACCCAGTCTCCGGCCTGCTTCATGCGCTGGAAATGGCCGCGGTCCGCGTATTCCAAGGTGAAGTCGTCCGTAACGGCCACGGGCAGATAGTGGTAGCCGAACCGCTCCGGCCCCAGGGGCTCCGGAGCGTCGCCGGATTTCGAGCCGCACCCGAACAGCGACAGGGCCAACACCAGGCCGATGCCCGCGGCGACGACCGTCACCAGGACGGCCTGGAAGGCCTCGGATCGCAGGAAACGTTTCATGATATTCTCCTCCTCACCCCCTCGCGCCGGGGACGGCCGTGCGCCTGCATATCTGTTCGTGGGTTTTGTTTCGTAGGGGCAGGCCCCTGTGCCTGCCCTGTTCTCGGGCGGCCACAGGGGGCCGCCCCTACATTGTTTTCTGCCGGTTTCTGCCCGTTATTGTCCGTTATTGCCGGTTGTGGTCGGTTATTGCCGGTTGTGGTCGGTTGTTTCCGCCGCGCATTCTCCCTCTTGTCATTTCGACCGCGTTTTCTGTTTGTAGGGGCAGGCCCCTGTGCCTGCCCTGTTCTCGGGCGGCCACAGGGGGCCGCCCCTACATTCACACCATCTCCCGGAGCTGGATCGGGTCCACGTCCCGCTGATTGTACCCCGTGTAGTTTATCCCGATCTGAGACCGCACCTGCATGAGCCACGCGGCTTCGTGTCCGCCGCCGTGCGCGCCGTTTTCGTACAGAATCACGGCCGTCCCCAGGTCCAGATTCAGCGCCGAAACCAGACCGGCCGCATGCGTCCGGTCCCCGGTGAAAGCCAGCTCGACATCTACGAGCCGGTGCAGCCCGAGCTGGACGAACTCGCTGGATCCGCCCTGGAACTTGACCTCTTCCGCCGGGCGGATCGGGCTCTTGGAATATCCGCCCCATTTCGGGTTGATGGGCAGCTCGGGAGCCTCGGAACACAGCACCAGGGCGCCGATGCGGAAGAAGTCCTCGCCGTCCACGGGGTCCTGCGCCGGGATCTTCAACCGCAGGTACCGGTATTCAAAATCGGTGGGTGCATAGAGACCCTTCCATCGCTTGGATTCCGGACATTGCGCGATTTCGATCTCCTCGGAAAACGACGGCGCGCCCCACGAGTCCGAAGCGTGCCCCTGGATCACGGCGTCCGAAAAATTGACCCCGTGGAGGAACACGCCGGCCACGACCTGCCCCACCGCGCCGGTGTCGCACACGATGGTGGTCTCGGTCTTCACCGTGGACCGCCATTCGCGCGAAGGTTCGCGGTACAGCGCCGCGTTGTCGTCCGGGAAGCCGGAGGCCTCCGTGGACGCCGCCGGCGTGTAGGCGATAAAGGCCGATTCGGGGATTAGAATGAAGTTGGACATGGTTTAGGACGCCTCCGGTGCGCGCCGCCCTTTCGGGTCTGCATTACTTTCCGTAACAGTCGCATGCCCTCCGCGAAGGGCGATGTATCCTCAGGATCGTCCCGATAGCCACGCACAATAGCCAGTGCGGTCCGGATTGCGTCCCGTTCGTTGGGTTCGTCGCTCACTCCGCCCCCTTGCTCACCCGCCTCGCCAGCCGCTCGATCTCCTCGGGCGTCACGCCGCCACAGAGGGCGTGGTGCACCGCCTTGGCCAGCGCATCCGGCTCGATATCGCCCCGATTCACCAGGATCACTACCGGCGGCCGCGATAGCAGATACGCCACGGAGGCCCGCAGCTCATCCAGCCGGCATAGAATCTCGTCCTCATTTCTCATGCTCATGCCTCCCGCACCGGCTGTATCCGCACGCCGGGCAGTACCAGCACCCGCCGTCCGGATGCAGCGTCGATCCGCATTCGGGGCAGGTCACGTCACACCCCCCTCGCGGCGTCCATGATGGCCCGGCGCAAGCGTCCATGCTGGGCGCTTTGCACCGATATGTCCTCGACCCGCCGCGCCAAATCCGCGGCCTCCACCTTCCCGGCGCCTTGGATCGTAATCTGGGGCGCAATGGTCACCTGGACCTGGATCGGCCGCCCGTCGTCCCCGCCCGCCGGCGCATGCTTCTGCGCGTCGTACATCTGGAGCAGACGCAGGATCTGCTGATCCCGCAGGATCCACTCCGTGCCCGCTTCGCCCACCAGGCCCAGGGTCGGGCCGTCCACCCGGCCGCCCGATGCGAAGGGCACGTAGTTCCCCGTGATTTGTGAAAACAGCATGCTCAGATGATGCTTCAGGTTGTTCAGCTCGCCGCCGATGTACAGGGCCTGCTTG
>Ga0068714_10003259_pt1 | contig 19476 bp, 17 predicted proteins | sample MTBNYHSulfiMetaG_FD_62988 | JGI IMG/M metagenome (GOLD analysis project Ga0068714, IMG submission 62988) | Enrichment culture microbial communities from rom New York Harbor, USA that are MTBE-degrading - MTBE-NYH (New York Harbor Sulfidogenic)... | ecosystem: Environmental > Aquatic > Marine >... | reverse complement strand
ATCGATCCGTTGGTGAATGGAGACGAAGCCTATCCGGCCATGCTGGAAGCAATCGAACATGCACGTCAGACGGTTTCTCTCGTGACCTATATCTTCGATCGGGACGAAGTCGGAACGGCCTTCGCGCACGCGCTGGGCGAAGCCGTACGCCGGGGCGTGGAAGTGCGGGTGCTGATTGACGCGACAGGAACTCGATATTCCTGGCCCACCATTCTCCACACGCTGCGACGAGAGGGAGTGAAGTATGCACGGTTTCTCCCGCCGTTTGCCTTGTGGCATCCGCTGTCGATGAACATGCGCATACACCGGAAAGTCCTGGTGGCGGATGGACGGCTGGGATTTACCGGTGGCATGAACATTCGGATGGGACATTGCCTTCAACGCCAACCGCCGCACCCGGTACGGGACATCCATTTCCGCGTGGAGGGCCCGGTGGTTACACAACTGCAAGAGGTGTTCGCCGATGACTGGCTGTTCACGACCGGCGAAGCCTTGCGTGGCGATTCGTGGTTTCCCACGATTGAAAGCGCAGGGCCGGTGTTGGCGCGAGGGGTGCCTGACGGCCCGGACGAGAATTTCGAGAAGCTTCTCTGGACGCTGTTGGGAGCCCTCTCGATTGCTCGGGATTCAGTCCGGATTATGACTCCCTATTTCCTGCCCGACCCTGCCGTGGTATCCGCGCTGAACCTGGCATCCATGCGGGGTGTGCAGGTCGATATCATTCTGCCCGCACAGAGCAACCTGCCGTTCATCTCGCGGGCCTCGCGGGCGATGTGGTGGCAAGTGCTCCAGCATGGATGCCGGATATGGCTGACCCTGCCTCCGTTCGATCACTCAAAACTCATGCTAGTGGATGGCTGCTGGGTGCTGCTGGGATCGGCCAACTGGGACGCGCGAAGCTTGCGTCTGAATTTCGAGTTCAACCTGGAGTGTTACGACGTCGAACTCGCCCGGCGGCTCGATCGGTGGGTCGAGACGAGACTGACCGGTGCCCATCCTGTGACCGTGGAGGAGGTCGATGGCCGTCCACTGCCGACTCGCCTGCGCGACGGCATTGCGCGATTGCTGACGCCATACTTGTAGTCCCGGAGTCATGTGTAGGTCAATCCATCGGAAAGGAAACACGATCATGAAGGCCAACAAGATGAAGGTAACGGACAAACCACTGACCCCCGAACAGCTCGGGAAGATGGATGCCTACTGGCGGGCGGCCAACTATCTGTCGGTCGGGCAGATCTATCTCTACGACAATCCGCTGCTGAAGCGGCCGCTGACGCTCGCGGAAGTGAAACACATGCTGCTGGGACACTGGGGCACGACCCCAGGGCAGAACTTCATCTACGTGCACTTGAACCGGGTGATCAAGAAACACGACCTCGACATGATCTACGTCTCCGGCCCCGGGCACGGAGGCCCGGCCGTCGTGGCCAATACGTACCTCGAGGGCACCTACAGCGAGATTTATCCCAACGTCAGCCAGGACGAGGCCGGGCTTCGAAAGCTTTTCATTCAGTTTTCGTTTCCCGGAGGAATCCCGAGCCATGCCTCGCCGGAGACTCCCGGATCGATTCACGAGGGCGGCGAACTGGGCTATTCGCTCAGCCATTCGTTCGGGGCGGCGCTCGACAATCCCGACCTGATCGTCGCCTGCGTCGTCGGTGACGGTGAGGCGGAGACCGGGCCGCTGGCCACGGCGTGGCATTCCAACAAGTTTCTCAACCCGATTACCGACGGCGCGGTGCTGCCGATCCTGCACCTCAACGGCTACAAGATCAGCAATCCGACCGTTCTCGCCCGCATCGAGCACGAGGAATTGGAGCAATTCCTGCGAGGTTGCGGCTGGACACCCCACTTTGTGGAAGGGGATGACCCGGAAGAGATGCATCAGCTCATGGCCGAGACTCTGGAAAAAGCCATCAAGGCCATTCGGCACATCCAAACCAATGCACGGAACAAGTACGACGCCACGCGGCCGCGCTGGCCGATGATCGTGCTGAGGTCACCCAAGGGCTGGACCGGACCGAAGGTCGTCAATGGTCTGCAAGTTGAGGGTACGTTCCGTTCGCACCAGGTGCCCCTCTCCGACCCGGCGGCCCATCCCGAACACCTCAAGCTGTTGGAAAACTGGCTCAGGAGCTACCGACCGGAGGAACTCTTCGATGAACAGGGCCGCCTGAAGCCGGAACTGGCCGAACTGGCGCCCAAGGGCAATCGACGCATGGGCGCGAATCCCCACGCCAACGGCGGCAGTCTGCTCCGCGATCTGCGCATGCCGGACTTCCGCGACTACGCGGTGGATGTGCCCTCGCCGGGGGTGCGCGGCATCGGCGATACACATGTGCTCGGGCCTTTCCTGCGCGACGTGGCGAAGCTGAACAGCGAACAGCGGAATTTCCGTGTCTTTGGCCCTGACGAGACCCTCTCCAACGGTCTGGAAGCCCTCTTTGAAGTGACCCAACGCCAATGGGACGCCAGGACCGTGCCGAACGACGAATTCCTCGCGCCCGCCGGGCGCGTGATGGAGATGCTCAGCGAGCACCAATGCGAAGGCTGGCTCGAGGGCTACTTGCTCACCGGGCGGCATGGACTCTTCAACTGCTACGAAGCGTTTATCCACATCGTCGATTCAATGTTCAACCAGCACGCCAAGTGGCTGAAAGTCACGTCGCATCTTCCGTGGCGGCGCAAGATCGCTTCACTGAACTACCTGCTGGCCTCGCATGTCTGGCGCCAGGATCACAATGGCTTTACGCACCAGGATCCGGGTTTCATCGACCATGTCGTGAACAAGAAGGCCGAGATCGTGCGGGTCTACCTTCCGCCGGATGCCAACTGCCTGCTGTCGGTGATGGACCACTGCCTGCGCAGCCGCCATTACGTCAACGTGGTAGTCGCGGGCAAACACCCGGCGCCGCAGTGGCTGACGATGGATGCCGCGGTCAAGCACTGCACCGAGGGCATCGGCATCTGGCAGTGGGCCAGCAACGACCAAGACGTGACGCCGGACGTGGTCATGGCCTGCTGTGGCGACGTGCCCACGCTGGAGACGCTCGCCGCGGTCTCCATTCTGCGTGAGCATCTGCCCGACCTGAAGATCCGCGTAGTCAACGTCGTCGACCTCATGAAGCTACAGCCGCAAACCGAGCACCCGCACGGGTTGAGCGACACGGATTTCGACGAACTCTTCACCAAGGACAAGCCGGTGATCTTCGCCTACCACGCCTACCCGTGGCTGATCCACCGGCTGACCTACCGCCGCACCAACCACAACCACATCCACGTGCGCGGCTACAAGGAAGAGGGAACCATCACCACACCCTTCGACATGACGGTGATGAACGAGCTGGACCGCTTCCACCTCGTGATGGACGCCATCGCCCGTCTGCCGCAGACGGGCGACAAGGGCATCTACCTGAAGCAGCAGCTCAAGGACAAGCTCGTCGAGCACAGGCAATACATCAACAAACACGGCCAAGATATGCCTGAGATTCGGGATTGGAAATGGATGAAGGCAGGCAATGATAGCGCCAGACCGAAATCATCCCGGATGGCATCCAGAAAGAAGGGAACCCATGAGTAAGCAAAAGCACAATCACGGGAACGAAGGTTCGAACGACAACCGCTCATCATGACCACCAGCCCTACTGGAAACGCGCGCATCGTGATTGGCGTCTCTACGTCGCCGTGTTCTGGATGCTTGTGGCCATGATCATCTACCTGATGACCAATGACCTGGCGTGGGGGCCTCGCGGCGAACCGCAGACGCCGGTTCCAGGCGACGTCGCAGAATAGCGGGAACCCGGCAGACTCTCGCAGCTCAAGGATGTTCACAAATGAACACCCATGATCCTATGGACACTGCAAGGACGCTGGTTGTCGGCGGCACAGCAAAGACAGAGAGGACACCCATTATGGAACCCAATACCGACCAGTCCAAGGCTCCCGAGTCGAAGCCGGGATCAAAGCCCAATGCGAAGGATGATCTACAATCCCTGCCCCTGCCGGAAGTGGAGAAAATATTGGGGTCGTCGCCGGACGGCCTCAGTCAAGTCGAGGCGCAGAAACGGTTGACCCAATATGGGCCCAACGAGATCAAGGAAAAGAAAGCCAATCCGTTCCTGAAATTCCTCACCTATTTTTGGGGCCCTATCCCGTGGATGATCGAGGCGGCCGTGATCCTTTCAGCGGTGGCCCGGCATTGGCCGGATTTTGCCATTATCCTTCTTCTGCTCCTGGCCAACGCCGTGGTCGGATTCTGGGAAGAACACCAGGCGGGCAATGCCATCGCTGCCCTGAAGGCCAAGCTGGCGATCAAGGCCCGGGTGAAGCGAGATGGGAAGTGGATCACCCCGGAGGCGCGTGAACTGGTGCCGGGCGACGTTATCCGCGTGCGTCTGGGCGACATCGTGCCGGCGGATGCGCGCTTGCTGGAGGGTGACCCAATAGAGGTGGATCAGTCCGCGCTGACGGGAGAGTCGTTGCCGGCCACGCGCCAGCCTGGTGAAGCGGTGTTTTCAGGGTCGATCGTCCGCCAGGGTGAAATCGGCGCGATGGTCTATGCCACCGGTGCGAACACCTACTTCGGCAAGACGGCGCAACTGGTGCAGGAGGTGCATACGGTCAGCCATTTCCAGCGTGCCGTGCTGAAGATTGGCGATTACCTCATCATCCTCGCGGTGGCTCTGGTGGCCGTGATTATTACCGTCGCGCTCTTTCGCGGCGACCTGATGCTCACCACGCTTCAGTTCGCACTGGTGTTGACGGTGGCCGCAATTCCCGTGGCGATGCCCACGGTGTTGTCCGTGACCATGGCGGTGGGCGCGCGCCTGCTGGCCAAGAAAGAGGCGATTGTCACCCGGTTGGCGGCCATCGAGGAATTGGCGGGCGTGGACGTGCTGTGCTCGGACAAGACCGGCACCCTGACTCAGAACAAGCTGACGCTAGGCGATCCATTCAGCGTGAACGACGTCCCTGTGGATCAAGTCATCCTCAACGCCGCGCTGGCCTCGCGCGCGGACAACAAGGATACCATCGACCTGGCTGTGCTGGGCGGCCTGAAAGATGACCAGGCATTGAAGGACTACCAAGTGGTTCATTTCCAGCCGTTCGACCCGGTGCATAAGCGTACCGAAGCCACCGTCAAGGGCACGGATGGAAAGGAGTTCAAAACGACCAAGGGTGCGCCGCAGGTGATATTGGAGTTGTCGGCCAATGCAGTGCAGGTCAAGTGTGCTGTCGAGAAAGCCGTCAACGAATTTGCGGCACGCGGCTTCCGCTCGTTGGGTGTGGCTCGGGCGGACGCACAAGGCCCATGGCAGTTTCTGGGCGTGTTGCCGCTTTTCGACCCGCCCCGAGAACAAGCCAAAGTGACCATCGCGACCGCCCGACAGATAGGGATAAACGTTAAGATGGTGACGGGCGATCAAGTGGCCATCGCCCGGGAAACCGCCGGAAAACTGGGGATGGGCACAAACATCCTCGATGCCAGCGGCTTCGGCGACACCAAGCATCATGAGACGGCGCAGTTGTCGGAGTCCATCGAGAAAGCAGACGGCTTCGCCCAGGTGTTCCCCGAACACAAGTTCCATATTGTAGACGTCTTACAGCAACGCGGCCACATCGTCGGCATGACAGGTGACGGGGTGAACGACGCCCCCGCGCTGAAGAAGGCCGACTGCGGCATTGCCGTCTCGGGCGCAACGGATGCGGCGCGCGCGGCGGCGTCCATCGTGCTGATGACGCCCGGCTTGTCGGTGATTATCGATGCGTTCAAGGAGAGCCGGAAGATTTTCCAGCGGATGAACAGCTACGCGATCTACCGTATCGCCGAGACGCTGCGTGTGCTGTTGCTCATGACGTTGGCGATCCTGGTGTTCAACTTCTATCCTGTGACCGCGGTAATGATTGTGATGCTGGCGTTGCTCAACGACGGCGCCATTTTGTCCATTGCCTATGACAATGTTCATTATAAGGCTCGGCCTGAGGCCTGGAACATGCGCCTGGTGCTGGGGATCGCCACGGTGCTGGGCGTCATCGGGGTCGTCTCCGCCTTCGGCTTGTTCTATCTCGGCGAGCGCGTCTTTCATCTGGACCGTGCGCACATCCAAACGCTGATATATTTGAAGCTGTCCGTCGCGGGACATCTGACGATCTTCCTCACGCGTACGCGCGGCCCGTTCTGGTCCATACGACCAGCGCGGATTTTATGGGTGGCCGTGGTCGGCACGCAAATCGTCGCGACGTTGATAGCGGTTTATGGTCTGTTCATGACACCCCTCGGTTGGGGCTGGGCACTGTTCGTTTGGGGCTATGCTCTGGCCTGGTTCCTCGTGAACGACCGCGTGAAACTGCTCGCGTATCGAGTGTTCGATCCAATTGCCGCGCCCCTATTGGCCAAGATACCTGTCGATGGAACACTGGATATCGCCAAGCCAGCCTATGAACTATATGAGCGGCAAGGCCGCCGCGAAGGCCATGCGGTCCAGGACTGGCTCCAGGCGGAGCAAAAGATCCGGCACGATGAGTCCCTCAAATGAACCGATGTGAACCGCTCTGGCGGCAAAACCATGACCCACACGAACGATAGACAACACCGCTCTATCTTGCAGAGAATTGCCCATCGGGTGATGCTTGAAAGAGGACTTGTTCCGGACTTTCCACCCCAGGCGCTCGCCGAACTCGATGAACTCAACGGACCGGCGACGCGAGCCGAAAAATCAACGCGTGATCTCAGGAACCTCCTCTGGTGTGCCATCGACAACGATGATACGCACGATCTGGACCAGCTTACCGTCGCCGAAGTCATACCCGACGAGGCCACAAAGGTCCTTGTCGCCATTGCCGATGTAGACGCGGTTGTCAAGAAGCGATCAGCACTTGACGATCATGCGCGGCACGACACCACCTCGGTCTACACGGTTGCCGAGACGTTTCCGATGTTGCCCGAGAGACTCTCGACCGATCTTACCTCGCTCAACTGTGAATCAGACCGCCTTGCCATCGTCATTGAAATGGTTCTCGCCAGGGATGGATCGCTTCAGAGTTCGGACCTTTATCAAGCGACGGTGTATAATCGTGCAAAGCTTGCCTACAGTAGCGTTGCTGGCTGGAGGGCAACAGGCCGCAGCCGCAAGAGATTGGCACGGTCAGCGGTCTCGACGAGAATCTTCGACTCCAGGACCGCGTGGCGCAGAAACTGAAAGCGCTCCGGCACCTGCACGGTGCGCTCAATCTCGAAACGATAGAAGCACACCCGGTGTTTGACGGAGATGAGCTCAAGGACTTTGAAGCCGAAAAAAGGAACAGGGCCAAGGACATCATTGAAGACTTCATGATCGCCGCGAACGGTGTTACCACACGATACCTTGCGTCCAAGAAGCTGCCGTCACTGCGGCGCGTTGTCCGCACACCCAAACGCTGGGACCGGATCATCGAGCTTGCCTCCGAGTGGGGCTTCACGCTTTCCAAGGAGCCCGACGCAAAGACCCTGGAGCAATTCCTGGTATCGGGAAAAGCCGCCGATTCTCTCCGTTTTCCCGATCTCTGTCTCAGTGTCATCACGCTGTTGGGGCCAGTGAATACGTTGTCGAACTTCCGGAAAGCAGTGCCGCCGGGCACTTTGGTCTTGCGGTCATGGACTATACTCACTCCACAGTTCCGAACCGCAGGTACCCCGATCTGATCACGCAGCGGTTGCTGAAAGCGGCGATGACGGGACGGTCCCTGCCCTATGAGACCGCAGAATTGGAGACACTCGCAAAGCACTGCACCGAAGAAGAGGACGCCGCGAAGAAGGTCGAACGACAGGTTGAGAAATCCGCAGCGGCCATGCTGCTCGAATCAAGAATTGGAGAGCGGTTCGATGCCGTTGTCACCGGCGCATCTGACAAAGGCACATGGGTCCGCCTTCTGCGTCCGCCCGTTGAAGGAAAACTGGTGAGGGGTTTTGAAGGGATGGACGTCGGTGAGCGGCTCAGTGTGCAACTGATCCGCACGGACGTGGATCGCGGCTATATCGACTTCAAGAGGGAAGGGGCACAATAGACGACAGGCATGCCCTCAAACGCTATAGTCAATCTATACAACGAATCCGTGTATACCACGAATAGCAGCCGGACATCGAGATGGCAGCGGTCCGCGGGGAGACTTCGACAGATGATCTCGTGCTCGCAACTCGTTAACGGCAGTAGGCAGGCGTACACGGGCTTGAGACGAGCGTGTTCCCAAACCTTTTTCTCGAACCGCTTGATCTTCTCCGTGAGCAGTTGAATCAGATCCGCCTGCTCGGTGGTGACAAAGGCCAGACAGTCGTGATCCCCCAGAAGCTCGGTACGTTCCTGGTCGCTGAGGCCTCGAATGGTGCGCCAGCCCATACGCCGCCCCGTCTGACACAGGGCCAGGTTCTGCAGGCTGAGGATTATAGCCGTTCGCTGCCGCACCAGGAGGGTCCTGCGTCGCAGCGGGTCGCGCACCGGCCGATCCTCACACGGATAGATGCAGCCCGTGGGCAGGATCTCGAGTCGGGCCAGACGAGCCAGGAACGCCACATCCGTCAGATCATCGGCCTCCTTGATCTCGTCGTACTGATCGATGGCCGAAGGGTGGGCCAGAACGACGGGATACCCATGATCCATCAAACCATCCACCAGCCAGTACCAGTTGTAGGTAGATTCGACGGCCACCACCTTGAGTTGCTGGCGGAAAGGCTCCAGTGACTCCAGGACCACCAGCAACAGATTCGGCAACCGCTTCTTCAAGAGGGGCTTGTCCTCCTGATCCGTGATCACATACATCGCGTTGTTGGAATGAAGATCGACGCCACAGAAGAGTGTCTTACGCATGTGCGGGCTCGTTTCCTTGAGTGTCACCAATCCTGGTGCTGCATCCCACAGGCAGCCTTCTGGATCCCCCGTCTATGCTGCCTTACGGAAGGAACCCTATATGCTTATCATCCCGGGCGGCCTCCATCATTCAGAAGCGGCTGCACGCGATTGGATGCCACATATCGCTTGCACAGCGGCGTGCTTCCCAGTCACAACTATCGGTGGGATCCTTTCAACGTCTGTGTCGGGAGAGTCAAGCTCTCCAGACATAGCTTGGTTGGAGATTAGCTATGAAGACGACGAGCTTTTGGGCCAGGTTCAAGAAAACCGTCAGCCGGCGGATGGTGTCCGGGATGCTAGTGCTGGTGCCCGTCGGCGTAACGCTACTGGTGATGCGGTGGTTGTTTGCGTGGGGCACTAGCCTGCTTCGCCCGGTGGTGAAGTATGCCGAATCGCGCCTGGAGAGACTCCATTGGATCGAGTCGCTGCCGGACGCCTACGTTAACTTCTATGTCTACCTGCTCACCGTGCTGCTATTGCTGCTGCTGTTATATCTGATCGGAGTCCTTGGCCAACACATTGTCGGACGCCGGCTGATTGGGGCGGGGGAGGGCATCTGGTTGAGAGTCCCGCTGGTCAGAACCATCTATGCGGCGACAAAGCAGGTTGTGGAGGCCCTGTCTCTGCCGCAGGGGGCCGCGTTCAAGTCCGTTGTCGTGGTGGACTTCCCCTATCCGGGTCTCAAGGCCATCGGGTTTTTGACGGGGTACGTGCTGGATGATGCCGGGCGCAGGTTCGCAAAGGTTCTGATCCCGACGGCGCCGAACCCAACGACGGGCTTCCTTGAGCTCGTCCCGGCCGAGGCGGTCGTCACCACCGATCTGGCGATCGAAGAGGGGTTCAAGATGATTGTCTCGTGCGGAATCGTCTCCCCGGAGAACCTGCTCAACCACAACGAAGGCCAAAGGCATGAAAACGCCCAGTCCGCGTCATAGAAAGTCGGTGGTGCCAACAGAGGTAATCCGACGTGGCCTCGCTCAACTCACGCAGTTCTGTCGTCCTGTCATACAGATTCGGAAAAATTCTCGCGCGCCCGTTACAATAGGGTAGCGCCAGCTCCGAGCATCTGACATACTCTCGAAAACACAGGAGGGACTTTTCGGATGCACATCAAGCTCCACCATCCGGAAGACCTGACGCAACTGCAGCAACAGAGCCGCCAGCAACGCGATGCCAAGCAGCGAGACCGCTATCGAGCTGTTCTGTTAGCGCCGGAAGGTCATGATGCCCCGGCTGATCACAAGCAACATCGGAGTCTTCGAGACGTGACACCACATCACGGGGCGCACGAAGACCATTTCAATCACCGCCGGCGGGAACAGTATGCGGCACCCTTCCAAGCTGCGGGCGAGCGGATGACCTCTCTGAACGCTCTCAATGGCGCTGCTGACCGTGTCGGCGAGCACCTGGTTTCCAATGGCCTCCTTGGCCACCCGCAAGGAAGCGATCAAAGGCACGCCGGCGCCGACGAGCGTCCCCAGCATTCGACAGAACCTTACCAGGGCGAATCGCGCCACGCCCGTGCCGAACAGAGGGACCCGAAGCAGCAGACCCTCCATCGTGCGACGGCCCTCCTCATGCGTGAGCATGCGCTGCACGCCGAAGATAATCAGGATGATGCCGATGACCGGAACAAACCAGTAATGCGCGAGAAGGTCGCTGGCGGCCACGATGTACCGCGTCAACGCCAGCAGAGAACCGCCGAATTCTGCGAACATCTTCGAGAAACGCGGGATGAGGAACGTCAGGAGAAAGGCCATGATGCCGGCCGAAAGCACCGCCAGAATGATCGGATATAGACCAAGGCGCCCTTGACGGGGCCCTTGAGATCGGCTTCACGGACGCGGAACGTGGCGATCTGTGCAAGCACGATTTCGAGGAATCCGCCTGTCTCACCGGCCCGCACCATGGCCACATAGATCGGTGAGAACGCGCTCGGATGCAGGCTCAAGGCATCGGGCCAGGGCCATTCCACCGGAGACGTGGTCGTGCACGGTCGCCCAGAGCTTCTTGGAGGCCGTGCGGGAGGCCTCGCGACTGAGGATGCCCAGCGCCCGGCTCATGGGCACGCCGGCCGCCAGGAGATTGGCCAGTTGCCGGGTGAAGGCATCGATCTCGCGTTTGGAGACGCCTCCGATCCGCGAGAGCCATCCATGCGATCTGGCCTCTTCGGCCTTCTCCACCGAGACCGGGCAGAGCTTGCGGCCGTAGATCTCCTCGATGGCGGAAGCTCGGTCGGCCGCAATGAGCTTGTCGACCGTTTCCCGTCCGGATGAATCGATCGCTTTGTACGTGAATGTCGCCATGGTTTACTCTTGCCGCTCTTGCGACGCATCCGCCACGTCCACCGGCTCGAACATATCGTCCTTGGTGACTCGCAGGATCTCCTCCACCGTGGTCCGGCCCGCACGCAGATGGCGGAAGCCGTCGTCGCGCAGGCTGGTCATCCCCTGCTTGGCCGACGCGGCGCGAAGATCGCGAGGTGAAGCATTGTCGAGGATCAGAGACCGAACATCGTCGGTGACCACCATCATTTCGAAGATACCCATCCGACCCCGATAACCGGTGCCCTGGCAATTCCGGCAGCCGCGTCCCCTGTAGAGGACCGCGGGCAGTCGGTCGCCGAAACGCCGGCGAAGCGGAGCCATCTCCTGCTCGGGCAGTTCCTCTTTGCACTCGGGGCAAATCATACGCACGAGGCGCTGGGCGATCACCGCCTCCAGCGACGAAGCCACGAGGTAGGGCTCGATTCCCATATCCACCAGACGCGTCAGGGCCGTCGGCGCATCGTTCGTGTGCAGCGTCGAGAACACCAAGTGGCCGGTCAGCGACGCCTGGATGGCGATCTCGGCCGTCTCGACGTCGCGAATCTCACCGACGAGCACCACATCGGGGTCGTGCCGCAGGATGGACCGCAGACCGCTGGCAAACGTCAATCCCGCCTTGCGCGAAATCTGGATCTGATTGATGCCGTGAAGCTGGTACTCAATCGGGTCTTCGATCGTGATGATTTTGCGCTGAATGTCGTTGATCTGCGAGAGCCCGGCATAGAGCGTGGTCGTCTTGCCGCTGCCGGTCGGCCCGGTCACCAGGATGATTCCATGAGGCCGTTCGAGGATCATCCGAGTGACCTTCAGATCGCGACCAGACATACCGAGCTTGTCGAGCCCGAGCAGCACCGAGGACCGATCCAGAAGTCGGAGCACCACCGCTTCTCCGTACAGCATCGGGATCACCGAGACGCGCACGTCGATCTCATGGTCAGCGATGCGAATCTTGATGCGCCCGTCCTGAGGAACGCGCTTCTCGGCGATATCGAGCTTGCTGAGGATCTTCAAGCGCGAGACGATGGCCGCCTGGAACTGCTTGACTTCCGGCGCCACCGAAGCTTCCTGGAGCACGCCGTCGATGCGGTATCGCACGCGCAACGTTTCTTCAAACGGCTCGATGTGTACGTCGGTAGCGCGCATCTCAATGGCTTCGCTGAGGATCTGATTGACGAAACGGATGATCGAGGCGCCCTCCGCGGCGTCCGTCAAATCCATGTCGTCGTCGGAATCGGTGTCGATCACCTGGAGACCGTTCTCGCCGGCCTCCGAGAGCATCGACTGCACGGTGTCGGCGCCGACCCCCAGATGCTGCTTGATGCAGCGATCGATATCCGCCAGCGGCGCCAGAGCGACCTGGAAATCCTGGCCGGTGGCCAGACGCAGCTCATCGATCGCGGAGGTATCGAATGGATTGCTCGTGACCACAAGCACCCGGCCGTCGCCGTTCTCGACGGGCATGACGTGCTTGTCCAGGAGAACCCTCGCCGGAAACCGCGCGAGGAACTCCTTGGAGAAGGCACACTTGTCCATCTCCACATAGGGGCAGTCGAACTCACTGCTCCAGAAGCGCAACAGCGCCTCCTCCGCCAATCCACAAGCCGCGAAGGCCCGGGTGGGCGGCTCGCCGGCAGCGAGCAACCCATGGATTCCCCGGGCCGCGGATTCGTCGATCAGCCCCTGTTTGACCATCTTTTCCAGCAACGTATTCATGGGGCCTTACCAGTGGTCTTTAGTTCAACATGCCCATCAACACCAATTGGGCTTCCTGTCGCAGCGTCAGCACCTGCTTGAGTTCCTGCTGGGCCGTCGCCAGTTCGGCCTTGGCCTTCTCTTTGGCCGCCCGCAGCCCGGTGAGCTTGGCCTTGACCTCATCGGGTGTTGCGGCGGTGTTCTCAAGCGTGGTCTGAAGCGCCTCGGAGGCCGTATCTACAACCGTGGGTTCGCCTTGGCCCATGCGACCACGAGGGCCGGGGCCACCGGGGCCAGCTTGACCGCCCTGGGGACCGCCACGGCGTCCGCCCATGCGGAACATTCCGCCCATGCCGCTGTTAACCTGCCGGTTCAGGCTCATAACCTTCATGACGCGCGGGCCGAGAACCTTCCACTCTTCAGCGGTCGCGCCCAGTTGCTCCTGCAGGCGCTGTTCCATCATCTGCTGCATCTGGACCGGATCGAAGTTGCGCATGCCTCGCTGGCCGCCCGGGCCTTGGCCTTGGCCGCCGCGACCCTGGGGCTGAGCGATGGACAGACCTGCTGCTATCATCGCGACGAGACAGCCAATGATTCCAATACTGATCGCTTTTCTTACCATGCTTGTTCTCCTCATATAGTTCAGTTAGCAGATCCTTGTCTGTGACACATAGGTCAGTGGCAGGCCAATACGCCCGGTTACACAGAATCGGCATTTCCGAAAGCTCCGTTGCCCACCCTCGGCGATGAGCTTGGCGGCCAGGAGTTTGAATTCTTCGCTGTAACGTTTCTGTCGCGCCCTCTTCTCTGCCATAGCCAGTTCCTTTCGTGTCTATGGCAGCCCAATGTAGCAAGCTATCCCCGCGCCCAGCATCCGTAGGGCAGGTCACTTGGCGCCAACAGCCCTGAGTTGAATCCGGTCGAGCGGCTGTGGGCCTACCTCAAGAGTCACTATCTCAACAATCCGGCTTACAGCGACTACGACGATCTCGTCAAGGCCTGCAGCCTGGCAGGGAATCAACTGACTCCAGAGCAACTGCGCTCGATCTGTCGCACCGAATCGATCGCAATCCGTATCAGTTGATATCTTCTTCCCTTTACCCCAGTTTTCTATACACATAGACACCAATCACAATTACAATGATGACCACAATCAACGTCCAGTAGGAAGCAACTGCTAATATAATTCGCCTTTCCTTTGCGGAAATCTTGGAACACCATCGCGAATGACGGTCCGTTGAGGAATTTCGGGGTAGAGAGCACCCCTTGCGATCAGGGCAAGCGGACGTATCAGCAATTGCTACTCCCACCGCCACGAGGGGTACATGACTCTACCTACAAGCGATTTCAGCCATTCAGACAAGGAACCTGCAAGAATCGAACAAGACAACAGATCGCGGGGTTACGCCCTGCAAATGCCCTACGGGTGAATCGTTTGTTCTTTGGTCCTGCAGCTAATTTCTATTCTTTCTTTTCCTTGTTTGGTTTTCTATGGGGTGTAACCCTACCTATGACTGCTTCATTGGACGTACTCCCCCCCAAGCACGGAGCGAATGAATAGGCGGACACCAACCTCGTTCGTAGCTCCTTGTGATCCACAGTCATTCACACCCTCGACAATTACAGATATGATGGCTATCGTGTGAGCTGATTGGATCAGGAATCCTAGCACAGGAGACAACGAGATGACGCAAGGTTTCTTCCATGAGGTCTTGGTGGTGATTTCGGTAATACTGGCATGTCTCCTTGGCTGCCCAGCCGTCAGCGCACAACCGTCGCGAGGAGCAGTCGCCCCGTTTCCCGAATTCAAGGCACATTTCGTGGCCCAACTTCCAGGAGGATACAAAGTCACTGTTGTGGACATTGACCGCGATGGCAAGCTCGACATCGTCGGCCTTGCCACCACCCCCTCCAGTCTCGCATGGTACAAAAACCCCAGCTGGGAGCGGCATGCTCTAACGTCTCAAGCGAAGGAGTACATCGATCTGGCCCCCCACGACATCGACGGAGATGGACGAATCGACCTAGCCATTGCCCATGAATTTGGCATGAGCAGAACCAGTTCGGGCGGCCTCGTGTCCTGGCTGAGATGTCCGGAGGATCCAACACAGGACTGGCCGATGTATACCATCGGTACCGAGCCGACGTCTCACCGAATCAAATGGGCGGATATTGACGGCGATGGCCGCGAGGAGTTAATCAATGCGCCAATCATGGGCCGTGGTGCAAAGGGACCGCTGTGGGATGTCGGCACAAGACTCATTGCATATACTCTACCCGACTCGCCTGCGACAGAGCCGTGGAAGTTCATCGTGATCGACGATCAGCTTACTGTGATTCATGGGATTGCTGTGGTCGATTGGGACGAGAACGGTCGGGGCGATATCTTGACCGCAAGTTTTGAAGGTGTTCATCTCTATAGGCCAGGCAGACAAGGCAACGGGATAGGCGAACAGAAGACAAGACTGGCTTCTGGCGAACAGGTCGATTCGACGAGACGTGGCTCCAGTGAGATCGTTGCTGGCAGGGTCGGGTACAAGATGGGGCGTTTTCTGGCCACCATCGAGCCCTGGCATGGTGACAAAGTCGTGGTGTACACGCCCGGCCCTGACTTGCACACTCCTTGGCAGCGGACTGTCATAGACGCAACGTTCAATGAAGGGCACGCCCTGATATGTGCAGATGTTGACGTGGATGGGGATGATGAGATTATCGCCGGGTACCGCGGCAAAGGCCAAACAGTCTACATCTATGATTGCGTGGACTCAACACAGGCCAAATGGAAACGGATTCCTCTGGATGAGGGAGATATGGCTGCCTCTGGTCTGGATGTCGCGGACGTCAATGGTGACGGCCGCCTTGATATAGTCTGCGTGGGTACGGCCACATCGAATATCAAGTGGTATGAGAATCTGGGACCACTCCCGCAAAGGAATTGAATACCACAATCCCAGTTCTCATGCCGAGTCCCGGGCATCAGAATCCTCGGATTGGGTTGCGGCCCACTACGCTCATCGGCCCGAATTCGGCGCCCCAGCACGACCTCCCCCAAGCTCTCCAAGTCCCCAGCCACGGCTCCGTCGCTCGTCACGGACGGCCATTGCTCCGACGCATGAGCAATGCCCAGCCGAATACGAGGGATTTGCCATGGCTCCATCCAGGAATCGAGGGCTCGGTCCATGAGATGCGGCGCGGTCTCGCCAACGTCCAACGATGGGCTCGCAAACATGCCGGCAGGTACGAGATTTCGCGGTACGTCTAATTGGCAACTGCTGGCTCTCGAAGCAATACGAATATAGAGGTGCCTTTAGATATGCGCACACCATCTATTATACGAACGCCAGGGCGTCGTCGGTACGCCGCGTGCGCCGGGGATCTCAGTCCGGTTCGGGGGGCAGTATGCGTTCCAGATGTGCATCTACTTCCAGGGCATATGCGCAAGCAATCCGAGCGATGTGGATGCCAAACAGCGCACGCAGCTCGCCCAAGGTGCTGTGGAGCTGGGCTTCATAGGGTGGCCCATACCCTGACCGTGGGGACTCGTTCTCATCCAAGAACATGCGACAGGCCGCCTGCATAGCCCGCAACCCCTCCTGCAAGACAGAGCCGCCTGGAAGACCTTCGAGTTCGCCGCTAAGCCGCTCGCGCAAGTCAACTATGGATTGCGCCACGAATGCGACTATCGCTGCGTCATAGGGATCCCACAGAGCCCGCTGCTCAGCAAGAAGCGCCAGTACGTGCCTCGCCCTCTTCTGTTCCTCAGCAGGCGGTTCCCAATCCACACCACCTATGGGAGTCCTAATGCCTATGAGACGAGCGGCCAACTCACGTCCCTTGATTTCCGTCCTTTTTCTTCTGCTCATATTCGAAACCCTTTCATCATCCTGATCTTTACGACTCCTTCACCCAGTCGTGCCTGTTGCCGCGTTGACGCTGGAAGTCCACATAGGCCTTGGCGTCCCGACGGAGGTTGCCCCTATAGGAGAGATTGCCCGCCAGGCTGATCAACGGTTTGCGGCGATGCCAGAAGTTGCTGAATACCCTGCGGAAAAGATGCGGCACGGAATAGAAGGTCTCATTGCAGGAGGTCATCTCCTGGATGATGCCGTCCAGAGACAAATGCCTGTAGCGGGCTACCGGGTAAGTCAGCGTATAGTATTTCCAGTCTTCCGGGAGCGTATCGAGCCGGATGCGGTCCTGCACTTTCATCTGATCCCACAGGCGAGTGCCGGGCAGCGGCGTCAGGAACAATACGTTGAGATTGTCCAGGCCATACCGGCAGCCTGTCTCGGCGATCCGGTTGCCGATGCCCGGCTCATCCGCGTCTAAGCCAATGATGAAAGAGCCAGCCACCAGGATCTTGTGCCGCTGAATTCGCCGCACAGAGGCACGAATGTCTCGCCCTTTCAGAAGGTTGAATTTCCCACCGTACCCGCGGAGCCCTTCCGGCGAGGGCGATTCAAAACCGATGAAGACGCCGCTGCACCCGGCTTTCGCGGCCAGCGACAGGAGTTCCTCGTCATCGGCAAAGTTGATGGTGGCTTGGGCGATCCATTCCTTACGCAGGTTCACGCGGGCGAGAGCACGGAATAGATCCTTGGCGCGGGCGATATGTTCGGGTCGAGTGCCGATGAGGTTATCGTCCACCACCAGAACATGTTTCTCCCGAATCGACTGAAACTCTCGCACGACATCTGGAATGGGGCGCTGCCGGTAGTGCGCCCCGTTGAACGCCGTCACGCTGCAAAAGCTGCAATTCAGTGGACAGCCCCGCGTGGTCTGAATGGCTCCGAACGCATACCGCCTGGGCAGCAGATCGTGACGAGCAGGAGCGATGTCGTTCATTTCGGCGAACCCTCCGTCATATCGGCGTTTCAGGCGGCCCTGCCGGGCGTCCTCCAGAACCTCCTTCCAGACACTATCGGCTTCCCTGGTAACGACTGCATCTACTCGCTCCAGAACCTCGTCCAGACACATGGTGGCGTGAATGCCGCCCATCACGACGGGCACACCCCGTCGTCGGAAGTGATCGGCTAACTCGTAGGCACGGTTGGCCTGTGAGGTGAACGCGGTGATGCCGACCAGGTCGGGCCGCTGCATGGCTGCATAATCTGGCACACCGAGGTTCTCATCCACAATGGAGGTCTCCCACTCCGGCGGTGTCAGACCTGCCAGAACCATCAGGCTCAGGGGTTTCCACACCCGATAGCGGTTCCAGCGGCTCTCCTTGACTTTGAGAATGCTGACAAGCGGATTGGAGGGGTTGATCAGATATAGTCGCATGACGTGCATTCCCTTGTGGATAGGGAGGTCAGAGCATCCCGGTCATGCCGTGGAGGATCAGATAGGAAGATCAGGGTTGTTTCACTCTCACGGGCGAGTCGCATATCATTCTGTGTCGGGCGCGCCGGTACTTTCCTTGGCGGATGCCTGGACTTCCTCCAGGTAGGCTATGGCATAATTTATCATTTGCTTTGCTATGCTGGATACAGACTTCGTGTCTACGCGTTTATGGCTGTACCGGTGTGATACTCGCAGAGCCCCCGAATTGTCGTCGTACACAAAATCATACCGTCCATGAGACCATACGATGCCCGCGTTTCCGATCTCATCCGCTCGCCCGGGCTGCTTGATGTGCAACCTCGTCCGTATGTTCTCCATGACTTTCTTGAGGTCGAATTCCACCTCAATGCTGACGATGAGCGTGATGGAAGGGCCTCCGACATCACTGTACTCGAACAGCTCATCCAGGCTGCGATTCTTTGTGGACTCAACATATAAGTCGTTCAGGTCGGCAATCAAGGCGTCGGGGCGGGTGGTTCTCTCTGGAACCCACGTGTCAATGGACTGACGAATCTTGACGAGCGACCGAATGGTATCATCGATTTCCACGATCTCACATCTCCGAGACTCTTCAGGCATTCTGTCATTGCGTGGTGACCAGTCTGCAAATTCTACGGGATTGGCGACACAACGGCAATTCTAAAACCGACGGGGTCAGCCTGTACCTTCCGGCGAAAGCTCCACGATAGCAGCTTCGCGGGTATCATGTGTGTCGAACTCGCCGGGACATTGCTGCCGGTCCTCCTGTCCGTGCAAGGAGAAGTCAATGGTTTTCTTGCAAGACGCCGTATGCGACCTTTGGGCAGTCGCGCAGAGAAGCCGAATGGTACGTTCGACCAGCTCTGCCGGACACGGTTCGGGATGGAGGCTTTCCAGGGGCCCGAGAGCAGCCTGGATTCTCGCGAGGATGTCGGCGGCCTGTTCGTTGTGAGCAAGTAACGCCTTGAGTGGAATGGCCTGTTCTGTCCGTGTCAGTCCAAGGCAATAGTCAAATATGCGTTCTTTCTCGTTCCTGCTGAGCGGGGTCATGAGTTATCTCTCGCCTTCCCGGGACATACTCCTCGTCCTTGTGAGATCGGCCTTCGTCATGGGAAACCTGTCCTGAAACGCGCGTGTCAGTCTTTATACCCCGAAAGGGACCGCCTTGTTTGGAGCACAGTGGATTTCTTGAGGCGATTTGTGACTTTGCGGTCGGAACGCGACGTTTTATAAATATTTTGGAGTACAAATGG
>Ga0068714_10003257_pt1 | contig 19478 bp, 20 predicted proteins | sample MTBNYHSulfiMetaG_FD_62988 | JGI IMG/M metagenome (GOLD analysis project Ga0068714, IMG submission 62988) | Enrichment culture microbial communities from rom New York Harbor, USA that are MTBE-degrading - MTBE-NYH (New York Harbor Sulfidogenic)... | ecosystem: Environmental > Aquatic > Marine >... | reverse complement strand
GTTTCTTCCCCGGTTTTTCCCCAGAATTTCAAGATGTCCTTGGCATGGACGATTCCCGCAATATGGTCAAAATCTCCTTCATAAACAGGGATACGCGTGTGTCCCTCTTCGATTATTGTCCGGACGAGGGCATCCAGGGGAGTGTTAATCGGCAGACAGAGCATATCGGTACGCGGGATCATTATGTCGAGGGCTGTCGTGTTTTTGAGCTTTAGAATCCGCCCGATCATCTTTCTTTCTTCTTCGCTGAACAGGCCCTGCTTTTTGCCGGCATCTACCAGGTGGCGGATATCCTTCAGGATATCTTCAATATCTCCGGGCTCTTCTCCTTTTTTAAAAAGGGTGAGCAGTTTGTCTAAAAAACCCTTATCCTCTTGATCCAAACCTATAAGTTCCTTTTTATTATAACTAGTCAGCCACTAAGACACAAAGGCATTAAGTAAGATTGTAGAATAATTCTGTGGTAACGGTAAGATTCATATCTATATGGCTTTTCCCAAAAAATCTCAGCAGATTATGTCAACGTGTTAATTTTTATCCAATTTTCGCATTCTGGAAATGGAAACCGTCATTTTTTCGCTTCACAGCTTGCGCAGCGATCCTTTCGGGGCTTGCAGGCGGGGAATGCTTGCCTCTTCCAGCCTCTAAAGGGCTGGCTTTCCCCTTCCTGCTCGCCCTCGAAGGGTGCCCCACTGCTCCAGCAAGTTACGCTCAGGAATAACGGCTTCCATAAAATTTTTGGGAAAGTCCTATCATATATTCTTCGTGTCTTAGTGACTTCGTGGCTGAATGGTTTTTGCTTTCAGCGCCCGATATAGTTTAACAATTTATAGATAAGTTTGGCGGCCAGGAAGTCCGGGGCCACATTGCCCGGCTGAGGTGAAAGCTCAACTACATCAAAGGCCAGAACATGCTTTTCCCGGGAAATATGCCGCAGAAGGAAGAGTAGATCGTACCAGCCCAGACCGCCCGGTTCAGGGGTGCCTACGGCCGGCATGATGGACGGGTCCAGGACATCAAGGTCTATAGTTATATAGACTTCGGGCAATAACCGGGTCAATAATTCCTGTAAGACTGCCTCCCGATCGGCCAGCACCGCGGGGGCATAAAATGGTTTAAGCCCGCTTCCCTTTATAAATACGGCCTCTTCACGGCTGAGAGAGCGTATCCCCACCTGTTCAATGGGATTATACTCCATGGCCCGGCGCATAACGCAGGCATGGCTGAACGGGGTGTTTTGATAGGAATTTCTCAGATCGGCATGGGCGTCGAATTGTAATATGGAAAAAGACGGCTCATAGTCAGCAGCGGCCTTTATGGCTCCCAGGCTGACCGAGTGTTCGCCGCCAAGGATTACGACCGTTTTTCCCTGTTGCAGGAGTGGCAGGCAGGCTTCGTGGACAGCCTCTATCATGGCTTCGGGCGAGGAGGCGACAGGTTCCATCTCGCCCAATGTGGCAATGCCGGTTTCGCTTACGTCCTGATCTGTTTCTTCGTCGTAAAGTTCTAAAAAACGGGAGGCGCCAATAATAGCCAGAGGCCCTTCGCGGGTGCCGCTCCGAAACGACGTAGTGCCGTCATAAGGGACCGGTACAATTACTGTTTTTGAGGATTCTAAGCGCGTTTTATCGTCTTGTAATCCGCCGAAATTAAAGCCGGTCATCTCCTTAGATGCTTATCTGCATCCTCTCGTCACGCATAAAGTTTTCTACCTTGCGGATGATTTTCGGGAACTCCAGGCCCCGTTCCAGATTCCTTATTTCTATCTTTTCAAGGCTAAACAATCTCTTGACATCTTCTATGGCCTTTTGTCCATTAAATTCCTTGCAGGAGAAGATATCCAGACTGAGATACCGCTTTTCCGGGAAGGTATGAATACTTATATGGCTTTCTGCAATGAGGACAAACCCCGAGATTCCCCAGTCCTCCGGCCTTACGCCGGAGTAACGGAATACATAGGGCGGCATTATCTTGGTCATCTCGATTTCTGCCGGATAGTTACTCAAAAAATCGTAGATATAGTTTATGTCCGTCAACTTATCCTGGTCAGAACCATATCCGTCCACCATCAGATGTTGTCCAAAGCCAAATTCTATATTTTCCAATTTGCATTACCTCCCCTAAAAAGTAATGTGTCCCTGCAAGGACCAATCTAAAAGATGGGCGGTGAAACCACCCACAATATTTTTGCTGTGCCCTTCCCGATATTTTCCACACGATGTACCTTGCTGGCCTTAAAGTAAAAACAATCACCCTTATGTACCGTATGTTTGGCCTTATCCAGGTGGAGCATTACGGTTCCTGATAATACGAAGCCGAATTCTTCTCCTTCGTGCGAAATTTCCTCCCAGGTTTTTTCCCCGGGCGAAAGAGTAACCAGCACCGGGTCCATCAGACGATTTTGGGCCCCCGGCACAAGGAGCTCCACCCTTAAAGTGTCGGTGGAATCAGATGTGGTAACCCTGCCGGATTTGGGATAAAACTCCTTTTCCGGCGACGCCTCTTTAAAAAAATCAGCCAGCTCCTCTCCCAATACGTCCAGAATGTCCTTCAACGTGGTGATCGACGGAGAGGTAAGGTCACGTTCTAATTGTGATATATATCCTTTAGTCAGGTAGGCGCGATTGGCCAGTTCCTCCAGAGTAAGATTGTTGGCCAAGCGTAGCCGCCTTAACTTTTCGCCTATTTTTAGACTCATGCCCCCGGCATATTTGGTTTAATAAAAGTAAACTTAAAGTTTAATGCCATTTAATATTTCGGGGCTTTATAATATTCATTTGAGTCTTTGTCAAGAAAAAATATTTTACAGTTTTTTCGGGTTCAGGCGGGGCGGCTACCCCGATATATAACTATTTGTTTTTATTATCTATATAAGGCATTAAGAGAGAAAGAAATTGACGGTTGCCGGGGGAATGGGTTATAAGTGCCAAACGCCCGTCATTATGAGCGGGTTTCTTGTATTTTGAAACAGGCGTAGTTATAATTCCGGCTACATCGTATGCGGTAGCAGTGGTAATTGTTATTCGAATAATACAAAGATAGCCGTTCTTAAAAGCTCATGATTTTCCGCCTGGGGCGGATAGAAATTCCGGGACATCAAGTCATCAATAATAGTTAGGTGGGACTTTAGCTTTTGGAAGATAAAGTACTTATCGCCAATCGCGGCGAGATAGCCATTCGTATAATGAACGCCTGCAAAAATCTGGGGCTGGATTACGTAGTAGTCTATACGCGGGAAGACGAAAGTTCCCTGCATGTGAAGTTGAATCGTGACAGCCGGAGCAATCGTTGTAATGCCTGGAGGGTGTCCAGTTATTGTGATCCGAACGATATTCTGGCCGTGGCAGATCATACCGGATGCACGGCCATCCATCCGGGCTATGGTTTTTTTGCCGAAGACTACCGGTTTGCCCGCCGGGTTAAAACCAGAGAGCGTAGCCTGACCTTTATCGGGCCAAGCTGGGAGGTTATCAAGGGCTTAGGCAGTAAGATTAATACTAAGGCCATAGCCAATGCCTTGAAGATACCGACTATTCCGGGATCGGACGCCCCTATTTATAACGAGATCGAGGCTGAGGGGCTGGCCGAGGAACTTTTCTATATTCAGGAAGAAAAAGGGATAAAGAATCCGTCCATCCTGGTCAAGGCCTCGGCCGGCGGCGGCGGTATGGGTATTGAGCAGGTGAACCATATCGACCAGTTCCGGCAGGTCTATCGGCGGATAAAGAATTATGCCAAGAGGCAGTTTGGTGACGAAGGGGTGCTGATCGAACAGTGTATTAATGATTACAACCACCTGGAAGTGCAACTGGTTTGCAGCAGACATCGGGAGATGGTACATTTCGGCACCAGAAATTGCACCATCCAAAGCCTGGGGAGGCAGAAGCGTATCGAGGTGTCTCCGGGGTTCGATCTGGAGAATCCTTCCGGTTATCAGTTTAATCCACAACGCATTCTTGACGAAATAATTGATTATTCGCTTAAGCTGGCAGCCCATGTCAAATATGATAACGTGGGCACATGGGAGTGGATTGTGACCAGGGAAGGGCATCCCTATTTACTGGAGGTTAATACCCGGATACAGGTGGAAAACGATGTCTCGGCCAAGACGTCGCGTATTCGCGGCCATGATAGCCCGCCTAATCTCATCGAGGAACAGATCCGTCTGGCCCTCGGTGAACGGCTGGGATATAGACAAAAGGATATATCTTTTACCGGGGTGGCTATTGAGTTTCGCGTCGTGGCCGAGGATACGAAAAGGGGGTTTACTCCCTGGATCGGGACGATTACCGGCCTTGAAATCCCTGCCTATCCCTGGTTAAGTATTTATTCGCATGTGCCGCACCAGGAGGCCTATGATATCCCCAGTGAATATGACCCTAATCTGGCTTTGGCCATTATGTGGGGAGAAAACCTGGCGGAGGCCAAAGAAAGAGGTCGAACTTTCCTGTCGGAGGTCAGAATCGAAGGCCGGAACAGCCGTGAAGAACTGATAATAACCAACCTTGATTATCTCAAAGAAAATATTGATAACTTACTTATCTTTAAAGACTAATGACGCCGGAAATTAATAAACGACTTTCCCAGATTGAACTCAGGGTGCAATATCTCCTGGACATTAAAGAGGGTGCCGAGTGGGGCAATCTGGGCGATTTAATGGAGAAGGTCCGGCGACTGAAGGAAGAAATCTATGACCGTACCGAAGAGTCTATAGGGGCCGACCTGTCCGACTTGGAAGAGACTATTTCGTTTCTGGAGGATAGGGCGGAAAAATCCCTTACCCCGGATGAGATAGTGCGTATCGTCCGTAACCCCCAGCGCGTTACACTGCAAAATATCCTGGAAAATGTCTATGACAGTTACACTGAACTGGGAGGGATGGAGGACTGCAACATCGATCCTTCCATGGTTGTCGCCAAGGCCACTATCTCCAGACGGGTTAAGGGCCACGTTTATGTCCACCAGGTGATGGTCATCGGCCATGAAAAAGGCCATGGCGAAGAATTCCGCAATGGCGGCTGCACCCGGCCGTGGGGCAATGAAAAGGCCATGCGTTACATGGAAGTGGCGGAGACCGAAGGGATACCCATACATTTTTATATATTTACTCCGGGCGCTTTTCCCATTGAAGATTATCCCGGCGCCGCCCAGCAGATCGCACGCAACCTTTACGCCCTGGCCAAACTGCGTGTGCCTATAGTATCGCTCATCTCAGAGGGCGGGTCCGGAGGAGCGGAAGCCGTAGGTATGAGCGATATACGTCTTATGCTTTCACACGGCTATTATTCGGTTATTTCACCGGAAGGGGCGGCAGCCATCGAGGGAAAGATCAAAGAAGGGGAAAAGGTTCCCAAGGATTTGCTTACCTTCTGCGCTGAACAACTCTCCATTACGGCCCGGGATAATCTACAGTTGAAAACGATTGATCGTATTGTGCAGGAGCCGGTTTTAGGGGCCAGGCGTGATGACTTTTCTTTTTTGAGACAGCTTCGCTATGAGATGATCCGGGCCACGGATGAGGTCGTTCTTAAGACGAAGAGTTTTCGCACCTTTCGGGCCTACGCCATCAAACAGGAAAAGGCGGCAGAACGCAATTACGAATTTGATATCTACATACGGTGGGAGTTAACGGAGGGAGAAGAGGAGCGTCTTTTACGTTTGCGTTCCTTAAAATACCGTAAGATGGGGCAGGGCTTTTACAATGAGAGTGTAACCTGGCCGGATAAGGTCTTTAAGAAGACAGAAGATGCGGTGCTTAAAGGTTACTATGGCCTCCGTTACGGTCTTATCCGGCATCACCATAAGCAGGTCAAAAAGGTGATCGAAGAGGTCTCCGGAGAGGGTTCTGTCTTTATCAGAAAAATTTCTTCGCCTCTTATATCGGCCTACGATTTTGTTGCCAACTCCGCCGCCAAGAAACAGCTCAGGATTATGGCCGCGTCTCCAACCGCCCCCGGCGCCGAAGAGGTCACGGAAGATTGGGGAGATACCTATGTCAGCCCGTTGGCCAATGAAGACCGGACTGTGTCCTGCCCTAATGCGCGGGAATATGGGTGTCTGGATCTCTGGGTGCCGGATCTTTACGGTGAGTTCTGCGGTGTTTGCCAGAACTGCGGGCACCATTTCCCTCTTGAATACCAATGGTATCTGCAGAACTTATTTGACCGGGGATCTATTCATGAGTTTAACGGACACATAGGTTCGATAAATGCCATAGGTTACCAGGGTTTTGAAAACAAGATACGCCGTGATGTCATCAAGACCGGACGCACCAGCGCCATGATTACCTCCCATGCCCGGGTAGAAGGGATAAGCCTTATAGTAGGAATGCTCTTTAATGACTTTCGCAATGGCACGGTGGGAGCGGCAGAGGGCGACAAGTTTGTCCGGGCCTGTGAGAAGGCGCGCATAATGAGGCGGCCGTTTTTAGCCTACGTCCACGCTACGGGAGGCATCCGTATCCAGGAGGGCACTGTGGGCGTGGTACAGATGCCCAAGTGCACCATGGCGGTACGTGAATATATCGACTCCGGCGGTCTTTACATCGTGGTGTATGATAATAATTCCTATGCAGGTCCGGTGGCCAGTTTTCTCGGCTGCTCGCCCTATCAGTTTGCCATCCGTTCTTCCAAGATTGGTTTTGCCGGGCCGAGGGTTATCCGGGAGACTACGGGCGAGGATATTCCGCCTGATTATCATAGCGCGCAAAAGGCCCTGGCCCGTGGCCATATTCAGGGGATATGGGACAGGCGTGAGTTCAGATATAATCTCTATAAATGCCTTTTGACCATGGGCGGCAGCAATCTCTATTACCGTTAGAGGCTCTTGCAAAAATCGTCACACCGGTGAAAACCGGTGTCCAGAGGTATCTCAATCTGCTTGAAATTACTGGATTCCTGCTCTCGCAGGAATGACAAGAACGCCATTTACAAGACTTTTGCAAGAGGCTCGTTAGAGAGGAAATGTTTTGTCAGAGTTAGATTTAGACCGGCTACTTATCCATTATCGAGAAGACCCTTATGAAGATTTTGTTGTTGAGACCCCCAATACCGGCTGGGTACGTTTCATGGCAGACGATGGAATGAAGGTAGAGGGCCCCAGGGGAACGTGGCAGCATATCCCGGGCACGCTTCTTTATGTCCTGGAGCGCGAACGGAACCGCATTCCTGTACATGCCCATATTAATGGGACTATAAGCGATTTACAGGTTGATTTGAATGGGAAGTTTGTTGAGGCCAACACGTATCTTATGTCTGTTCGTCATCCCATGACCAAAGATGAAGTCATTGACAAGATACTCAAGCAGGTACTTGTTACCTTCAATGCCCCGGAGAGGGCCAAGTATTTCTTTCCTCCGGAGATAACCTATAAACTGGAAAAGAAAAAACATGGAACCGTCCTGGTAAGACCGGGGGAGGAAATTATCATAATGTCCTTGATGAAACGTGATACCCCGCTCATCTATAATGGAGAGCCGGGAATTATCCATACTGTCTATTTTCAGCCTAATATCACCATAAACCAGGGGGAACCCCTCCTTGGTATCTGTCCGCCCGGCAAGCTCAATTATATCCGAAAGATAGTGCAAAAGATCCAAAACGAATGGGCATAGATTCTGTTTATCCACGGGAACATTCCCGGGAAGAACGGCTCCTCGGGCTGCTTGAGGGATGCCGGGAGGCGGAAGTCCTTACCCGCAGACCGAAATGGGGGGATGAATCCGGGGTTATCATGCGCCGCGGGGCAGATATCGGACGGGAGTTTTTTTGTTATCCCTGTCTGGACAGGGGCATGAGGCAGGCCCGGGAACTCATAGAGACGGGAGAGAAAAAGGGTTCGGCCTTTATTGCCGGCGGCGTAGTCATAGCCCGGAAAATGGAGAAGAGCAGAGGACGTTTCGATAGACTTTGGTATGCTCCTTCCGGGGGGGCGTGGCTTACTCTGGTCTTGAATCCGGCGTTTCTCCCGGAAAATCGCCAACTTTATTCCTTGATCCTGGGTGTGGCCTGTTGCGAGACTATAAGGCATTATGGCGTCGAGGCTAACATCAAGTGGGTAAATGATGTCCATTTCCATGGACAAAAACTGGCCGGCATGTTGATTGAAGGCTATACGTCCAGAACCCTGGGCGAGGAATACCTCCTGCTCGGAATAGGGGTTAATGTCAATAACACCTCTTTTCCCGAATACCTGCGGCCTATGGCTATTTCCCTCCGGGATATCCTCGGGAAGGAATTGTCTCTTGAAGACTTTATAGCCCTGCTTTTAACCAAGATCGGCTGGCACATAGGGCTGATGGCCCATTTTGAGCAAAGGTATCTCGAAGCCTTTTATGAGCCGGTGAAACCGGCCAATCCCCTGATAGAACAGTGGAAGCTTTACAGCGACACCCCGGGGAGACGTGTATTATATGGGACCAATGTCTATGATGAACCGCTCTTTGCGGCCACGGCCGTGGATATAGATCATACCGGGGCCATTATCTTACAGCGGGAAGAAGGTATAACCGCGCGGGAAGTTAGCGGGGAAATAATCTACCTTAATTAAGACGGCTTCGTAAAAAGTCCATTTGCTGCGTTGTCCGCCTCCGGCGGATCACTGCGGCGTAGCTATGGAAATAGTTCACCGTTCACCGTAAGTGCATGGTTTGTTGACGGACAACGGTCAACGGTCAACGGATAAATTGACCATTTCTTTCAGCCGCAGGGCATTTTGTACGGCATAGCCTTGATAATCATTGTCAAAATAAACAAAGGCGTCTCTTTGCCATCCGTTAATCCTGTCCGCCCAGGTTGTCAGCTCATCTTCAGTATAATTTGAGCCATAGAGCACCTGAGAACCATGTAACCGGATATAGATAAAATCAGCGGTTGTTACCTCAGCGTAAGGATAGCGTCCGGCCGTGTCTGATATGCAAAAGGCCGCATTTTTTCTGCGCAGCAGTTTATATACCTCTTCGCAGAGCCAGGAGGCATGCCTGAATTCAAAGGTTATTTTATATCCCGGGGGCTGTGCGTCCAGAAAACCAGCAAAAATCTCCTCATCAAAACGGAGCGAGGGCGGCAATTGGAAGAGAACGACGCCCATCTTTCCGCCCAACCCCTCTACAGCGCGGTAGAAAATCTCCAGGCTGTCCTGGGTGTCGCGCAATTTCTTAATGTGTGTGATATAACGGTTGGCTTTGACTGACCAGAGGAAATCGGACGGGGTCTTTTCTCGCCAGTTTTCAAAGTGCTTGCGGGTTGGCTGGCGATAGAAACTGGCGTTCAGTTCTACGCTGGTGAACCGTCCGGCATAGAAATTAAGCCATTTTGATTGCGGCAGGTGCTCCGGATAGAATACCTTTCGCCAATGCGGATAGTTCCACCCGGATGTGCCGATATGGATGTCCATCCTGGTTTATCATGTCTCACCGCAAAGACGCAAAAGGCTAGAAGAATATCAAATCTCAAATTTGATTGAGATGTTTTTCTCCGCGCGCTTTGCGGTCTCTGCGGTGAATGCAGTGAATAGCGGCCTTAACAACCGGAGCAGCTTGTGTCCGAACAGCCGCAGCTACAGGCCTCTGCAAATTTGGGCCCATCGCCGATGTGGACGACCTCAATCTGGAAGTTCAGGACCTTACCGGCCAGGGGCGGATTCATGTCCAGGGTGATGTTATCATCACCGATAGTCGTTACTCTGGCCGGTATCTGTTGCCCATTTTGCATGCGTACCCCGAGTACCATCCCGACCTCTAACGAGATATCTTTTCCTGCTGATGCCCGTGGGAAATCTACTACCAGCGATTCGTCCCTGGGGCCATAGGCATCTTCAGGTTGCAGGACGAAGTTTTTTTTATCACCAATGGAGAGTCCCAGCACCGCTTTTTCAAATCCTTCTATTACTGTACCGGAACCGACCTGAAATTCCAGAGGATCCCTCCCTTCACTGGAGTCAAACATCTCTCCATTCTCAAGGGTTCCCCAATAGTGAACGGCTACAAAATCTCCCTTTTTTGCCTTGCTCATCTTCTCCCTCCGTAGCCTGATCCTGATCCTCTGCCGCCTCCGCTTCTACCTCTTCCGCCTCCGCCTCCGCCCGGACCTCTTCGCCCGGCCGAGAATCCACCGCGCCCGCCGGCACCCCTGTCTGTCTGGGGACGGGCCTCATTGACGCTCATGTTTCTCCCCTTGAGTTCTTTATTATTCAGGGCAGTGATAGCCGCCTGGCCCGCAGTATTATCAGACATCTCGACGAAGGCAAATCCACGGGACTGACCGGAATATTTGTCTTTGATAATGGTTACGGAATCGACCTCACCAAAGGCGCTGAATTGTTCTTTTAAATCGCCTTCATTAGCTTCGTATGACAGATTACCGACGTATATTTTCATTATTTATTAATCCTCTCTTTACCAAACAGGGAAGCCGGCATTCTGTACCCATGCTTCCCTTTCTTGGTTGGTATATTGGTTATGTTTTGTTTACCCCATTACAACGACATTTACCGCCTGGAGGCCCTTTTTACCTTCGGCTACGTCGAAGGTCACTTCCTCGCCTTCCTTTAAGGATTTGAATCCGTCGCCCGCGATAGCCGAAAAGTGTACGAAAATATCTGTTCCGTCTTCTTGGGAGATAAAGCCGAAGCCTTTGCTGTCATTAAACCACTTGACATGTCCTTTAGCCACTTAATCTCACCTCCTTTCTTAATAGACGGGCTTCGAGTATCCATCCGAGAAAAACAGGAGACTGCATTGTTAAAAAAGCACGGCAGTGAAACAACATCCGGACAAAAAAATCTCTACAACCCTAAAAATATACTTGACCTTATTCTTTGTAAAATTGCAACAAAAAAAGTATGGGATCATCCGGATTTTTTGGGTTTCCGGATGAAAACTAAATAGTTACCACGCCTATCCGCAGGAGGTTTGGGAAAATTAATGGCGGCGGATATCAAACCGGAAGGTTCACCTATTTCAGATCTTTGCCGCAGTGTTTGCAAACCAGGGCCCGGGCCTTGATGATCTCGGCGCAGTAGGGGCACTCTTTGGTGTAATTGGCCTTGTGTATGAGTTCTACGGCCTTTTCAGCCTTTTCTTTGATGATTTCGTTGGTAAAATGGTGGTTCCGGATCGGCTCAACGGCCCTCAGGTCGGCAATTTTACCGAGCACTTCCGCAGCTTCGAGACGAACCCGTGGAGCCGCGGTTTCATCGATAAGCATACCTGCTATGGCCGGCGTATCCTTGGCCTCGATATAGCCCTTTAGGGCCGCGGCCGCTTTATTTTCCGCCTCTTCTTTAGCCCTTTCTTCTTCAGGATCAAACATACCGCCTTTCAGGGCATCATGGCTAAATACGGGGATAGCCCCCATTTCCATGGTCTCAGGGTGACACATGCACCGGTAGGAGGCCCTTTGTCCATAGAAGCTCATCATACTTTCCCAGCCTTCAACAAAGAACGAGCATTGGTCATTGAAGCAGACATAAAGGGAAGTAACCCCCCAGCCCAATCCATCAGAGAAGTTATATGGGGGGAGTGCATAGTCAGACATTTCCTGTCCACAGTGGGGACATTTTGGTTTTTCTTTTGTTGCCACTTTATGCCTCCGGGATATTTTAAAACAATTTAATCCTAATATTAAAATTGTCAAGCAGGGTCGCTTCCTGTGCGGGGAAAACCAGGCAGAGACAACATCGGGATTGACCTGGATGCAAAACTGGAGTTTAATACTTTTTATGGTGTATCTGGTTGCCGGCTCCACAGAGTTAGAGATAAATCCGCTGAGATGCGAAGTAAGCGCCGCCCCGGTTAACTTTGATTTTCTGGTCACGGGCGTGGGGCCGGTGGAGAGCGCTATATCGCTTACGAGATTTCTAGAGAGGGGAAAAGCAGACGGGGTAATCCTTTTTGGGGTTGGCGGTGCGTATACCGAAAAAAGGGTGGACGTCCTTGATATCTGCCTGGCGGAAGGAGAGCACTTCGGAGATTTCGGTATAGCCGCGCATGATGATATACATTATTTCAGCGATGAGACGTTAACCGGCAAACATGATTTTGACCTGAGAAACAGTTTATCGGATCAGGTGGAGAGCAGGCTCATGGCCCTGGGGACGCCATTTAAAAAGGGGCCTTTTGTCACCGTGCACGCCTGTAGCGGGACCCTGAAGAGGGGTAATGTCCTGCGGGATAAATTTAACGCCATCTGTGAGAATATGGAGGGTGCGGCCATGGCCCGGGTCTGTGAACTCTATGGCGTACCTATGGTGGAGTTGAGATGCATAAGTAATATGGTGGAGGATCGCGATACCTCCAAATGGAAAATTAAGGAGGCCGCAGCTAAGGGCGCCGGGCTGCTTGGCAGGCTCCTGCCTGAGTTATTACGATGAAGACCTACAGTCTTGGTTTTTCCCCATGCCCGAATGATACATTCATCTTTTATGCCCTGGTAACCGGTCGGTTAAACCATTGCAAACTGCGCTTCAGAGAGATGCTGGCCGATGTGGAGACCTTAAACCGGATGGCCTTACGGAGGGAACTGGAGGTAACCAAACTCTCCTATCACGCCTTTGGCCATCTTGTGGATGATTATGTCCTTTTAAGAAGCGGCAGCGCCCTGGGCCGGGGGTGCGGCCCGCTGCTGGTCTCCCGCCAGGCCTGTCCCCCGGAGGAGTTTCAGGATAAAAAGATAGCCATCCCCGGCCAATATACCACGGCAGCCATGCTCCTCAGGTTATACGGAGAATACAAAAATCTCATCGAAATGGGTTTTGAAAAGATAATCCCGGCTGTTAAGGAGGGAATGGCGGATGCCGGGGTTATAATCCATGAGAGTCGATTTACCTATGAAAAAGAAGGCCTGGCCAGGATTGTGGACCTTGGTCAATGGTGGGAAGAGACGACGGGAATGCCTGTCCCTCTGGGCGGCATCTTCGCCCGCAGAGATTTAGGGACAAAAGAATTGGGAGCTATTGATTCTTGCCTAAAGGAAGGCATCCAGTACGCCTTTAGCCACAGGGAAGAGCCTATGGAATACGTCCGGGAGCACGCACAGGAACTGGAAAATGAGGTCATAAAAAAGCACATTGAACTTTACGTAAACTCCTTCACGCTGGACCTGGGTGAAGAAGGTATTCAGGCCGTGCGCCACATGCTTAAAATGGGGTATGATAAAGGCCTGTTTAAGAGTTACCGGGACGACTTCGTGGTTGGATGAGAGAGGAGGGGATTTCTGTGTCTCAAGATGATCTAAGGCTTACAGAAAAAGTCCGGGCCGCGGGGTGAGCAGCCAAGCTAAGTCCGGGGGACTTAGAAGAAGTTATGCGGGCGTTGCCCTTTACGACTCACCCCAATCTCCTGGTGGGTTGTCAGACCTTTGACGACGCCGGGGTCTATAAGCTTACGGATGACCTGGCCCTGGTACAGACCCTGGACTTTTTTACGCCCATCGTCGATGACCCCTACCACTTTGGACGGATTGCGGCTGCTAATGCCCTGAGCGACGTTTATGCCATGGGCGGCAGGCCGCTTACGGTCATGAACATCGTCTGTTTTCCGATCAAGGAACTGCCCAAGGATGTCCTCAAGGAGATTTTGAAGGGCGGTATAGAGAAGGTTCAGGAGGCCGGCGCCCTCCTGATAGGCGGCCACAGCGTGGATGATAAAGAGATAAAATACGGCCTTTCCGTGACCGGGCTTATTCATCCGGACAGAATTGTTACCAACCATGGCGCCAGGGTGGGGGATAGTCTCATCCTCACCAAACCCATCGGCACGGGGGTGATAGCCACTGCTATTAAAGGAAAGATGGCTGATCCGGCGGCTATCGAGCGCGTGATCGAGGTTATGTCCACCCTTAATAATAAGGCAGCAGAGGCTATGCTCAAATACGGCGCCCATGCCTGTACGGATATAACCGGCTTCGGGCTGGGCGGACACCTGCTGGAGATGGCCCGGGCCGGCCAATGTGAGATAGCCATTTATGCGGGCAGCCTTCCCTTCCTGCCCGGGGCCAGGGAATACGCCCTTACCGGCCTTATTCCGGCCGGGAGTTATGCGATAAAACATTTCTGTGAACACAGCGTGGGAATTGACCCCGAGCTTGAACCTGTGGTAGTTGATCTTATATTTGATGCCCAGACCTCGGGCGGCCTGGCCTTTTGCCTTGAGGCCTCAAAGGCAGAGGCCTGCCTAAAGGAACTGAGAGAGGCTGGCGTGACAGATGCGGCAGTAATCGGTGAGGTCACCGGCGCCCATCCCAAAGGCAGGCTGACTATAAAAAAATAAGGAGGGATTCCGCCATGCAACAGATAGTTTCCAAGGCCATTTCACATGGGGTTTATATTATCACGGCACGGTTCAGGGACAACAGCAATGGTATGACGGCGGCCTGGGTTTCGCAGGTCTCCATGCGTCCGCTTTTGCTCATGGCCTCTATAGCTCCTATGCGCTACACCCACGGGCTTATAGAAAAGGCACGGTATTTCGCCGTAAACGCGCTTCCGGAGGGGAGACAGGATCTAGCCAAACATTTTGGGTTTAAAAGCGGCAGAAAGGTGGATAAATTTGAAGGCATCTCCTTTTTTGACGCCCCCAATGGGTCGCCGGTCTTAAACGATGCTCTGGCCTATTTTGAGTGCAGCCTGACGGACTCCTTTACCGCCGGGGATCACACGCTTTTTGTCGGGGAAGTGGTCTCGGCGAAGATACTCAAGGAAGGCGTACAGCCCCTCATCTTTCGCTGGGAAGATTATTTTTGATGCCCGGCCTGCCTATGGCACGGACAAAGGAACACGAAAATTAGTCAGGCGGGACGCCGCCTGGCACATTATTTAAACGTATAAACCTTCCGTATGGGTTCGATCACCTTCCAGGTGCATTTAAGCCCCTTGGGAAAGGTGACCAGGTCGCCCTTGTTGATCTCAACCGTGCCTGAAGGGGTTTTTACCTCTACTTTGCCTTCAAATACATAGGCCGTTTCTTCGGCGTCGTACTCCCAGTCAAAGGCGCTCGGCTCGCACGACCAGGGACTCCATCTGTCTATACCCAACGTATCCAGCTCTTCCTTAGACGGTTTCTTGATTCTTATCTCAGACATGATATGACCTCCATTTTCTTAGGATCAAGGGCTAATCTCATTCCGGACTTGATCCGGCATCCAGTTCCTTATTGGATTCCCGCTTTCGCGGGAACGAGGGCATTCGGGTATTTTGTCGCCGAAGTTAATATAATCCTATACGCCATATTTTTAAATGAGGCATAATTATTTTGCAATCGCAAAATCAGGAATGTGATTAACACATAACTTAGCCAATGATACTTAACCAGGGAGGCGGACAGCGGACTACTTGGGCGGGCCTTTTGCCTCTTTGATGGTAAGGCTTTTGCTGTGCAGGAGACCGATTCTTAGCTTGGAGTTTTCTCATAAAATGCTGAAGGGATTTTGAGCATTCGGAGTTATCCCAACAACGTGTTAACATTACAAATTGAACATGCATAGCGAGCGCATTCCCCGCTGCTTGCAGCGGGGTTAGCGAGCGAATACGATGCATTTTACCTTGCATACGGAGATTCCCCGCAGCTTGCTGCGGGGAGCTTCAATGATATACAGAAAGGAAATACGAAAATAAAAAAGCTTGTCAAGGATATTTCAAATGGAATATAAATACCTTACGCTAAATGCTGAGTGATTTTGGCAATACGGAGGCGCCGGATGGTTCCCTTCAACTTCCGGAGATATACAGAAACTGTAGAATAACTTGTTCCCCCCTCCGCTTCGCTCCGGGGAGAACCAGGAATTCGAGACAGATGCCCCTCCGGGGCACTGCTCAACTGCCGCGTTATGCATGATTGTAGAATTTAGATTACGGTGGAAATAACATTTTGTCAAAAATATTCCTTTGTATAATAGAGATTGCTGCTTTATTTACCTGTATTGTCTTTGGCTATAAATGGGCCAATGATCCAGCCGGTAATTATGAACCGTGGCTTTTTTTAGCCGGATTGATATTTATCGCTTCTGAGATATTTAGACGTTATGATGAAGCGTTATTTTCAAAAGATGGAAAATTATCTACACTAATACCATGGATCAAACATTGGCTTAATCGTCCAATAATTGTTCGTCATCAACGACAAAATTGGTGGCATATGGGTCGGACTGGAGATCAGAAGCCATCAATGCAGGTAGTATCATATTGGTACATAACGAACCAAACTAATCACCCGCTAATGATGCTTAATGCGTATATCGTCAGGCCACGAATTTACGGGCATGTTATAACCAAAGACGTAACTAGCCAATATCATGGAAGTTACCCTGTTCCGCCTCACAGCACTACTGACCTACATGCTGACTTCTGGATTAATCCACCAATCCGTAAGGTAGGAAAAGATTTGAAATTAGACATTGTTTTTGTCGATCAATATGGTCAAAAGAGAAAAATAAGGAATGTTGATTTTATATCGGACAAAAAGGAAAAAACAGCTCCGAAAAATCTGGATGTAGAAGCGATTTATGCTCTAGAAAATAATATTGAGAAAAAGGTTGCAGCTGTTCTTAAGGATGAAATAAATCGCTATAAAAAATTTGGGCGCAGATCTGGTGAGTTGGGAAGCATTTATGCATTATATAACGGGAAAAAAATTAAAAGTATCTATCAGGATGGTTGGACAAATAGCAAATCCGGTGAAAGACAGGAGATTGTTGTTGATACGGAGAACACTCATGTGTTTTCTGAGAATGGAGATGCTTTAGTAGTTTTTTACAAGGAACTTAAAGATGATGCGGGAAAAGAATTATTTATTAATTCTTTAATTTCCAGACTTAGTAGGGAGAAAGAATATTACTGTGTGAGTTACCTCATTCTATATGTATTGTTCAGAATAGGCCGACTTAAAGATGGTCTTGCTGCTTCAGAAAGCCGTTTTCAAAAAAAACAATCATTTTTAGATCGACTTCTAAACAGAAAGCCAAAGGAAGAACCGCGGGAATTGCATCAACAATATGGATTTAGTGATGCGTTGGGATTAATTAATGGACTTCTTAGATATGAACATCCTTCATTTTCAGATAACGAATTGGATTTGATCGACCGGTTTATCTCTAACATAGAGGAGCATGCTTTCCGCATTGATGAGAAAATTAATTCAATTCGTTCTTATAGACTTGGTTGAACACCAAAACATGCATAACAATTTTTTGCAGCGTATAGGCAAAGCCGCCCGCTGAAAAACACGTTGGGCTGTTGAAAAAAAACCATGACAGCAAAGCCTTTAACAGTCGCCTGGACAAGTCATGATAAGTACTTCGCGCTCGTAGTAAAAAACTACGCTAGGATTGAGACGTTGAAGAAGGAGCACGACGATTTTCAATCTAGCCTCAAAGGCAAGAAGATGTCTGATCGTGATGTGGGTATTCTCGCGTCAAAGAACGATGTCATTGGCGAGCTTGCTCTTGTCGTCGTTGTATTCTCGGCATTAACGCTTGAAGCATACATCAATCACTACGGCATTTCTCGTCTCTCGAAAAACTATTTCTCCAAATATCTAGACAAGCTTGACATGTTTGCAAAATGGATTGTTATACCCAAAGTGGTGACCGGAAAGCAGCTCGATCCGGGCTCAGTGGCTATGCAGGATCTCGATTGGCTGGTGACCCTACGGAATAATTTAGTTCACTACAAGTCGAAGAAAGTCGCCATTCACGATATCCAGGCATCTGATTTCCTGTGGTATGAGGATGCAGCAAGAGCAGTTCAAGCTGTCAGGCGAGTCACCGTTTCTCTCAATAGGGTGACTAGGGACGTCCGTGAAATATTGACATTTTCCTGTTTTGGTGCTGAAAAGCCACCATGCCGCGCAAAGCTCGTATTGATGCCCCTGGTGCATTGCATCACATAATTAGGTGAATTCAAATTGTAAGTGCACCACTTGATGTCCGCCAGAACACTTCATGTGGAGACCGGTAGTTGAGGCACTTTCTTGATCTATGAGCAAGCTTTTTTACTGCAAATGCAAGGTCTTCTTCAGTGATCTTTCTAAAATCTGTTCCTTTGGGAACGTACTGACGAAGAAGACCATTTGTGTTTTCGTTTGTCCCGCGCTGCCAAGCGGCATAGGGATCGGCGAAGTAAACCGCAAAGTCGGTTTTATTTTCTATCTCTTTGAAATTACAATAAAGGGGGATATCCTATATGGCCCCCTGTCAAGAAAAAAACGATTAATTTTTAACTATTTTATTTTAAAGTATATTTTAGATTGGTGCTATTTTCGCGCAAACATATCCACACGCTCCTTGAGCCCTGTAATTTTAGTTAACGACGAATCTCTCACCACGGATGAACCCTGTATCTAATCGTTATGTCTATCCGGCATGTCCGCCCCCGGCGGACCACCCATCATCCCTTATCCAGATTACAAAGTCTAGTGAGAGGCCCCGTATTGTCCCTCCCGAGGTCGTGCGCCTCAACGTTGTTGCTCAGGCTCTCTCGTCGAAATTAGGAAATCTCTGCTTTATGTTTAGATGCCCAGGATTAAAGGGCTCTCTCTTTTTCATCAGAGTCCAGGCTATGACCAGCATCTTCGCGGCCAGCTTCACTTTTATTTTCGTCTTAATTCCTTTTTCCCGTTTTCTTCCGCTGAGTTGGCGGGTGTAGTAAGAGATAAAATACTTGCTACTCGTGGAAGCCCCCAGAGCCGCTTGATACAGGGCGTAGCGGAGATCGGCCTTGCCTCTTTTGGAAATAAACAGAGTAGCACTATCAGGTCTCTCACCAGAGCGGCACGCGCAGAGATCATAACCAGCGAGTTTCAAGACCTGTTTCACACTATCAAAACGAAAGGGGTTACCAATCGCTCCTAAAACCTTGGAAGCCACATCACGGCCAAAACCAGGAATACTCAGAAGGTATGGCTACTCTGGAAATTGCAAGCAGATCTCGTGGATATTAGCCTCGGTGGCCTTGATATTTCCCCTGATCTCCCTCAGCCCTTCCACCATAAGTTTGGCCTCGAATTCTACCCCTTCACCCACTGCGCAACCAATGGAACTAACGGCCTTCTTCCAGATCGCTTGCAGTCGCAACTCCTTTGGCGTGTTCCTCTTACCAGGAGCTACCAGCCGACAAAAGTCCTCATACTCCAATCCGGCAATAAACGAGGGATTCAAACACCATCTCACAATGGCCAAACTGTCAGATGAATCGCCGAAATATTGGTCCAGTTCCGGAAAATACTGGGCCAGGAGATTGTTGCGAATCCGAACTCTATAGCCATGTTCCTCTTTCTTTAATCGCCTCTTAAGCGCCAACAGGGCCCGGAGGTCCCTTAAGGGCATGGAGGGATGGTCATAATATTGACATTTCCCCTGGGAAATCAGATCCGCTACATTGGCTGCATCCTTCGTATCGTGCTTGTCCCAGCGCCCATCCAAAAGCTCCCGGTTCCTCTTTACCGCCACCCCAGAAACCAGTACCACCTTATCTCCACACTTGATTAA
>Ga0068714_10003256_pt1 | contig 19480 bp, 19 predicted proteins | sample MTBNYHSulfiMetaG_FD_62988 | JGI IMG/M metagenome (GOLD analysis project Ga0068714, IMG submission 62988) | Enrichment culture microbial communities from rom New York Harbor, USA that are MTBE-degrading - MTBE-NYH (New York Harbor Sulfidogenic)... | ecosystem: Environmental > Aquatic > Marine >... | reverse complement strand
TACCTGACGACGAAGGCGCGGCTGCGGGTGCTGCTGCTGGCCTGCGCCTTTGCGACGACGCTGGTGACCTTGTACGGGCTTTACACTCAATTCATCGAGGGGGTGGCGATCTACCAGGACATCGCCCAGCCGTTTTTCAAGAATCATTGTATCTATGCCGCTTTTCTGGCGATGAACTTCGCCGTGATAGGCGCCTTTGTTCTGGCTTATCCCCGCTCCCGGCTGCGGTCGGCCGGGTTCGCACTGCTGGGGTTGTGGGGATTTGCGATCGCGATGACCTTCGTGCGCGGGGCATGGATTTCCCTCGTGGCGCTGGCGGCCTTTTACGCCTGGCTGGAGCGGCGGCAGATGAATCTGAAGCTGGCCGTTGTCGTTGCAATGCTGATCATTGTGGCGGTCGCTGTCGTGGGCGGCTTGCAGTTAGCGCCCCTGTTCGCTGAGCGGATGGAACACCTGACCGATGTGTCTTACGTCACGAACTACGACCGCATTGATCGGTGGATGGCCGCCTTGACGATTTTCCGGGATCATCCGCTGCTGGGGGTCGGCTGGGGCCGCTATGGCGACGAGTACTTTCGGTATATCTATTACCTTGACACCTACAGTGTAGACATCCGGATGGGGGCGCACAGCCTTTATCTGGAGGTGCTGGCCGAGAGCGGGGTGCTCGGGGCGGCGGCCTTTGCCCTGATGATTCTGTTTTTTGTTCTGGAAGCGCGGCGGTTGCGCCGCCGGTGCGCGGATCGGTTTCTTCGAGCGGCCTTGACGGGGGTGCTGGGGGCGATGGTAACCTATCTGGTCCATGCCGTGGTGAACAATCTGGGTCCTTCGGACAAGATCGGGCTTTATTTCTGGGTGTTGTTGGGGTTGGTGCCGGTGGTGGGTCGCCTGATGGAGCAAGGGCAGGAGGCGGCCGGGGAGGGTCTGCGAGGGAATGCGCGTACTGATCATTGATAAGACGGGGGGGCTGGAGACTGCCCGGGAACGGTTTGTCCAGCTGGCGCGCTATAGCGATGTCGAGCTCCACGTGCTCGCCCCTCGCCACTGGATGGAACATGGCCTGCCCGTGGATGCCGCGCAGGTTCAGCCGGCCGGTTATACGCTTCACACCGGGCGCGTGGGATGGAAGGGGTACTACGCTCGCGGATTCTATGTGACGGGGCTTCTGCGGGCTTTCGCCCGGAGCCGGCCGGATATCGTTCACCTGCTCGAGGAGCCTTGGTCGTTTTTTGCCTGGCAGGCGGTCTGGGCGGCCAGGCTGCTCGCGCCCCGCAGCAAGTTGATCTTCTACACTTGGGAGAATATCTACCGCGACTTCAACTACCCCTCCCGCATTTCGTTTCTGCAAAGGCGCATTGATCGGCGGCTGCACCGGCGGAGCGCGGCGGCGATGTGTGCGACCGAGCAGGCGCGTTCGGTGCTCGAACTGAAGGGATTTCAGGGAACCATCGAGGTGATTCCCTACGGGGTGGACACGCCCTTTCTGGCCGAGCGCATCGAGCCGGCCCTGCCCCCGGGAGGAGGCCCCTTCCGCCTGGGCTACGTCGGTCGCTTTCTCAAGATGAAAGGCCTGGACATTCTGATCGAGTCGCTGAGCCGGGTCGGGGACTGCGAGCTGGTTCTCATCGGCGCCGGCGATTGGGAAGAGCCGATGCGGGCGATGATCGCCAAGAAGGGCCTGGAGAAGCGGGTTCGCATCCTATCTCCTCTGCCTCGGGACAAGGTGCCCTCCTACCTGGCCTCGCTGGACGCGCTCGTGTTGCCTTCGCGGACGACGGAAGGCTGGATGGAGCAACTGGGCCGGGTGATGCTCGAAGCGATGGCGGTCGGGGTGCCGGTTATCGGCTCGGAGTCCGGAGCGATCCCCGAGGTGCTGGGCGAGGCCGGGCTGCTTTATCCTGAAGATACCGCCTACGCCCTGGCCAAGTGCGTTGAATCTTTGCGGGATGATCCCGCGCTGCGCGCGGAGCTGATTCGCCGTGGGAAGCAGCGGATCGCAGAACGCTACAATTGGCGCCGCTTCGCGGACGACACTTACCAGTTGTATCAGAACATCCTTTCAGTCTAGCTTCTTTCGTGCAAGGCGGGAGGATGGGAGAGCCATGGGAATCAAGGAACGTTCAGCGAGCCGCAGGAAAAGAATCGTCGGCCACCGGGCGGCGAACTTCAAAGAAGCCGAACAGTGGGATTTGGATTACTGGCAAAGCCAGACGCCCCGGCAGCGCTTGTCGGCCCTCGTAGCGATCCGCCGAGACGTCCTGAAGGTTCAGCGCGCCCGGTCGAGGGCCCGCGCGTCTGGGAAAAAGGAGCGATAAGCATGGAAAGGGTCGAGGACTTCGAAGATATGTTGGCGGTGCTGCACAAGCACCGGGTGAGGTATCTCATTATCGGCGGGCTGGCTTTCATCTATCATGCGAAACCACGCTACACGAAGGATATGGACTTGTGGGTGGATCCTGCAAGCCCCAATGTGGAGCGTGCCAATCGGGCGCTGGCCGAGTTCGGAAGCCCCTTCCGGCTGGATGTGAAACACCCGGCGGAGATTCTCCAATTGGGGGTTGGACCTGACCGGATTGATCTGCTGCGGCAGATCCCGGGGCTGAGGTTCGAAACCGCCTGGAGAAAGCGCATCCAGGAGCGGTACGGGCGCGCCAAGGCCAACTGGGTGGACCTTGACACACTCATTCGAATCAAGAGCCGCATTGATGATCCTCGTCATCAGGAAGACGTGAGAGTCCTGCGCGAAGTGAAGAAGCGTCGCGCGAAGGCCCGCCGCCGTTCATAACCGCGCTCGCTGTGAACACTCCTTCCCGGGCAATTGCCTGAAGTCCTCCAAGCGCACCTGCCTCCTTCGCCTGAACCCTCGTCTTCCCTTGTCAACGCAAGAAAAAGGGTGGTACTATCTTTTCCACTTATGGGACTCGCCCCCCCCAAGCGTCGGGAGTTTTCCCTGCGAAGCCTGCTGGAAGGGCTTGCGCTGCTGTGGGCGATCCTGATCCTGGCCAATTTTCTTTGGCGGGAACCTCCCTTCCGCCGGGTGTGCGTTCTGTTTGTCCGCGCCCTGTTGGGAGGCCGCATCGCGCTCTATTTGGACGGACACCTTCTGGGAATGATGATCCGTTCGATGGTTTTTTTCGCGCTGGCGGCCGTCCCCGGCTGGTTCTACGTCCGGCGGCGGACGGCGGGCGCGCCCCGCTGGCTTGCGCCGGTCCTGGCGATCAGCTTCGGCTGGGGGTTCTGGATGTTGGCGGCCGAGCTGTTCGCCATTTTCCACTTGCTGCACCGATGGTCTCTGGCGCTCAGCTGGCTGCTCGTCACCCTTCTCTGCCGCCGGCTGCCCGGTCGCCGGGAGCCGGGCGCGGAACGCTCGCCCCGTTGGAGAGAGCAATCCGGCTTCGAGAAAGGGGTTTGGATCTTTGCGCTGTTCCTGCTTGTCTTCATCACCTATTGGACCTTTTATCACGCCTTGGTTTTTCCGGTGACCTATTGGGATTCGCTGATTCTCTACGTGGACTATGGTGAGCAGACTTATCTGGCGCATGGCTTTCCGACGCGGGTGTGCGCGCAGGTCGGCCTCGGGCTGGGGGCGAATTACCCACACTTCTTCCCGCTTACAGGCGCTTCGATGGCGACGCTATGGGGAAGCTGGAAGGATTCCGACGCCCAGTTTATCAGCCCATTCGCAGTCTTACTGGCGACTTTTTTGATTTATCACCTGGCGCTTCGCCTTACTGGCAAGCCCTGGTTGGCAATGCTGACCGCGCTTCTCTTCCGGTCGGTTCCCTACGCGACGATATATGCGATTTATGCGACCGATTACGCGGTGGCGGTTTTCCTCACAACGCTTTTTCTATGGGGGCTGCAAGGCTATCTCGAGGAGAAACGGTTCGCCGGGCTGGAAGCGGCGGCGCTTGCCGTCGCCGTGGGGATGCACCTCAACTACCTGATGGGAATCCTGTGGCTGCCGCTGTTGGCCGCTCCCTGGCTCCAAGCGAGGCCGGACGACGGCTCTTGGTCGCTGCGAAGGCTCTATCCTCGAAGAGTTCTTCTTCTCTTTCTCGTCGCCGCCCTGCTGGGAAGCGTCTGGTACGTGCGCAACATCGTGGTCACGGGCAATCCCGTTTACGCCTTCTTTCCAAGGCTCTTCGGCGGCAAGAACATCAACCTCGACGTGTTGGAATCCTGCTTTGAGGAATGGCGGCGTCACGGCGACGGGCTGGGGCGCTTCGGCCCGACTCTCGGCGCGAAGCTGCGCGCCCTGCCGGATTTCTTGTTCTTCCAGCCCAACTATCACTGGAAGTACGGGCCGGTCCTGTCAGGCTTTGCCCTGCCGGGGATCTTCTTCGCGCTGCGCCGGGGGAAGAGGACGTTGGCGGCGGCGCTGATCGTTTTTGTGGCCGTGTGGGGGTATCATTTGCTTCTCGGCGATCTCTATCTCTATCACACCCTGATGGTGGTTCCAGCGGTTGCCCTCCTGGGGCTGGGATGGCTGGACGCGCTGCGGAACGCGGCGCTCAAGCGCGCCTGGGCCGGGGTTGCCTTGTTGGTCGGCTGCCTGGTGGGAGCGTCGGCGGCGGTGGTGGGGGGCAAGGCGATGCTATTCGGTCCGCTGGCGATCGAGCTGCCGCAGCGCGTGCGGAAAACGCAAGGAGACCAGTGGCCGCAGGCTCTGAAGGAGCAGTTTCTCGCGCTGACCCTGAGGGACTCGTGGCCGATGTGGCACTATCTCAACGCGCGGCTCGGGCCGACCCGGATTCTCACCCATGAGAACCGGCATCACTATATTCGCCGGGACATCGAACTCATCGGGCTTGACGACTGCCGGCTGATCGATGGGTACGATCGGCCTTTCAGCGAAGTGGCCGAGCGCCTGGAGCAGCTGGGAGTCGAGTATTACCTGGAGGTGCCGTTCGAGGCCCATCACCCGATCGTGAGCCGCTTGGGGATCCGGGATAACCTGGAAGGATATTTCGAACTGGTTCACACCGCAGGTCAAGAGCGCCTGTACCGCTTTCGTCCCCCGGCGGACAGCCCGCCTCGGAACAAGCGCGCCCCGTCCGGCTAATTGACGGACGCGTCTTTCGCCAGCCGGTTCTGAAAGTGTTCCCGCACAACCTGTTCGATCTGGACCACCGAGAACGGCTTGCACAGGTACTTGGAGCCGACGCGGTCGAGGAAGGATTGGGCCGTCGGGCCGAAGGTGTCGCCGGTGATAAAGATAAAGTCCTTCTGGTGTTTCGACAGGTTCTCGCAAACCCAGTGGTAGATTTCGATGCCGTCCATCTCGGGCATACGCAGGTCGCAAATACAAAGGTCGAAATCCTGTTGCTGCATGGCCTCGATGGCCTCTTTGCCGCTGCAGAAGCTGGAGACCTCGTACTCTTCGCAGAAGATATCTTCAAGGAGATTGCGAATCGAGCTTTCGTCGTCAATGATGAAAATCCGTCCGCCGCCGCCGGCCTCTTTCTCTTCAGCCGCCTCGGCCGCTTGTTCTGCTCGGGACGGGACGCTCTTGCGAGGCAGCCGGAACGACACTTCGGTGCCCCGGCCGAGGCCGCTGCGAAGGCGAATCGTGCCCGCGTGGGCCTGAAGGATGCCATAGCAGAGGGAAAGCCCCAGGCCGACGCCTTGACCGACCGCCTTGGTGGTGAAGAAGGGATCGAACACTCGGGCGCTCATCCGCTCAGACATCCCGGGGCCGTCGTCGCGCACGACGAGCCGAACGTGATCCGGCTCGGTTTCGGTCCGGATCTCGAGCCGGCCGCCTTTGGATTGCAGCGCCTGCAAGGCATTCTTCAGCAGGTGGAAGATGACCGTCTCGATCTGATATTTGTCACAGAGCGTCGCGGGCAGCTCGGGGTCAAGCTGCAGGTCGACCCGGATGCGCTCTCCATCGATTCTGAGGATCCGAAGCACGTTCTGGATGGATTCGTTGAGGTTGCACAGCTCCCGCTGGGGTTCGCTGGGTTGCCAGAAGCTGAGCAGGGACTGCAGGATGGAGCGCGCCTCGACGGCGGACTTCTCAATCTCGACCACCGGGACCTGGTACTCCTCCCAGAAGGGCGAGCGCCGCAGCAGTTGGGTATAGCCCAGGATCGGCTGCAGGCGGTTGTTGATTTCGTGCGTGATGCCGGTGACGAGCCGGCCGAGCGCGGCCAGCTTCTCGTTTTGGACCATGCGCGCCTGGAGCAGCTTGCGCCGGGCGATGTCATAGCCGACGGCCAGCGTTCCGGTGAACTGACCCATCGGGTCGCGCAGAATCGAGGCCGACAGCGAAACGGGAACGGGGTCCCCTTTGGCCGTGAGGATACTGACTTCAAGGTCTTCGACTTTTCCGTTTCGCAGCAGAAGTCGGCGGACTCTGCGGTAGTCCTGCGGGGGCAGGCATTGCGCCGCCGGCCGGCCTTGGATCTGTTCCTCGCTGAAACCGGAGAGTTCTTCGGCCCCCGAGTTGAAGATTCGCACCCGGTGATGCCGGTCGGTGACGACAATGGCGATATGGGAGCTGGTCAGAATGTTCAGCAGATCCGCCTGAGTGCTCCTCAGCTCCTGGACGAGGCGGGACTGTTCCAGGGCAAGAGCGAGATTTTCGGAGACCCAGGACAACAGCTTGAGGTCCATACGGGTAAACTCGTGTGTGCCCCGCTGCTCCAACTGGAGCAGGCCCTGGACCTGTCCGTCATAAATCATCGGCACGATTAGATAGCCGGCCGGCACCTTCTGAAGGCAGCGCCACCAACGGCGGCTCTCCTCGGGAACCCATCGGCCCTGCAAGGCCGCGCCGGAGGCGGCCCGCCGGAAGACTTCCGGCGCTCGCACGGGGGTGACCTGCGGGCTGAGCGGCTGGCATTGGCGCAGGACGATTTGCCCGCCGGGCTCCCGGGTCCAGACCGCGCAGCATTCATAGTCAATGATGGACCACAAGCGGGAGAACAAGTAGTCCAGAATCTCTTCTTCGCGCCGGGGAGCCGAAAGGTGGGTCATGAAGTCGGTCAGCCGGGACATCTGTCGGCTGACGATATGATTGTCAATAATGCGGCTGAACACATAGCAGAGCGCCAGGAGCGGGTATAGGACCAGGCTCGCTTCCAGAACGCTCAGAGAGTAGGTTTGCTTCAGGGCAAGCGTCAGAACGCAAAGGCCGTAGGACAGCGCCCAGATAATCCCTTCCCAGCGGAGATTGCGGGCGAGGCGGCGAATCCCGGCCCGGCTTTGCAGAACTTCACAGGCATAGACTACGAGCAGGTTGCTGACCAGAAACACCAGGCAACCGGCGAAGAGTTGCAGCAGCGTGATTCGATCGAGGCGGGGCGGAGGGATCCGTCCCCCGAGCAGTTGATAGGCGCCGGCGGCGACGTAAATCGCCAGGAGAAACTGGCCGATGTTGAACAGGGCGCTGCGAAGGCTTTTGCCCAGTCCGACCGTGAGCAAGATTCCCACGGCCAACAGCGCCCCGGTCGGGGCCGGGCCGACCAGATACAGGCCCACGAACGCGTAAAGAGGCGTAAAGGAAGCATACACCCGGTGGGGAAGGCGCACCCGGACCAGCCGATAACTGGTCGCCAGGACCAGCAGCGAAGCATACAGCACGAGAAGGCTGGGGCTCCAGTCCATTTGGACCCAGCTAACGCCGGTAAGGATAAGTCCTGTGGCGCAAACAGTTAGCGCGTAGCGATCGGGTGATTTCATAGGTTTTGACGGCGTCGCTTTGTTCTCCGCGGGCCCCCTCCTCGAAAAGTGTAACGTGGGAAGAGCCATTGTCAATGCGGCGGCGACCGACCGGCGGGCTTGACAAACCCCTAACGGATTCTCAGGATAGGTCTTATGGAAAAGCGGATTGTCATGAGGGATTTTCGGTTACCGGAGGCGCTGGTGCAGAAGGCGCCGCCCTTTGTTCTGGCCAGCCTCTCCCCCCGGCGTCAAAACCTGTTCCGGTCATTGGGGTTGTCGTTTGAGTGTCGAGGGGCCGAAATCGACGAAACGCCGCGGGCCGGAGAGTCCCCCGAGGCACTGGCGGCGCGCCTGGCATTCGAGAAGGCGGACCGAGTGGCGGCAGCGCATTCAAGGGCGTGGGTGGTCGGGGCGGATACGATTGTCGTCGCAATGGGCCGAATCCTGGGCAAACCGCGCGGAGAGGCCGAGGCCGCCACAATGCTGGAGTTGCTGTGCGGGCGCACGCATCGGGTGCTCAGCGGCGTTGCGCTGGTGCACAAAGGGCTTGGGCTACGTGAGGGTTTTGTCGAGTGTACGCGGGTGACTTTCCGGCACCTGCGGCGGGCCGAGATCGAGGACTATCTTCGCAGCGGACATGCGCTTGACAAAGCGGGCGCTTACGGGATTCAAGGCCCGGCCGGGCGGTTTGTGGCGCGGCTGGAGGGTTCGTACACCAACGTGGTGGGTTTGCCGATGGAGCGGCTGCGGGCCGTGCTGCTGGAGCGCCTAGGGGGCTGGGGCCGGGGCGCGTCGGGGGGAGGCGAATTAGGGCTTGCCGCGCCGGGCGAAACTGTGATAGCATGCGAATTGACACTGGATCAGTGTAACGAGGAGCGGCTTTGATGGTTGAGATGGAGCTGGTGGAGATCCGCATTGACGAGACCTCCAGCGAACAGGTGATCGTTCTGAAGGAGAAGCAGGGGCAACGCTTTGTGCCGATTGTCATCGGCATGTTCGAAGCGCAGTCCATTCACGTCAAGATCAACAATATTCAGCTGCCGCGTCCGCTGACGCACGATCTGTTGATGGGCGTGATCGAGGCGCTGGGAGCCGAGCCGGTTCGGATTGTGGTCAACAATCTCGAGCACAATACCTTCTACGCGCGGCTGATCCTGCGCACCCGGGACGGCGAAGAGGTGGATGTGGATTCGCGTCCGAGCGACGCGATTGCTCTGGCGCTGCGGGCTGAGGTGCCGATCTACGTGGAAGAGGACGTTTTGACGCAACTCTCGACAAACTGAAAGGCGGGGGAGCCAGGGGTAATGCAGAGGGTACATCGCAGGCGAGGGGGTGTCGGGCTGTTGCTGCTGGCGGCGGGCGTGGCTTGCGCCTGGATTTGCTCGGCCTGCCAGACGTCGCAGGTCACGGGAGACCTTGGCGACAGCTTCTTTTCGAAAGGCGGGCTGCGGGTGCGGACCGAACCTTCCGGCGCGACGGTCTATATCAACGAGAATCGGGTGGGCCGGGCGCCGCGGTACGAATCACTGCAATCCGGGATCTACCGGGTGAGGGTGGAGAAGCGCGGCTACGAGCCGCAGGAACAGTGGATCGAAGTGCCCAAGGGCAAGACCGCAGAAGTCCTTATCCGCTTGGAACGAGGGTAGCCTCGGGCAGGGCGGGCGTTGCCTCCGGGGAGAGGGGACCAAACGATGGGTGTTTCCTTTCGGGCTTCCGGGCTTCTGAGCGACCTGCTGCGAGAGTTCAAGAACCGGTACCTGGTTCAGCTGACCGAGGAGGACCTGAACAAGAGGGTCACGTTGTCGGTTCAGGAGTTTACCGAAGATTCCGAAGAAGATGCCCAGTGGCTGAAAGAAAAACTGGTTGAGGTGATTGAGAATGAGTAAGACTCTCGAGCGTCGCAGGCACCCCCGGGGGCGCTTGGTGGTACCTTCCCGCATTGCCGGGACGGACGTGAGCGCCGAGTGTGAAACCTTTGACCTGAGCGCCAACGGGCTTTCCTGTTGGCTGGATCGTCCCTTGTCGCTGTTCACCAAGGTCAAGATTACCCTGATGTTGCCGCTGGCCCAACGCTCGGGCAATCACCGGGAGAATGCCCAACCGATCGAGTGCGCGGGCGTCGTGGTGCGCTCCGAGCCGGAGGCTTGTCCGCAAGGCACCGGTCAATACCATACGGCGATCTTCTTTAACCACATTGATGAGCAGGCGATGGAAGTGATCCAGCGCTATGTGGCCTCGCACAAGCATTAGGGGGCGCTGGAGACGCTTTGCGGCTTACGATGTCCCCGTCCTGTTGTATGCCAGCTTGATTTTCTGGCTCTCCTCGCAGAGTTACACAGAGCGCGAAAAACAGTGGCTGGACCTCATGCCCGACCTCGTGCTGCATGGAGTCGAGTATGGCATTCTGGCCCTGCTCCTGCTACGGCAGCTCTACGGCTCTGGAAGAATGGGCAATCTGTTCGGAGCGGCTCTCCTAGCTCTTTTCATATCAGTAGGTTATGGTTTCTCCGACGAGTGGCACCAGAGTTTCGTCCCGCAGCGGCATATGGACCCTTGGGACGGGGTTGCCGACGCGCTGGGAGCGGCCCTGTTCTTGGGCGGGGCACTTGTTTACCTTCTGAGAAAGAAAGAGTTGACACCCTAAAACCACCATGATAGTTTATGATGGCTGCGGTCGGTCGTAGGTACTGCTCGGACCGTATTCTGAGGTGCAAAACCATGAAAAACGTGTCTATCTTGTTGTTATTGCTGGGGTTATCTTTCCTATCGCCGCCAGTCATGGGATCCGGAAGCATTGTAACGCCGGGAGCGGGATTTGTTCTTAGTATGGATGACCTCGTAAATATTAGCGCTTCCCAAGGAAAGGACACGGTCGTCCGGGGGACGACCCAAATTGGAGGCTGCTGGGACTACTTTATCGAGGGCACGGTGACGGTCAAGGCGGACGACCTGCTCTACATTCAGCCCGGGGAACGCCTGGTGTTCCTGCCCGGCTACAATTCGACCTTGGAAATTGAGGGCCAGCTGGACGCCTCGGGACAAGCGGTGGATGACATTATCCTGACTTCCGCCAATGATTATCTGGTCAATATCAAAGGGGTTCAGCGGATTGGCGGCTGGATCAATACCTTCGGCATCTGGCAGGCGACCGAGCAGACGGAGGACTCGACTTGGGGGAATGCCTTTCAAGCCAATGAGCGCAATTACCGGGTGGTTCTCCGGGGCGACTCCCTGACGCCCTTCGGGACGCAGGTTCGCCTGCGGTTTCGAGGGCACAGCGCCAACGCCACAACCCTCGAGGGAGCTTCTCTCGGTGTGCGGCGGGTCAGCGGGGGCGATCCTTTTGACTTCGCGGCCATCCCCCGGCGAATCACCTTTCAGGACAGGAATAACGGCGTGGAGTTGCCTGCGGGCAGTCTGACCTGGTCGGATTGGGTGGACTACTCTTTTACGGCGGGAACGGACTACCTGGTTCATCTCAAGGTGCCTGCCAATCACTATCCTCGTTTTCTCAGCGATCCGGGTCGCACCCACCAGTATTTCAAGAACAGCAGCGAGGATGAGACCTCCTTGGTGGACGTGACCGGCTATACCCCTTCGGGCGAGCTTTACTGGCTCCAGGAGATTGAGGGCCGCATTCCCGATGTCTGGATGACTTATGTCTCCCAGCGGCCCGACGGGGTGTTCTTTGACGGGCTGCCGGGCACCTGGCAGGGTTCGGTCAGCCAACTCAATGCGGCCCGGGAATGGTACTGGGAAGAAAGCATTCTTTATGTCTATAGCGCATCGAACCCCGACACGGCCTACACCGCGCCGGGGATCGAGATTGGTTATCTGCCGCTTCCCGCAGGCGTCTCCTCGGGATTTTCCCGGGTGATGGATGAGGCAGTCGATGCCGAAGCCGAGGAGGCGGAACTGCTCGAAGTGGCGATGACCAGTGATCTGACGACGCACAAGGGGATTTTCGCCATTACGAGCATCTCGGGAGTAACCGGCCCGGCGGCGGGGGACTGGTACGCCTTAACGTTCCGGTTCCTCGAGGGGCAGCCGACCTCGTTGGTGCGATATGTCACGATCCGGGGTGCAGACATCGGAATCAATTGTCTCAATGTGCCCGAGGACACGCTGACCATCGAGCAGTGTACCATCGAGTGGAACCACACCGGGATTTATCTGGTGAATTCTTCGCCGCTGATTCAGGACAACCGGGATATCTCCTACCACCGGATCGAGATCGATGCGCTCGGGCGAATTGTGCGTTCCTCGGGGAGCGGCATCTACCTGCAAGGCGGTTCCAATCCCCTAGTCCGGCGCAATACCTTCATCGGCAACCAGGGGAACGTGATTCTCATCGCCGGCAAGGGGGTCACGCCGGTGACGCCTCTACCGAAGCTGGGCGGCCCCTTCACCCATGGAGACGTCGGCGCGAACAATTTCCTGATCCATTACAACGATCCGCCGTTCAATACCGAGGCCGGACGCGTCGGCCAGCGCCACGTCTATAACGAGACGGCGAACACCATCTACGCCTTGTACAACTACTGGGGAACGAGCGACCCCTCCTATATCAACACGGTCCTGATCTATGACGACACGCAGGATTCTCAGAGCGGTCCGGTGATTTTCCAGCCGTTCTCGGTGCGGCCGCGCAGCGAGGTGGGGGAGGAAACCTGGAGCGACTATCGCTAGGCTCGGGTGCCACAGGTGGAGTCCACTTTGAAAGTGGCCTCCACCTGAACTCTCGGACGGCGGATGTGTGAGGCCACCCGGGAGGCGGCCTTCACCCCGAGCTGTTCATTAGAAAGGCATGAAGTTTAAGACGCGCATGAAGGTTTGGTGGTCTCGCCTCCGCAGTCTTGCCGGAGGCGATGCCATTTTATGCGACCGTTGCAAGTTTAATTATCGGGATGCCTGCACGCGTCCCGAGCGGCCGAACGCCCGCAGTTGCCCGGATTACAGGAAAAAGTAGGTGGAGCATGGGGGAAGAGGCTTTACAGCGGGGGCGTTTTGGCGCATAGTAGGAATTGTCTGGGCCGAGTTGTGACACGGGCCGCAGGAGGGAAGGTCCGATGGTTCGAAGGATTTGGGGCCGCTGGGCGATAGGGCTGTGCGCGGCCGGGGGGCTTGTAGGCGCTCTGCTGGGTGGGGCGATGGCTGATATCATCACCTTCCGGGGCGGGGATCAACTCTTCGGCGAAATCTATCGCCAGGACCGGGACTATATTGCCATGCGCCTGGTGACCGGCGGGGATATCGTGGTTGGTCGAGAGTTTATCCGTTCCGTGGTCAAAGAGCCGCCCGAGGAATTTCACCTCAAGCGGGGCGATTACCACCTGTCGCGCAAGGAGTACAACCAGGCACTCTCGGAGTATCTTCAGGCGGACCAGCGCAGTCCGGGCCAACCGCGCATCCAGGCTAAGATCGAAGAAGCCAAGCGCTTGCGGGCCGAAGAGATCAGCGGCGAACTGATGCGTCGGGCCGATGAGCTGTTGGCGCAAGGGGCCTACCGGGGGGCGATCGGAACGCTGCTCGATGCGGCGCGGGAGTGTCCGGAAGGGCCGATGCAGCGCGATATCCTTCGCCGGCTGGCCCTGATTCAGAGCCAACTGGCGTATCATTATTTCAACCACTGCTTTGAGGAGCTGGCCTTGGAGGAACTGGCCAAGGCTTGGGAATATGACCCCCTGTGCGCCAACAGTTATTTTGTCCTGGGGCGAATCTACCATGCCCAAAGCCGCTATCGCACGGCGCGCCGGGAGTACCAGCGGGCTTTGGAACTGGATCCCAACCTGGAAGCGGCGCGGAACGCCTTGCTTCGCCTGGAGAAGGATGCCCAGCGCATTCCGAGGATGTTCTAGCCGGGGGGGGCAGGGGCAGTCTGTGAGCGTTCGCCCTTCAGGATCCCGGCAACTTCGTCTGTTTGACCGAAGTGGGGAGGCAAAGTGATGCAATGGGCTTGGGGCCGGATGGGCCGAGCGTGCGGGTTTGTCCTTGCGGCGGAGGTGGCCTTGCTGATACTGGGCTGCAGCAAGGAGGCCTGGGTTCCCCCCAAGAAGGACCCCGTCTATAAGGCTGAGATCACGAACACGGACGAAGGCCTGGTCATTCACAAGCTGAACGACTTTGCGTGGACCAACGTGGTTTTCACCCTGAACAAGGAATACATTTTTTCGGTCACCGAGGTGCGGGCCGGACAGTTCAAGTTCATCATCGATTATGAGGCGTTTCACCACAAGGATACGGGTAACCCCTTCGATCCGACCGGGATGCCCAGCGAGGAGCGGGTATGGCGCGTTTGGATCGAAGGGGACGAAGGGTATTGGTATTAACCGGCTGTTGGCATCTTATCCTCAGAAGAGCTGTTGTCCCCCTCCCCCTATCCCCCTCCCGCAAGGGGAGGGGGGATGAGTGTTCCTTCCCCCGTCGCGGGGGAGGGTCAGGGTGGGGGGAGATGCAATAAGCCTCTTACAAAGCGCCTGTCACATCGCAGGGAAAGGAGCGGGCTGGTGGAACGCGTTGCGGTCATTGGAGGCTCGGGCTTTTATGAGATGGAGGGCGTGGAGATCACCAAGGAGGTTTTTCCAGCCACGCCCTATGGCAGCCCCTCGGATGAGATCCTGCTCGGTCGTTATGGCGAGACGCCGGTGGCGTTCCTGCCCCGCCACGGGCGAGGCCACCGCTTCAATCCCTCGAATATCCCGGTTCAGGCGAACATCTGGGCGCTGAAAACGCTCGGCGTATCGCACGTGGTCGCCGTCAGCGCGGTCGGCAGTCTCAAAGAGGAGCTCAAGCCGCTGGACGTGGCGGTGCCGGACCAGCTGATCGACCGCACCAAGAATCGGCCGAATACCCTCTTCGACCCGATCGCCGTGCATGTCGGCTTTGCGGAACCCTTCTGCCCCTCGCTGCGCTCGCTGTTGGTCGAGTGCGCCCGGGAGGCTGGGGTCAAGGTGCATCAGGGCGGGACCTATGTCTGCATGGAGGGGCCGCTGTTCTCGACGAAGGCTGAGTCCGCGTTGCACCGGGCTTGGGGCGCTGCGATGGTCGGGATGACCGCTCTGCCCGAGGCCAAGCTGGCTCGCGAGGCGGAGATGTGCTACGCAACGCTTGCTCTGGTAACCGATTACGACGTTTGGCACGAGACCGAAGAGCAGGTCAGCGTTGAGAGCGTGGTCAAAATCCTGGGGCAGAATATCGCCAATGCAAAGCGCATTCTTGCCGGTATCTTTAGTAAGATAAGCGGCTTAGGCGATTGCTCCTGCCAGCACGCGTTGGACAATGCGCTACTGACCCGGCCCGAGTGCATTCCGGAGGAGAACAAGAGAGCTTTTCGCCCATTTCTCGGCAAGTACATTGATCTGTAGGGCTTCCTGGCTCAAGGAAGGGATGCTGGCGAAGGGGCGGAAAAAGATAGAGCGGAACAAATGAGAGGGCTGTTCCGTTAACTGGAGAGAGGCGGTTTTTGCGCCCGGCGATCTGGCCTTACGCCGGGTTTGCGCTAAAATGAACCAGGTGATGCTTCGGCCTGGAGATTGTCGGAGGTGATGGAGCGTTGTTGTACTTTGACCCAATGTACATTCTCTACATTGCGCCGGCGATGATTCTCGCCCTGTGGGCGCAGGCAAAGGTCAAAGGGGCCTACCAGAAGTACTCGCGGGTGCCGATGCGGGGCCGGCTGACCGGCGCCGAGGTGGCCCGGCAAATCCTCAACAGTTTCAACCTGTCCGATGTGCGCATTGAGCAGGTTCCCGGGAATCTGTCGGACCATTATGATCCTCGCCATCGGGTGCTGCGTCTGTCGCCGGCGGTCTATCAGGGCAACTCGATCGCCGCTGCCGGAATTGCCGCCCACGAAGCGGGGCACGCCATTCAGCACGGCCAAGGGTACTTTTCTCTGCATCTGCGCACCTACATTTACCCGGTGGCGAATCTGGGGACGAGTGCGGCCTGGATTCTGCTGATGCTGGGGTTGGCTTTGACGTACTTGGGCTTTGTTTTTGGCCAGGCGATGTTGACGCTGGGGATCGTGCTGTTCGGCGGTTATGTGCTCTTCGCCCTGGTGACCCTGCCGGTGGAGTTCAACGCCAGTTCGCGTGCGCTCCACGCCCTGGAAGGGTTCGGCTATCTGGAGCGGGACGAGGTCCAGAGCGCCCGGAAAGTCCTCAATGCGGCGGCGCTGACCTATGTGGCGGCGGCGGCGATGGCCGTGATGCAAATGCTGTACTGGATTTCGGTCCTGAACCGGCGCCGATAGGCCGCGCTTTCCCTCGACCTTCTCGGCCGAGGTCCGCGAATTGCCGGGCCTCGGCCGATTTGCTTCCGGGTGTAGTAAGGACTTCAGTCCTTTATCGGTTTGAACGACTGAAGTCGTTACTAGCGGATCTTATGAGCGTCTGCGGGGGGAGATGACTCTCTTGGATGCGACCGGCGAGAGGCGCGCGGTCTCCGTGGCGCGCGCGGTGGTCTTTGAGCTGCTGGGCCGGTGGCGCCAGGGCGGCGTTTATGCCGACGAGCTGCTCGATGAGGTTCTCAGCCGCGAAGCGCTTGCGCGACAGGACGCCGGGCTGATCCAGGAGCTGTTTTACGGCGTCCTGCGCCGGAAGCTCTATCTCGATTTCCTGATGGATCGCTTTGCCCGCCAGGGTCGGCATTCCCTTCCCAAGGCCGTTCAGGACATTCTTCGCTTGTCGCTTTATTCGTTGCTGTATCTTTCCGGGGTGCCCGATTATGCCACGCTGGACGAGGCGTGCCGGCTGGCGCGCACCCACGCCGGGGCGCGCTGGGTGAAGCTGGTCAACGGGATCCTGCGCCAGGCGCAAAGGCGGCGCGAGGCTTTGCCGGAGATTCCCGGGCCGCCGGATAGCGCCGGGCATCTGTCGCTGCGGTACTCGCTGCCGGAGTGGCTCGTTCAGCGTTTCCTAAAGCAGTTCGGTCCGGAGCAGACGAAGGCTATCGGGCAGTGGGCGCTCGCGCGGCCTCCCCTGACGATTCGGGTTAACGCGCGACGGATCAGCCGCGAGACGCTGCTGGCCCGATTTGCCGGGGCCGGGGTGGACGCCGAGGCGCACCCGGAGTGCCCGACGGCGATCCGGCTCTCCAGCAGCGGGCCGCTGACGCAGTTGCCAGGCTTCCATGAAGGTCTGTGGCAAGTGCAGGATGCTTCCGCGCAGCGTATCGCGCCCCTTTTGGACGTCAGACCGGGGCAGCAAGTGTGGGAGCCTTGCGCCGCCCCAGGGGGAAAAGCCCTCCAGTTGGCTGAGCTTGTCGGTGAGCGGGGAAGCTTGTGGTCGAGCGACCTCAGCCTGAGGCGGCTCGCACTCCTCCGGAACAACTGGGAGCGTCTCGGCGGGAGGCCACCTCTTCTCTGGGCCGGGGACGCCCGGCATCCCCCTTTGCGCCTGTCGGTTCGGTTTGACCGGATCCTGCTGGACGTGCCTTGCAGCGGCTTAGGCGTGCTGTCCCGAAGGGTTGATCTCCGCTGGCGGCTGAAAGAGGAGGATATCAGGCGGTTGGCCGAGCTGCAGCTCGAGCTGCTTCAGGCGGCGGCGGCCCGGTTGCGCCCCGGCGGGATAATCGTTTATAGTACCTGTACCCTGACTTCGGAGGAGAACGAAGGGGTCGTGGAACGCTTTCTCGGGCAGTGCGCCGGGTTCGAGCGGGAGAAGATCACTCCCAAGGGCGACTGGCTCGTTCTCCCCGAGGCGGGGCTTCGGGACGGGCTTTACGCGGCCCGGCTGAAGCGGGTTTTGGGAGTGCACAAGCGCAGCTTCTGCGTCTTGGAGGGAGAAAGGGCGAAAGCTTCGCTTTCGCACTCCACATCAGGGATTTTGCCGAAGGCTTTGGCTGAGAGGAACCAAGGTTCTCGTGCGTACGAAGCGGATCTGGATTAGCCTGCGGCGGTTCTTGCTGACGACTCTGGCGCTGTTCTGCGCGGCGATCTTTCTGATCGTACTGGGTTACTTTGCCGTCGGCGTTCTGGTAGGTTCCGGAGATGAAGTCGTTGTTCCCAACGTGGTGGGACAGGATTCCGGCGCGGCGCTGGAGATTCTGCTGGCGGCGGGCTTGCAGCCGGCCTTGCCTATCAAGGAGGAGCATCACGACGAGATTGCGCTGGGGAACATTACCACGCAGGAGCCGCTGCCCGGGACGCGGGTGAAGCGGGGCCGCCACGTCGTGCTGGTCAAGAGCTTGGGCTCTCAGAAGGTGCCGGTTCCGTCGCTGGTCGGTCTGGATCTGCGCGGCGCGGAGTGGGAGCTACGTCGCAGCGGGCTGCGCTTGGGGCAGATCGTCGGCGTGCCCCACGAGCGGGTCGAAGCCGGGTTGATTATCGCCCACGAGCCGTTGGGCGGCGCTCGGGCGACGAAAGGCGGCCTGGTAGACCTTCTGTTGAGCGAAGGGGCGCCGGATCCGCTGCTCATCCTGCCCAATGTGCAGGGCCGCAAGGCGGCTGAGGTGCGGGCGGAGCTGGAGCGGGCCGGCTTCGAGCAGATTCGGGAGCAGTTGGTGGTGGCCCCCCGGCATCCGCCGGGCATGGTGTTGGGGCAGCATCCCCGGCCCGGTGTTCCGCTGACTGCCGACCAGGAGGTGATTCTCTCAGTCAGCACCATCCGCACCGGGCAGGGCAAGGTTCGCTACCGGTATCTGTCCTACTGTCTGCCTCCTGCACTCGGCCCGGGCCGCACCGAAGTGCTCCTGCTCGATGACTTCGGCTTGAGAACAGTCCTGGTGAAAACGCTCAAGCGCGGAGGCCGCCTGGAGTTTATCGAGCGGCTTGTCGGCGACACCGCCCTGGTCATTTACCAGGATGGGATGCGTGTCGCGGACGATTTGATTCTCGAGTAGGCATGAACCAACCTGGAGGTGAAACGATGAACAGACGTATCCATCTCTTTCTCGTGATTGGCGCGGTGGGGCTGGTCTTCACCGGCTGTGCCGCCGCTCTCGTGGCGGGGGGCGTAGCGGCCGGCGCTGGAACGGTGCTCTATGTCAAGGGCGACCTCGAAACGACCCTCGAGCGCCCCTACGATAATGTCTGGGACGCCTCGCTCGAGGGCATTCGGGCCTTGGGCCTCAGGCCCTCGAGGCGGGACAAAGGAGCGGAGAAGGGGGTCATTAAGGCCCGCCGACTGGACGGCAAGACGGTGACGATTCTTGTCTATCCGCTGACGATGAAAACAACCAAGCTGTCCATTCGGGTGGGGACTTTCGGCGACGAAGAGAGTTCCCGGGAGATCCTGACAGCGATTGAGGCCAAGCTGTGACCTTTCGGCTTGGGGACTTTCTCGGTTCTGGAGAAGAGGATGAAAACGACTCCGCAGGCATTGATTGTTCCCTCGCTGCTGAGCGCGGATATGGGCCGCCTGGCCGAGGCGGTTGCCTTGCTCGAAGAAGCGGGATGCGAGCTTTTCCACCTCGACATTATGGACGGCCACTTTGTGCCCAACCTGACGTTCGGTCCTGCTTTGGTTAAGGCGCTTTCGCGCTCGGCCCGTCAGGCCGAGTTCTCGGTTCACTTGATGGTCAGCGAGCCGGAGAAGCTGCTGGAGGAGTTTGTGACCGAGCGGGTGCGCTACCTCTCGGTGCACGCCGAGGCCTGCCCTCATCTGCACCGGATGTTGCAGCGCATTCGCCAGTTGGGGCCGGGCGCGGGAGTCGCCCTCAATCCGGGCACGGGGCCTTGGGCGGTCGAGTATGCCCTGGAGCAGGCGGATCTCGTGCTGGTGATGACGGTCAATCCCGGTTGGGGGGGGCAGGCGTTCATTGAGACGATGCTGCAAAAGATTGAGATTCTGGCCGAGTGGCGCCAGCA
>Ga0068714_10003252_pt1 | contig 19497 bp, 20 predicted proteins | sample MTBNYHSulfiMetaG_FD_62988 | JGI IMG/M metagenome (GOLD analysis project Ga0068714, IMG submission 62988) | Enrichment culture microbial communities from rom New York Harbor, USA that are MTBE-degrading - MTBE-NYH (New York Harbor Sulfidogenic)... | ecosystem: Environmental > Aquatic > Marine >... | reverse complement strand
GATGCGGAGGCGGTACTTCTTGACGTGAGGCAGGCGGTCGCCGTGCTGGCGCTCTTTGCCAGCGATCATTGAGAGTTCTGCCCGGTCTCTGAACGAGGTCCAGTTTTCCACCGCGAAACGTAGTAGCACGTGATCAGCCCCCTTGAACGACCTGCCGATGTGGTTTCAGCCGGAGCGTGCTGTCTGCGGCTGTTCCTACCCGGCATCATACCCGTATCGAGTACAGTTTACGAGAAAAATGCTCGATATGTGTGTCTCGCCGACGTGGAACGCGTGTGCGGACGCCCTCCGGCTCACCCCTGAGCCGGAGGGCGTCAGGGTCGCTACTGAGGCGTAATGGTCCAGTTCCCGTCCGCGTTGATCATCACGAGGTCCGGGCCGGAGGAGACGGGAATGGTGCCCGTGTACACCCCAATTTCGTTGATGAGCAGCCCGTCGTTCGTGTTCATCACCACGAAGTTGCTCTCGCCGTCGTGGGAGGGGGAGGAGGAGTTCGAGGACGACGCACTCGGCGATGCGGAGGTCATCCCCGCGTTTCTCTCGGCGCGACGGGTGCCATCGGCCGCACCTGGTCGCCGCTACGGGATCTTCAGTGAGATGTCCGTGGCCGACGGGCTGTCGGTGTCCGGGGCTTCCGCGCGGACAGTGGCAGCGGAGCTCGACTCGGCCACCCGGCAGGCCCTCACTGTAGCCCGGCAGTCGGGGGAGCTCGCGGCGGCGCTTGTGGAGCGCGAGATCGCAGACCTGACGCCGGAGGCGAAGTTGGAGTTGATCGCGGAGCTGGCCGGAGCGATCGAGGGTCCGGCCGGGATCCTGCGGGAGCTTGCACGCGGCGACGGCGATGCGCGGGTTCGTCGGGCGGCTGAGGCGGCGCTCGGGAGCTTGGGGCGCTGACGGTCTCTTCGCTCCACTCTTGATCGTGTGTGGAGGACGTCGGCAACACGCTTGTCGCCTCCTTTGGCGAGCTGGAGGACCGCATCGAACGCGAAGAGTCTGAATCAGCCGAAGAGGTGTGAACAGCGACTGCAATCGCTATTGACAGTGAGGAAAGAGAGACTATAGTCTCTGTATAGGCAACGTTGACAGAGAAAGAAGTCTCTAATGATCACCTCCAAGAGGGCGAGACAGGCCCGCGAGGCGCTTGACCGTCGGCTCAATCCATTGAGACCGGCCTCCCAATACGCCGTACCCCAGCGTGGCTGGATCCGGGCGGTGCGAGACGCGCTGGGGATGACCGCATCCGAGCTTGGCGTCCGGCTAGGCGTGGCAGACTCCTCGGTGCGTTCCCTTGAGGAGAAGGAGATGAGCGGCGGCATTCGGCTGACGTCCCTTCGCCGCGCAGCTGAGGCGCTGGACTGCACGCTCGTGTATGCCTTCATACCAAACGAGAGCCTGGAGGGGACAGTCCGGAGGCAGGCGCAGAGCGTGCTGGACCGTCGGATGGCCAGAGTGCGGCAGACCATGGTGCTCGAAGATCAACTCGGCGACACGTCTCTGTATTCCGCAGAGTCGCAGCTTCAGGCGCTGATTGATTCGGGCCGGCTGTGGTCGCAGGAAAGCGAACAGCAGTGAGCGGCGGCTTGTTCGATGAACCGCCGGGCGCGACTCCACTTGATCCTGACGCGGCGAGGGGCCTCATTCCCACGTGGGTGGCCACACGTGGAGAGCTGAACAGCGTCGAGCAGGACAACATCGGGAGGGCGATCGCCTGGGCGTCCTCACCTGCCAGGCCAAGGTCTGTGGAATCGCTCATGACCGAGGCCACGATGCGCGACCTGCACAGACGGATGTTTGGAGACGTCTGGAAATGGGCGGGTCAGTACCGGCAGCACGACACGAACATCGGGGTTCAGTGGCCGCACATTGCTGTTCAGGTCCGCGATCTCGTTGCCGACGTGCGCGTGCAGGTTGCTGACGCGACGGCTTTGCCCTGGTCCTCGGATGAGGTGGCGATACGCTTTCACCATCGTCTCGTTCTCATTCATCCATTTCCCAACGGCAACGGCCGTCACGCGCGGTTGGCGGCCGATCTCCTCGTCGCATCCCTCGGCGAACCTGTGTTCACCTGGGGTGTGCGGGATCTAGGCGCGCCGGGAGAAGCGCGAAGTGCCTACCTGGCCGCGCTGCGAGAGGCGGATGGGTCTCGAGAGTACGGACCGCTTGTGGCGTTCGCCCGGTCCTGACCTCTGCCGGGCTGAAGCCGCGTCGACGAGGGTGCTTGGGCGCGCTTGCCGTCTACCCCGGCAGCATCCCCATCACCGAGCGTGAGCGCGTTGGCCGGCCCGTGGCGCCGATGGCATGGCCAGAGGCCTTGCAGCGCATGCGGTTCACAGGTGAGATCGGCACACCGTGAAGAAGTGCGCCAACACGCCGGATCGCAACCGCGATGGCGTCCGCGGCTCTCAGAGCGGGGACCCGGCTGCCGACCGTCCGCAAGCCAAGGGCGTGCGAACGCCGCTCACTCCTCGATGCTGATCGCCATCACTGGGCACGCGTCAGCCGAGTCTCTAGCGCCATCGTATAGTTCGGGCCCCGGATCGGGTTCGATGACTTCGGCGATGCCCTCATCGTTCACCTTGAATACCTCCGGGCACGTCTGCTCGCACAGTCCGCACCCGATGCAGAGGTTCTCGTCCACTACTGGTTTCACGGCGGTTGTCCTTCTCGTGTCGGTCGGCACCACTGGGAGAATGCCCACAGCGGTGAGCGGTTAGACGATGGGGGACGTTCCCTCCACACGAGACCCGCGGCGCATCGCCTCAAACGCCGAAGCACACTACAATCCAATGCGACGGCCGCGCACCGCGCAGCCGCACACGAACGACAGACAAGGGAGCGGGAATGCCACAGCCGAGGGTCTTGGTCGTAGGCGGCGGGGCGGCGGGCCTCACGGCCGCAGTTGCCGCGGCGCGCCTTGGCGCGGCCGTAACCGTTCTCGAGGCGGGCGCCCGCGTGGGACGCAAGATCCTCGCAAGCGGCAACGGGCGCTGCAACTTCACCAACCTTGCCGTGGCGCCGTCGGCGTACAACGAGCCGGAGTTCGTGGCGCCGGTGCTCGGAGCGCTGCCCTGCGAAGGCGTCCGCGAGTTCTTCGGCGGCATGGGCCTGCTCTCGTACGCCGACGACGAGGGGCGCGTCTACCCGGTCACCAACGCCGCCAACTCCGTGCTCGACGTCCTGAGGCTCGAGTGCGCACACCTCGGCGTGGTGGAGCGCTGCGGCTTTGAGGTGGCGCACGTGCAGTCGGCGCCCGGCGGCACCGGGCTCGAGATGTTCTCCACCGCCGCCGAGTGGGTGTATGCCGACGCGGTGGTGGTTGCCACCGGGGGCGGAGAGTCGCTCCTTGCCGAGATGGGACACGGCCTCGTGCCGTGCGTACCCGTGCTCGGGCCGCTCACGACGGACCTCGAGCCCATCCGCGGCCTCTCGGGCGTGCGCGTGCGGTGCGGGGCGAGCCTCCTTGCGGGGGATGGGACCGGCACGGACACGCTCGCCGGCGCCACCGCCGCCCCACTCGCCACCGAGCGCGGCGAGCTGCTCTTCCGCGACTACGGCGTGAGCGGCATCATGATCTTCGATCTCTCGCGCTTCCTCGAGCCCGACTGCGTGCTCTCCGTCGACTTCTTCCCGGACATCCCCGCCGATGACTTCGCCCACATGATGGCCGAGCGCCAGACCGCGCTCTCGTGGCGCACGGCAGAGACGCTCTTCAACGGCATGCTCCATACCCGTATTGGCCAGGCGGTGCTCCGCGCCGCAGGCATCGACCCCAAGACGCCCGTTGCCGGGCTGTCCTGCGAGCGGCTATCGGCGCTCCTCAAGGACTTCCGCATCCGCGTCGTGGGCAGGGGCGAGGCCAGTCAGTCGCAGGTGACCCGTGGTGGCGCCGCGCTGGACGGCTTCGATCCGTCCACGATGGCCTCACGCCGGGTAAGCGGCCTGTTCGCGGCGGGCGAGGTGCTCGATATTGACGGCCGCTGCGGCGGCTTCAACCTGCACTGGGCCTGGGCGTCCGGCATCGTTGCGGGCGAAAGCGCCGTGCGCTGTGCGGCCGAGCGCGCGGCGGGTGGCGCGGCGTGATCGAGATGCGGAATCTCGAGCTCCCGCTCTCATCGGGCACGCCAGCCGACGTCGGTGAGATGCGGAGCGCAGCGGCCAGGCGCCTGCGCATAGACGCCACGCACATCGCCGACGTCCGCCTGCTCAAGCGCTCCGTAGACGCCCGCCGCAAGAACAACGTGCACTTCGTAGTGACCCTCGGCGTGACGCTGGCCACCGCGCCGCCTGCCGCGCCGAATGCCATGCCGCACCCCGCGCCGCCTGCCGCGTCGGGAGCGCGGACCGCCCCGACGGCACCCGCCCCCATCGCACCCGCACCCGCACCTGCACCCGCCGAGTCCGCCCTGGTCGCCGCCCTCAACGACCCGGACATCTTCATCGCCCCGGAGCCGCTGCCCCTCGCCGTCCCGAGCCTCGCCACGCCGCCGCATCCGCGCCCGATCGTCGTCGGCACCGGCCCGGCCGGGCTCTTCGCGGCGCTCGTCCTCGCACGCGCGGGCGCCCGTCCGCTCGTGCTCGAACGGGGCGGAGACGTTGACGGCCGCATCCGCGCGGTGACCGCCTTCATCCGCGAGGGCACCCTGGACCCGGACTCCAACATCCAGTTTGGCGAAGGCGGCGCCGGCACGTTCTCGGATGGCAAGCTCACCACCAACATCAGCAATCCGCGCTGCAGGGCCGTCCTCGAGACGTTCGTCCAGGCGGGCGCCGCCGAGGAGATCCTCTGGCAGGCCAAGCCGCACATCGGCACGGACCACCTCACCGGCGCGGTCAGGCGGGTGCGCGAGGAGATCGAGTCGCTCGGCGGCGAAGTCCGCTTCAGAACGCGCCTCGTAGACCTCGTCCTGGATGATCGCAACGCTCTTCAGGCCATCGTGACCGAGGGCGCCGACGGACGGGAGGAGATCGCCGCCGAGGCGCTCGTCCTCGCCACGGGCCACAGCGCGCGCGACACCTTCGAGTTGCTCCACCGCCACGGAGCCGATCTGGAGCAGAAGCCGTTCTCCATCGGCGTCCGCATCGAGCACGCCCAGCAGATGATCAACCGCACTCAATATGGCCCGGCGGCCGGCCACCCGGCGCTCGGCGCGGCGGACTACAAGCTGTCGTGCCACCTGCCTTCCGGGCGCTCGGTCTACACGTTCTGCATGTGCCCGGGCGGCGAAGTTGTCGCCGCAACAACCGAGGCCGGCGGTGTCGTCACAAACGGCATGAGCCGATTTGCGCGCGACGGCGCCAACGCGAACTCGGCCTTTCTGGTGAACGTGGTGCCCGCCGACTTTGGCAACGATCACCCGCTTGCGGGCATCCGGTTCCAGCGGCAGTGGGAGCGTGCCGCCTTCGAACTCGGCGGGCGCAGCTTCCGTGCGCCGGCGCAGCTTCTCGGGGACTTCCTGCGGGGCGTGGCGTCATCGGCGGCGGGGGGCGTCTTGCCCACGTATCCGCTCGGCGTGACGTATGCGGACCTTGCGGGGTGCCTGCCGGAGTTCGCGGTGGCCGCGCTGCGGGAGGCGGCGCCGATCTTCGACCGTCGGTTGCGCGGGTTCGCATCGGCGGACGCGCTGCTCACGGGCGTGGAGACGCGCTCGTCATCTCCGGTGCGCGTGCTGCGCGATGAAGCGTTCCAGTCTAGCCTCGCCGGCGTCTTCCCCTGCGGTGAGGGTGCGGGCTATGCGGGCGGCATCATGTCCGCCGCGGTGGACGGCATGCGGTGCGCGGAGGCCCTTCTCGGCCGCTACGCCGGGCGCTGATTCGCTCCCGCCGGGCACGGAGGTGCCTGCGGTCCCCCGGCCCCGGCCGGCGGCCGCGCGTGGAACGCTATACTGAGCCGACCCTCGGATAGCGACGGAGCGCTGCATGCAGAAGACGTCCAAGACGATCGTGAATCTCGTCCCCACCGGCATGATCCCCACCAGGGCGATGAGCCCGTTCGTGCCGATCACGCCCGAGGAAATCGTGGCCGACGTCAGGCGATGCGCCGCACTGGGCGTCTCGATGGCGCACGTTCACGCCCGCGATGAGGCCGAGGCCCCCACGTATCGCCCGGACGTGTACGCTCGGATCATCGCCGGTATCCGAGAGACACACCCCGATCTGGTCGTGGCGGTCTCGACAAGCGGCCGGACGTTCCAGGAGTTCGACCAGCGCTCGGCCGTCCTGGCGCTCCAGGGCGACCTCAAGCCCGACATGGCGAGCCTGACCCTCGGTTCGATCAACTTCAACCGGGCCGCGAGTATGAGCAGCCCGGAGATGATCATGCGTCTTGCCGGTGCGATGCGGGAGCGCGGCATCAAGCCGGAGCTTGAGGTCTTCGATCTCGGCATGGTCAACTACGCGCACTACCTGATCAAGAAGGACCTGATCGAGCCACCCTTCTACTTCAACATCATTCTGGGAAATGTCGCCGCCGCGCAGGCAAAGCTGCACCATCTCGGGATGATCGTTTCCGAGCTTCCTGACGACGCATACTTCTGCGTGGCCGGGATTGGCGACGCCCAGCTGGAGATGAACGCGCTCGGCATCGTGATGGGGAACGGCGCCCGCGTTGGGCTGGAGGACAACCTCTGGTATGACGGGGCGCGCACGACGCTGGCGAGTAATGCATCGCTCGTGGAACGGATCGTGGGTGTGACACGGAGTCTGGAGCGCGAAATCGCCACGCCGCATGACGTCAGGGCCTGCCTGGGTCTCGCGAACCCCTAGAATCCGCCGAATGGCCAGGGGCGTCGGCGCTTCTGGCAGACCGCGTCCAGCCGGTTGTGGTACATCCCGGCGAGCGCACGGTTCGTGTTGAGCAGCGCCTCGGCCAGGTACTCGCCCGGACGTCCGTTGGGGGTCGAGAGGTCCGGATACGGGTTGACCTCCCACACGATCAGCGCGCCGCTGGCGTCGAAACTGTAGTCAAAGGCCGCGACGTCAAACTCGAGCGACCTGCGGGCACGATCGAACACGTCATGCACGCCGCACGGCGCGGATACGAACCGCACTTCCTCGGCCACGGTTTCGTCAGTGAGCACACGATCCCGCGGGCGGACCTCCCAGTTGGGCGAGACGATGAGATGGCGGCACACGCCGCGCTCGCCAAACAGCACGTAGCGATACTTGCGGTAGTAGCCATCCGCGGAGCGGACATCGATGTACTCGGCGGCGACCCATTCGTGCAGGGCGCCGGCCTGCTCGCTCAGCCATTCCGCTACCTGCTCCGCCGAGTCAAGCCGCGCGAGCCGAGCGCAGTGGCCCCATTCCTTGCGAACGACGATCGGCAGCGACAGGCCGCCGAGTCCGTCGGCGAACCCGGCGTCAACGGCGACGATTCGCGGTGTGCGCAGGCCGGCCCTGCGCAGGCGCTCGAACTGCACGTCGCGCACGGAGTGAGACAGAACTCGTGCCGGGTGGACGACGTGCGCCCGGGTGCGCTTCGCGGCCGTCTCTAGATCTTCGAGTTCACGGTAGAGTGCCGCGTCCCGCTCGCGCACGGGGTCCTGCACCCACGCGTGAAGCACCGCGGTGCCCTCGGGGAGTTCGGCAGGGAGGCGGGCGGTCTTGATGCGGGCATGAAGCGCGGGGTCGTGCTCCTCCACCCACGCCAGCCACTCGGCATACATGAAGCGCCTGTCGGTTTCGGCCACGATGAAGAGCCAATCCTGGCGGTTCAGCGCCTGCTGCAGGCGCGCTTCCTCGCGGGCCAGTCTGCGCGCCTTGAGGATCCGTTTCAGCCGTCTGCCGGGTGCCGTCTTGCCCACGCGCTTTCTGAGTGACTTGTACAGTGAGCGCGGCTGCATCAGTGGGCCTCGGTCAGCACGAGACTCATCACGGTGAACTGCACGCCGGGGAAACGCGGGTCTGCGGGGGCCGGGCCGTGGCCGTGCCAGCCACGGCGGTCGAGAATGCGCCTCATCGCGGGTGAGGCCTGGCGGACGGCAAGTACCGCCCCCGCATCGCGCGCGGCCTGGTCCTGCTGGTCGAGCAGCGCAGCCGCGATCCCGCAGCCGCGGTACGCTCCATCAACCACAACGCGTGCCGGAGCGGCGATGATCCCGGCGGGCGGGGCGGGGACCGCCGAGTACGCCTCGGCTTCCTCCACCTCGGCCAGAGCGACGTGAAGACCCAGGGACGCTCCCGCCGCGATGCGGTCGCCGTCGAGCGCGATCCAGTGGATGCGCTGCCCGTCCCTGGCATCCGACCACGTGCCCTCGGGGAACGCCGAGGGGTCTGCGCCCTCCGCGATCCATACGCGGGCACGGAGTCTGTAGAGCTCTTCGAGTCGCCCGGAGTCGCAGCGCACGATGCGGCAGGCCAAAGCGAGGGGCCCCGCTACGCTAGCCGCTGGATGCCGATGCCGATCAGTCCCGGGCCCGTGTGCACAACGAGCGCGGGCGTGATCTGGCCCTCGATAGAGATGCGGTACTTGGACAGCTGCGCCTTGAGCTCGGCAAGGACCGCTTCGGCCTCTTCCTTCGCGTTGCCGTGCATGACGGTGATGTTGTATTCCTTGGCGCCGGTGGCAAACTCCACGGCCTTGTCGATGGCGAGTTTGAGCGACTTCTGGCGCCCGCGCGCCTTCGCGACGGTGTAGTAGATGCCCTCCTCGTTGCACGAGATGACCGGCTTGAGATTGAGGAGCGCGCCCACCATACCGGCCACGAGGCCGATGCGGCCACCCTTGACGAGGTACTCGAGTGTGGAGACGCAGAAGAAGAGCTTCGTCTGCTTCGCCGCCTTCTCGGTCTCGCGGCACACCTCGTCAAACGAGAGCCCGCTCGCGATCAGTTCGCCGGCGCGTATCGCGGTGAATCCGCTGCCGATGCCGATGTTCTTGGTGTCCACATAGAAGGCGTCGAGCCCCTCGGGATTGGGACCGAAACTGCTGATCATCTCAAATGTGCCGCTGAGGCCGCTGGAGATCGCGATCGCGATCACCTTGGTGTAGCCGTCGGCCTTGATCTGCTTGAAGACCTCGGCAACCGTTGCCGGACTCGGCAGCGACGTGGAGGGGACTTCCTCCGAGAAACGCGCGTACACCTGCTCGGGCTGGATGTCGATGCCGTCACGGTACTGCGCGCCCTTGTAGATGATCATGAGCGGCACCACGTACATGCCGTACTTCTCGCGGTACTCCTTTGGCACATCCGAGCAGGAGTCGACCAGGATCGCTATCTTTTCGTCAGCCATGTCGTCCTCTATCCGTGTCCTGTCCTATGGAGACCGAATGGGTCCGTCAGTCACTACTCTAGCGCAGTATGGAGGAAAACTCCCACCCGGCTGGCCGGAAATCCCAGTGTGGCCGGTCCGGGCGGCAGGATGTGCCGGGGCCTAGGCCAGGAGCGGAGGCCGTAGCGGGCGGTACTGAGAACTGCTCACTAGTATTATGTTGACACTAGTTGAAATTAGAACTAGTATGCACTTCGTACTAGTGAACGCACGATTCACTCGCACGTCAACGGAGGTGAGAGGTGACAGAGGCAGAGGCGCATGTGCGCAAGTTCCAGAAGGAGCTGAACGCCGGCACCGTCTCGCTCGTGCTTCTGGCGATCCTGGACCGTTCGGCGGAGCCGCTCTACGGCTACCAGATCGCCAAGAAGATCGAGGGGGCATGGCAGGGAGGCACTCCGGTCAAACAGGGTACGCTCTACCCGGTGCTGCGCTCAATGGAGGATGCGGGGCTGCTCTCGAGCCACGTTGAGCCGAGCGTGGCGGGTCCGCCCCGGAAATACTACGAGATCACAGAGCGTGGGCGTGGGGCTCTTGCAGACTGGAAGAACGTGTGGTCGCGGCTTCGCGACTTCGTCGATGCGACATTGGAGGGGAACGTTGGATAGCACAGTGGAGGAGTATCTGACCCTGCTACGGCAGGAGCTCGGCGGCGCCGATCCCGCTCTCGTGCAAGACGCGCTCTATGACGCAGAGGAGTATCTCAGAAGCGCCCTTGCCGAGACGAATGCTGCGGACCCGTCGGCGGTGGCTGACGTATTCGAGATGTACGGCACCCCCGCCGAGGTTGCCGAGAGCTACCGTTCTGCCGAGATCACCGTGGCCGCAGCGCTGCGCTCGCCCGCGCCGATCAGGCAGAACGCGAACCCGTTCGTACGCTTCCTGAGCGTTGTGGCCGACCCTCGTGCGTGGGCGTCGCTGTTCTACCTGGTGCTCGCGGGCATCACCGGCACGTTCTACTTCACGGTAGTCATCACCGGACTCTCGGTATCGCTTTCCACGATCATCCTGATCATCGGGGTTCCCATCGCGCTGTTGTTCATTGCGATCGTGCGTGCTCTCGCATTCGCGGAAGGCCGCATGGTGGAGGGGCTCCTCGGGATCCGCATGCCGCGGAGGCCGCGATACGTGGCTCAGCAGGGCATGGGCTTCTGGGAGCGCGTGAAGCTGTGGCTCGCCGATGTCCGGACCTGGACGTCGATGCTCTACATGGTCCTACAGATGCCACTCGGTATCGTGTACGTCACGCTGATCGCCGTCGTGTTCTCGGTCTCCTCGGCGCTCGTGTGCGTGCCTTTTCTTCAGGTGCTAAGCGGGGAGCCGGTGATCCGCACGATGAACTACGGCTACTACCTCGATCCTTGGGCTTTCCCGCTCGTGCTGATCCTTGGTCTGGTTGGCTACGTGCTGATGCTCTGGATGGCAAAGGGTATCGGCGCGGCACACGGCCTGTACGCGAAAGCGCTGCTTGTGGGGCGCGCGGAACAGGAACAGTCCGGCGCCATCCACGAGCCGGTGGAGCGCATGGCACGGGAGGAAGGTGGAGCGTCATGAAACGGTCTGCACTGGTAGTGGTTGGGGCCGGAATGCTGGCGATGGTCGTGCTCGGTGGGGCTGGATGCACGCGTGTCGAACTCGGCAGCGGCGAATCGCCTACGCGGAGCGTCCAGGACGTGGCGCTTGATGGCGCGGCGTCGGCAGACGTGCGGGTCTCGATGGGTGCCGGGGTGCTGCAGCTCGACGGCGACGCCGCCAGCGGGACGGTACTCGGGTGTGAGTTCCTGTATCGGCCCGAGAGCTGGGAGCCCTCGGTTTCCCAGGGGCGTCACGGCGACACCATGTCCGTCGCGGTAGAGCAGCAGGATGGTCACACGCTGGTGTTTGGCAGCAACGTGCGAAACGAGTGGAATCTGTCGCTTACCCGGGAGATCCCGGTGGATCTGACGCTTGAACTCGGCGCTGGCGAGGCCGAGATCGATCTGAGCGGCACGCGGCTCCGCAACCTCAGCGTTGACTGCGGTGCCGGCGACACGTCGATCAACCTCTCCGGTGACTGGAGCGACGACGTCGATGCGCGTATCACGACCGGCGTTGGCCGGGTCGCGCTGATCGTTCCCGAGTCGGCCGGTGTGCGCGTGCAAATCGAGCGCGGCGTGGGCGACCTGGTGGTCTCTGGCCTCGAGCGCGACGGTGACTACTACGTGAACGACGCGTACGGCACGGCCCCGGTGACGCTCGACATCACGCTGGAGTGCGGCGTTGGCAGCGTTGAGGTGCGCTCCGAGTAGGGCTACCGGCGGATCGGCGCCGACTCCACGCGCGCAAGTGTTCCCGCGAGCGCGCGGGCGCCGAACGCCCCGCCATGCGCGGGCAGGAGCCGCTCAACGCCCGCATCGAGCAGCGTGCGCCAGCTGCCGAGTGCCGCCTCGAGACTCCACGCCATCGACGGTGCGGCCGGACGGCTGTCGAAGGGGCTCACGCCCTGAGCAAGGTCGCCGGTGAACGCGGTGCCGTCATCGAGCACGAGCGATATGCAGGACTCGGTGTGCCCGGGCGTGTGGACGATGCGGCCGGGAAGGCCGAGGTGGTGTAGTGACTCCCCGTCGGCAAGCCCGCGAACGGGACGGCCCGCGCCGCGGAAGCTCAAGAACGGCAGCGACGTCCGGGCAAGCCATGCCACCCACTTCGCGAACGGCGTGAGGCCCGGCGAGAACTCCTTGCCACCCTCGGCGACGGCGCGCGTTGCGCCGGGGTGGGCGGCGACCTCAAAGGTGAGATGCGCTGCGGCGGGTCCCTCGGAGCCGGGATGCCCCGCGAGTCTACGGGGTCCCGCGAGCCCGGCCAGGCCGCCAAAGTGGTCCAGGTGCGGGTGGGTGATGAGGACGAGGCGCAGTTCCTCGGGACGACGCCCGAGTGCGTGGATCGCCCGGCGCACGAGCGCGCCCGTGCCGAGGAAGCCGGCGTCCACGAGGAAGAGGCCGTCCTCGGCTTCAATGAGGTAGCTGGCGGCCATGACGCCCTGGATGCGGTGGATTCTCATGAAGTGCTAGAGGTGCAAACCCCGTGCCGTTGGGTACGTGCGCCGCGGAGGCGTGCACCGGGCGCCCTCAGAACCGGCGTTGCCGCAGTCCCGTTCCCTCAGAACCCCGGCACGCCAAAGTACGCCGGGATCGCCATGACGGCACCGCTGATGAGCGGCACGGTGAAGTTGTCGTCCAGATCCACCGGCAGTGCCTCGGTCAGCGCGGCGGCAACCGAGCCGACGAGCACCTGGCCGATCGTGAGCGGCACGAACTGCGCCCACAACGCGCCGGAGAGCGCGCACGCAAGAAAGTAGCCGAGCGAGCCTTCGAGCGTGCGCCCGCCGATCGCGATTCGGCCGTGCTCCATTCCCACGTACTTCGCGATCAGGTCGCCCACGGTCGCAAACACGATCGCAAGGCTCGCCACCGGCTTGGGGAACAGGAACAGGGTTAGAAACGCCCCCGCCAGGAAGAGCGTGGCCGAGGAGTACCGGCGCGCTTCCGTCTTGCGGAAGAAGAACTTCGCGTGCTCCAGGAGCCACTCCTCGGCGGTTCGTGACACGACACGGGCCGTGTCGAGCGCCCCAAAGAACAGCGTCACCGAGCCCACGAGCAGGAGCATGTCGTGTTTGTCGATGAAGAGATAGAGCACCGGGAAGAGCAGCGCAAACGGCCTCAGGATGATGCGTAGATGCAGCAGGCGCCCTTTGGTCTCGTGGCCGAGGTGGAAGACGTGCCGCTTGCGCGCAATCAGCACGTTCACGAGCCAGATGTAGCCCACAACCGCGACGAAGAACACGGTGAAGGCGACGTCGGTACTCTGCAGCGCGACAGTCGTGCCGAGGACCGGCAGGACGACAACTCCGGCGGCCGTCCCGCTGTGAAACGCCGCCATCGCAACTCCCACAACACCGGCAAGCGCGAGCACTACCGGCCAGCCCAGCCAGCCCTCGATGACCGCTATCGTGAGTCCGTAGAAGAGCAGACCGACGCTCGCGCCCACGCCCTGCGCCCCGCGGAAACCGAGCCACACGGGGAACCGGTGTCCGAGAACCGCCGCCACGCCTGCGGCGTACATCCACGGCTCGGCCACGCCGAGCCGCCACGCGATCAGTATGGCGAGCAGTCCCTTGAGCACGTCGTAGATCGCCGTCGGCACGGCCGCCCCGAGGCCGAGAAGCTTGAACGCATTCGTGGTGCCAGCGTTCTTCTCGCCCTCGGCGCGCAGATCCACGCCACGCGCACGGCCGAGCAGATACGCCGGCAGCAGTGAGCCCAGCAGGTAGCCGATGACCAGTGCGAGCGCTTCGTACATGGTGCTTCGCATCCGTCCGGTTGGCGCGCGGGTGCGGCGCGGCCGTGCGACCTACAGGTCGTGCTGCTCCTCGCCGATGTCGTCGCACTCCAGTTTGAAGACCGTGTCGTGCTCGCGTGCGTGTTCGGTCACGTGGATGCCCACGTCATCGCCAACATTGGCGTGAACGATGTGCCGGTGCTCAATCTCCATTGAGTCGACGTCTTGCTCGAAGTCCGTCGTGTGCCCGTGTACGTGGATGTGGTCGCCGAGGTCGATCGGCTCTAGCACGTGAACGCCGGCAACGCCCAGGTGGTCCCAGTAGTGCGTGACCACGCCTACCGCGTGCTCGCTCATGGGTGCATGCTCCTGCATGGTGTCACCCCCTTCCAGGTGCTACAGGGTGTGTACCCGCTGGAGGGTGTGGCTCACAGTCCGGGCGGCGCGGCTACGCCGGTCTGCCCACGGCCAGCCGCTCGTCCTCGTCAAAGCTCGGATGGTACGGCACGTCGGTGACGATGACGCCCTCTTCACCAAAGAGTTGACGCTTGATCCACGTCGAGGTCTGGTGGTGCAGTACCGAGTCGGCCAGGTTGACCGGGGCATACTCGGGCAGGATGACCGTGACGATGTGGTCTCTGTTGGGGCGAGGGAAGCTCCGGACGTAGTCGCGCACGGGCCTGATGAGTTCGCGGTCGCCCGAGGGGATGATCGTGAGCTTGATGCCGGGTGCGGCGTGTTCCCACTCGGCGCGAATGCGCTCCGACTGGTCTCCGGTGACGTCCACGAAGACGGCTTCAACAGAGTCCGCGCGCAGCGTCTTGGCGTATTGCAGTGCACGCACAAGGCGGCGGTCGACGCCCTTTATCAGCACGACGACATGGTTGTGCAGCTGGTTGTGCGCCTGCCAGTTGAGGTTGGCCACTTCGTTATCGCGCAGCGCAAGCTCGGCGCCGGTGAGCCGGTAGCGGCGGTTGGCCCACAGGAACCCCAACACCAGCAGCGGCACGATCACGATGACGATCCACGCGCCCTCCTGGAACTTGGCAACGGCGATGACGACGAGCACCAGGGCGGTGGTGGCCGCCCCGATCGCGTTCACGATCGCCGAGCGCCGCCAGTGCCGGTGGTCGCGGCGGTGCATCCAGCGCGACACCATGCCGGCCTGCGAGAGCGTGAACGACATGAAGACGCCGAGTGCGTAAAGCGGGATCAGGCGGGTCGTCTTGCCCTGGAAGATGACGATCAGCACCGCTGCTGCGACGGTCAGCATGATGATGCCGTTGCTGTGAACGAGCCGGTAGCCACGGTCCTTGAACTGACGGGGGAGGAAGTCGTCGGCGGCGAGGAACGAGGAGAGTCTCGGGAAGTCGGCAAAGCTCGTATTGGCGGCAACCACGAGAATGGCCATCGTCGCAAACGAGATCAGGTAGTAGATGGTGCCGGTTCCAAAGATCTGCCGCGCAAGCTGGCTGATGACGGTCTCTTGTTCGATGTTCTGGACCCCGGCCTGCACGGCCAGCCAGGTGATACCGAGGAAGAGTGTGAGCAGGATCCCTGCCATCCACGTGAGTGTCTTGGCCGCGTTCTTCGAGACAGGATCTCTGAACACCTGCACACCATCAGCAATCGCCTCGACGCCCGTCATCGCCGTGCAGCCGGACGCAAATGCGCGCAAAAGCAAGAAGATGCCGAGCGAGCCGCTCGCGGCTGCCGCGTCCTGGTACGACGACGGCACCCGGATCGCATCCGGGCCATGAACGACCGCAATGAAGAGGCCGCTTACGATCATGAGCAGCATCAGGCCGATGAAGATGAACGTTGGCCCGGAGAACAGCCCGCCGGATTCCCGCACGCCGCGGAGGTTGCCGAGGGTGAGCACCGCAACGAAGAACAGCGCCAGCGGGACCGTGAAGTTGACCGGGCCGCTCACGAGCGCAGGAAACGCGGAGGTGATCGCCTCGGTGCCCGACGAGATCGAGACCGCCACGGTGAGGACGTAGTCGACGAGGAGCGACGCTGCGGCGATGAGTCCCGGAATGGTCCCGAGGTTCTCCTTCGCAACCCGGTAGGACCCGCCGCCCTGCGGATACGCTCTCACCGTCTGCCGGTATGACACAACGACGACGAGAAGCAGCGTGCCGATGGCGAGCGAGATCGGCCAGGCCACGTGCAGGAACGAGGATCCCGCCAGAGCGAGCACGAGGATGATCTCGCCGGACGCATACGCCACCGAGGAGATCGCGTCGCTTGAGAATACCGCCAGCGCTATCGGGTTGGAGAGCCGCTGGTGCCGGGCAAGCTCGTTGTGGAGCGGATCCCCGAGAAACACGTGCTTGAAGCTCTTTGCCATACCTCGCCTTGCCTGTCAGCGGGTCTGCCGTCCGCGCGTCTGCTGTGCCGCATGAACGGCATGCCAGAACGCACAACGATGGAGTATGGACCCGGGGATGTTCGGTTCTAGTGAAGCGGCGGATGGCAGGAATCAAGAAGGTGTAAAGATTCTGCGTGCGATCGCGGAACGGATCCGGCCTGCGCGGCTGTAGGGCAGGGCCGAGCCGGTTCGGCAGACGGATCGTGCGTTTCCGGAGCGCGACTCCGTCTGCCCGTCATTCGTCGGTGAAGCGGAAGCCCACACCGGGCTCGGTGATGATGTAGCGCGAGACGTCACCGGGGGCCTCGATCTTGCGGCGGAGGTTCGAGATGTGAACCCGGAGCGTCTGCAGGTCCCGGACGTACTCGGGACCCCAGACCGTCTCCAGCAGCATGCGCGAGGTGACGATCCGGCCGGCATTGACCGCAAGCAGCGCGAGGATGTCGAACTCGATGCGCGTGAGCTTGACCTGTTCGCCGCGCGCGGTCACCTGGCGCCTGGCGAGATCAATCGTGAGGTCGGCCCGGCTGATGATCGTTGCCGACGTGTCCACGCCGCCTGTTCTGCGCAGGAGCGCCCGCATGCGGGCGAGCAGTTCGCCGGTGGAGAACGGCTTGGTCAGGTAGTCGTCCGCGCCAAGGTCGAGCGCCTGTATCTTGTCGCTGTCGTTGCCGAGTACCGAGAGCACGAGGATCGGGCCGTGGTACCACTCGCGGAGTTGGCCACACGCATCGAGCCCGCTCATGCCCGGCAGCATCAGGTCGAGGATGATGATGTCCGGCGTGTGCTCGGCGGCAAGCTCGAGGCCCTCCTCGGCGCTCGACGCAAGGATCGGGTCGTAGTGGCGGACCTGGAGGATCGAGCGGAGCGCGCGGCGGATCTGCTCCTCGTCGTCGATGACGAGCACGCGCACGGTTCGCTCCGGGGCACCCTGTGCCATCACTGTTCCTCCTCGGCTACGGGCAGGGAAACGACGAAACGCGCGCCGGTTGGCCTGCCGGGTTCGACCCACAGCTCGCCCCGGTGGCTGCGGATGATTTCGTGCGAGATCGCGAGGCCAAGTCCCGTGCCCGAGGGCATCGCCGATGCCAGCGTCCCGCGGTAGAACTTGTCGAAGATGCGCATGCGTTCGTGGGGTGCCACGCCGGGCCCCTCGTCCTCCACCGCGATCTCGAGCCGCGCGCTGCGCGTCCACGCCGAGACCGAGACGGGCGATCCGGGCGGGGAGTAGACGAGCGCGTTCTCCACGAGATTCGAGAAGGCGCGGGTCAACTGCGCGTAGTCGGCCATGACCTGGGGCAGGCCGTCAGGGATCGCGAAACGCACACGGCCGCGGTCCCGGGACGGCAGGCGGGAGAGCACGGTGCCGAGGATGTCGCGCACGTCGGCGGGTTCGAAGTCCGGGCGCCACGCGTCGGCCTCCAGCCGGGAGAGATCGAGCAGGTCGCCGATGAGCGAGTTCAGCCTGCCCAGGTCCTCGGCAACCTCGCCCAGCTCCTCGTGCGTGCGCGCGGCGTCGCGGCCGCCGCCTTCGTCAACCAGGCCGGTCACGCGGGCCGTGGCTGCGGCAAGCGGGGTCTTGAGCTCGTGCGATACGGAGGAGAGGAACGTTGCGCGCAGGCGGTCCGCCTCCTGGCGGGCCATCGCGCGGGCGGTGGCGTCCTCCAGTTGTTGTCGCTTGAGTGAGGCAGCGGCGAGGTTGGCTGCGGACAGGACCAACTCGACCTCCTCCGGACCGAGCGGCCGCCCGGCGGTCTCCAGGATGCACAGGACGCCCTCAAGGCTGTCCGAAGTCTGCAACGGCAGATACGTGCCACACGCCGACAGGCCTGGAATTGCCTCGGCCGGGCCAACAGAAAGCGGGCGAAGATCGGGGTGCCCAATGGGAGCCGAGGGAAGGCCGATGGCCGTGTTGTGCTCGGCGACCCATGCGACGAGACGCGCCTCGGCCTCGGGGGCGTCTGGCGCGCCCGCGACGGCGGTGGGTCGCGGCGTGCCGGCGTCCGGGTCGAGCGCATAAAGGGCGACGCGATCCACGCCGAGTGTGCCTGCAAGCGCGCCAACAATGAACTCCGCGGTTGTCTGCGCCGAGTCTTCGAGCGCGATCTGGACGGTCATGCGGTTGAGCAGTTCGAGCTGGCGCTGGCGGCGGACGGCGGCGCGCTCACGCTCGCGAAGCCGACCGGTCTGCTGGCCGGAGATGAGCGCAACGGCGAGGAAGACGAGGAGCGCGATCCACTCGGCGGGCTCTGCGATGTTGATGTGGTAGTAGGGAGGCACAAAGAGCAGGTCGAGGGCGAACGACGCGATGGCGGCGGCCGTGGTTGAGACCCAGGCCCCGTAGAGCCGCGCGATGATGACGATCACCGGGACGCAAAGAAGCATGATGGTGGGGGCAGAAAGAAGGGGGCGGAAGGGGAGCACGAGCAACACCGTCACGACCACCATCGCGACGGCAACCGGGTATCCCCGACCCACCGATGTCAGCTGTCTCCAGTGCATGGTGCCCAGCGTAGCACTGCCCAGGGCGAAACTCACTGCGGGGGCACGGGCGGGGTGTCAGCGCCCGGGCTGCCGACTGTGCTGTCGTCGGGCGGCTCGTGGGGCCGCTGTTCCTTGACCTCTGGCCTGTCAGGCCGCTGCGCATCGGCCTGCGGATCGCCGTGCCGTGGCGGCGGCTCGGACAGTTCGCTGCGCCGCCTGCTCAGCCGCCGCAGGGCGGCCGCCGTCCCGCTGACTGCCTGGCGGGGTGCCGAGACGATGGTCCGGCTGAGATCCACTGGCTCCGGCGACTCCCAGCCCAGCAGCAGCGCTCCGAGCCGCAGCCCGAGTGCGACGAGGCCGCCCGTGATGATCGCTCCCGGCTTGCCGAGACCGAGCCCCGCCACCATCGCAACGTAGACGCTGCTTCCCACAATCGCGGCGACGCCGTAGAGGCTGCCACGCCGGACGATCTCCGGCTCACGGTTGCAGACGATGTCTCGCAGGAGTCCTCCGCCCACGGCCGTAATCGCGCCAACAAGTATCGCCGAGATGCCGTTGAGGCCGGCGACGAGAGCCTTGTCAGCGCCGGCGAGGCAGAAGAGCGCGAGCGATGCGGCGTCAATCGCAAGAAGAGCGGGGCGCAGGCGTTCGGCAATCGAGGTGAAGAACATCGCGATGACGGCGCCAGCGAGCACCGCAAGGAGCGCCCAGGGCGTTTGGAGTGCGAACACGCCCTGGTTCTGCAGCAGGACATCGCGCATGATCCCGCCGCCGAGGCCGTTCATGAGCGCGAGTACAAGCACGCCGGTCACGTCGAACTTGCGGTTCACAGCAAGAATGCCGCCCGACAGCGCGCCAACGAAGATGGCGGCTACCTCGAAGTAGATCGGGAGGCCCAGGACCTCAGGGACGGCGGCCAACATCTACATCCCTAAGGCGCGCTTGAGTGGGTTGAACAGCCGTCCATGCGTCCACTCCATCTCAACGAAGTAGGCGAGCAGTACTCCGCCGACGATGTCGATGGAGTAGTGGCCGTGCGCAAGCACGAATGA
>Ga0068714_10003251_pt1 | contig 19499 bp, 25 predicted proteins | sample MTBNYHSulfiMetaG_FD_62988 | JGI IMG/M metagenome (GOLD analysis project Ga0068714, IMG submission 62988) | Enrichment culture microbial communities from rom New York Harbor, USA that are MTBE-degrading - MTBE-NYH (New York Harbor Sulfidogenic)... | ecosystem: Environmental > Aquatic > Marine >... | reverse complement strand
ACTTTAATAAGTCGTAAGGACAATTGCGCTCAAAAATAGTACAAATCTAAAACCACTGAAAAATAAAATAGTTACAAACCGATCATTTTATTCTTGACAGGACTCAATATAGGATGTCCCCACATCCATATCCGGTTGTGCAGACCCTTCGGGCCAGAATTATGAACATGCATAGCGAGCGCATTCCCCGTTGCTTGCAGCGGGGTTAGCGAGCGAATATGATGCATTTTACCTTGCATACGGAGATTCCCCGCAGCTTGCTGCGGGAAGCTTCAATCAATTAATTCATTATAATATTTAAAGTTAACTTTAAATATGCAACCATATTATAGTTGCATATTGACATAATTTGTGTTATTTTTATTATATGAGCAAAGACGATAAGCTTATTAAAAGGCTGTTATCAAAACCTAATGACTTCACGTATAATGAGTTAAGGAAATTACTGACCCATTTAGGTTATGAAGAATCACAAAGTGGTAAAACTTCAGGTTCAAGAGTTGCCTTTATTCATAAAGACTCCAAGCACATAATTCGTTTACATAAGCCACACCCAAATAATGAGTTAAAACAGTATCAGATTGAGCAGATTATTGATGAGCTCAAGTCGAGGAGGTTAATATGAAAGATTTCTTGCAGTATAAAGAATATATAGGTTCAGTTCATTTTAATGCTGACGACGAAGCCTTTTTTGGAAAAATTGAAGGAATTGAAGATCTGATTTCTTTTGAAGGCGCTAGTGTAGCAGAATTGAAAAAATCATTTAAAGATGCAGTAGAGGATTATATTCAACTCTGCAAAGAACATGGGAAAAAGACTGAAAAATCTTATAAAGGCAGTTTTAATGTAAGGATTTCTCCCGAAGTTCATAAAAAAGCAAAACGGTTAGCAATCATGAAAGGAATATCATTAAATCAGTTCATTCAAAAGGCTGTTGAAGAAGAAGTAAGTAGAGAGAGTGCGAATATATAGAAAGAAGAAGCGTATGGTGTGTGCCGGGCGTGGCACAGAACTATTGGAGTGAGAGGCCCCTATTCCGATTAGCCAATATCCCAAGGCTCCTCTGCGGTAACTGGATTATCCCCCTGCGCAATTTTGTTGGCCCAGCTAATATTCGGTGAGGAGGAACATTTGTATGAGCAAGGTCGAGAACATAGAAAGTGAGATCCGAAAACTATCTTCATCTGAACTTGCAAGGTTTCGCAAATGGGTTGTGCAATTCGATGCCGAGGCTTGGGACCGGCAAATTGAAGAAGATGCAAAGGCCGGGAAGCTGGATGCTCTTGCCGATAAGGCACTGAAGGCTTTCGAGTCAGGCGAGTGTACTGAAAGTTGAGGCACTTTTTAAATTGACATTCTCCCATTGCAGATATACATTGTATATCATAGATGTGAGGAGGCATAATTATGCAAGATAATATGGAATTGCAAATTGGGAAATGGGGTAATTCGCTTGGCATTCGACTTCCAAAACATGTATTAAAATCACTTCATCTGGGTGTAAAAGATCGGGTAAGTTGCTCATTAGAGGATGGGAAATTGATTTTAACGCCCTTGTCTCACCAAAAGAAATACACATTGGAAGAGTTGCTCGCCCAGGTGCAAGAACCCGGCGTGGAAGTTTCATGGGGCAAGCCGGAAGGAGAGGAAGTTTGGTAGGCTATATCCCAAAACGCGGAGATTTTATTCACCTTAATTTTGACCCACAAGCCGGGCATGAACAGAAGGGAAGCAGGCCGGCTTTAGTCGTAAGTCATAGCGCTTTTAATAAAAAGATGGGGTTCGTTTTTGTTTGTCCCATCAGCAACACAGAACGTAAAAATCCATTTTATGTAGCCATACCCGAAGGTAAAAAAATTACAGGGGTGATCATGGCAGATCAGTTGCGTTCGCTTGATTACGGAGCTAGAAATGCGGCCTACATTAGCAAATGCCCGGAAGAACTACTCCAGGAAGTCTTAATGCGTATAGACCCTATAATGTTCTAACTTCCATCACGTAATCGTCAGAGGGATAGAGCGCGGCGTATATCTTCCGGGCAGGACTGGAGGATATAGGCTGTGGTCTTAGCCATGGTCCGGCTTGTATCTACCTGAAGAAGGCGGCCGGACGGTATCTCCTCCGGTCGATCAAAGGTCTCCACCTGTTTCAGATATATCTCCCAGCGGCCGTCTGAGACGGCCTTCTTATTTTTTCTGCGTCTTTCCAGCCGGGCCTTAGTTTCTTCCTCCGGGCAGTGGCAATAGACAAAGCAGTAGGGGACATCCAGCCCTTCGGCCATCTGGATTAGGGCCGTCCTTTCGGCCCGGTCCTTGTATGAGGCGTCGAGGATGACGGATTCTCCCATCTCCAACCGGGCCGCCGCCTCTTCGCGTAATCTGGCATAGGTCGAGCGGGAAAAGTCCGGGCTGTAAATGCCCTGTCCGAAGGGCTCCGGCCTTCTTTCTGTGGGCGCGAGGCCGGCCATTTTTTTCCTGATCTCATCAGAATTAAGGGGCGCGATGGCCAGTTTTTCACCAATAACCCTGGCCTGGGTGCTCTTTCCGCTGGCGATAAGGCCAAAGAATACCAGGAGAACCGGCTTCCTTTTTCCGCCGGCATAGCGGTAGGCAAGGCCAAAGTATTTTCGGGCCGTGGACAGGGAACGGCCCCGGTCTTCTTCGCCGATCTCCTTGCTGTCTGCCGAGAAGGAGTGGATTTTGCCGCGCACATAAGCCCGGTAACATTTGTAGAAATCCAGTACGTCTATAAGCGAGCGGTCTCCGGAGAGTTCCACAAAGCGATCGATAAGATATCCGGAGAGGGCGCCCAGTCGGTGAAAATCCAGGTCCATGGCCATGAAGGCTATATCACAGGCCACGTCTCCATAGCGAAAACGCTCGTTGAACTCTATGCAGTCGTAAATATAGACATCATCAGCTATACAGATGTTGGCCGAATAGAGGTCGCCGTGCCCGTCCCGGATTTTTCCTGATTTTATGCGTTCTTGAAAGAGCTCGGCCTTTTTTGCAAAGAAGGAGAGGCTGTATGCCTTAATGGTCTCAAAGCGCTCCCTGGTGAGGGCGCGGCCGATGTAGCCTTCGGTCTGGGCAAAGTTTTCCTCGATATTGAAACGTACCTGCGGGATTTCGCCATAGAAGTCTATCTCCGGGCCGGTGGCGGCCTGTGTGTAGAAGGGGACGAGTTTTTGCACGATGCGGTCGATGACCCTTTGATCTACTTTGTCATCCTTTATCAGGACGTCCATCATCCGGTCCTGGGGCATCTGCCGCATCCTGACCGCGTATTCAATGACTTCTCCCGGACCGTTTATAAAAAAGCCTTTTCCGTTTGTAGTCACCGGTTCCACCCCGAGATATATCTCCGGCGAGAGCCTTTTATTGAGGACTACCTCCCGCTCACAAAAGTGTTTGCGTTTTTCGAGGGTGGTAAAATCGAGAAAACCGAAGTTAACAGGCTTTTTTATCTTATAAACAAAGTCACCGGTAATAAAGACGTAGGAGATATGGGTCTGGACAAGTTTTATCTCGGCTACCGGGTGGGGATATGCCCCTGGCCTTAACAGACCTTTTACAAAGTCAGGCAACATGCGGAACCTCTGATGGCAGATAAGATGACTCTTGTTATCAGCTTATAGCCGAGGTGTCAAGGTATCGGTGTTTATTTTCGATAATACTGGACATCTGATAAGAAGTTTTGATATGCTCTTTCAGGTAGGCAATAATTCTTTGTAAGTATTAAAATGATCCGACTCTTAGCATATCTCTTTTTGTTGGTTATAGTGTTCTTATCCTTTTTTGCCTCATCCGGTGCAGAAGAGGGGACAAGGATAACCCTGCTCTTAACCGGTCAGACCCGGGGGGCGCTGGAGCCCTGCGGCTGAGGCGAAAACCGGGCTGGCGGTCTGGCCAGAAGGGCTACAATAATCAAGGACGTTCTTAAGGAGAATCCTCAGGCCCTGTTGATCGAAGGGAGCGGCGCTTTTCATGGCGCAGGCCCGACGGATCTGGTAAGGACTGAGGTTTATCTAAAGACCCTGGAGAAGATGGGCTATCACGCCATTGCCTTGGGCGGCGGCGCCGTCAACTTCGGGACCGACTTTATCCAGAATCAGATTAAGAGCTTAAACATTCCTTTCCTTTCGGCCAGTGTCCATAAGGGTGAGGCTAAAGAACTTTTAGGAAGGCCATATCTCATCAAGGAGTTGGGCCCGGTCAAAGTTGGAATCCTGGCCCTGACCGCGCCGCCTCCCAGCCGCAATCAAATTCAAGCCGAAGGGGTTGAAATATCCGATCCTTTGGCCGGTATCAAAAAATATCTGCCCGTCATCAAAAGGGAAGCTAACCTGGTTGTGGTTTTAAGCGATCTTTCAGAAGAAGAAAACAGATCAATCATCTCTGAATTTGGCGACGTCCAGGTTATCCTGGCGGCCAGAGGCAAGATCCCTGTAGAAAATGTCAACCATGCCGTTATTGTCTCTCCCGACCAGAAGTACCTGGCCAGACTGGATTTATGGGTGGACCATAATGGACGGCTTCTGAGGCATGACTTCAACCGGATTTACCTCTCGCTGGATATCGCCCCTGATCCGGACACGGAGCAATTTATCTCGCAGGCTTATGGCGCAACGGTTAAGGATCGGGCAGGGCAGGCCGGGGCAAAGCGGAAGTTTTCGGACCAGGCATTAGAGCAGGACAGGGAGAATGGTTACGTGGGGGCGGAGAGTTGCCGAAATTGCCATGAAACTGAATACCGGGCCTGGAAAGGCACCAGGCATTCCCGGGCCTTCGATACCTTGAGAGATGTCCAGAGACATTTTTATCCCGATTGTATTTCGTGCCATACCACGGGTTTTGGTTACCCCACCGGCTTTCAGATAGGTCAGACTGCGGGACGGCTGGCCGGTGTGGAGTGCGAGGTATGCCACGGCCCGGGCCGGAAACATACCTTCTATCCTGAAACATCTCGGTTGAGACGTACTGTCCCTGCTTCCATCTGTCTCGCATGCCATGACAAGGAGAGAAATCCGGACTTCGAGGGGCAAAAGGAAGTATTGTTTAACCGGATAAGCCATAAGGCATTAACTCGGTAAGGACAGATTTTGCATCTTCTTCGCTTGCTTGGTAGCGGCCTTATTGAGATTGGCTGGCCGGCGAAGAGGAAAAACAGCGTTTAAATGATATGGCCAGGATGGCTGTAAAGGCCAGGACGAAAAGGCCATTGGCCATAAAGGAAAAACTGTACCCCCACCTGGTGTTTAGAAGACCGGCTACTACTGCCCCGGAAAACATGGCGGCCGTCCGCACCACATAGAGCAGCCCGGAATTTCCTCCCAGGCGCGCCCCCGGGAAGTAGAGCGCAGTCAGGACCCCTATGCCTAAAATGGCTATAGCGTCACCCGTGGTGTGAAATATCCTGGTTAGAAGAAGACTCCCGAACGACCACGCCTTCCCGGTCAGGAATTGAAATGCACCGGACATTACAAGGCCGGCAAAGAGGAAATGGATAATCCTCTGCTTACGATCCATAAAGTATCCGATCCATGGGGCCAAAAAGGCCATCCACAGGCCGATACCGGCAAACATAAATCCGATATTTCTGGGCGCAAATCCCAGTTTCCCTTTCATTAAGAGTGTAAAGGAGGTTTGCTCTACGCCAAAGTGGGTGGCCAGGACAAATATCCCCAGTATCAAGAGGAGCCTGCCCGGTTTTTTCAGGTCGGCCCGGTATTCCTCAAAGCTAAACCTGATCGGGGCGGAATCCCTAAGAAATAAGGTAAGCGCGATAAGCGCCAGGGAGCATGCCCAGGCCGTAGCAATTAAAGACTTCGGTGGATAGTAAGAAGTAATCAATCCTCCTATGAGCGGTCCAAAGGCATATCCCAGGTAACCGCCCACGTGGTAGAGGGCCACCTGCCGGCTTAAACTATTGCGAGTGATGACCTTGAGGTAAAGAGACGAAAGCACAATAAAGAGGGCGGAGGCGCCGGCGCCTCCGATAGCGACAGAGAGCAGGAGCCAATAAAAGTTCCGGGAGAGGAGGAGGAAGAAGAAGTACAGGCTCAGGCAGCATGTGCCTGCGATGACGGTCTTTTTGGGAGAAAAGTAATCGGAAAAGACCCCCATGGGGAGCATGAGCAGCATAGAGGCCATGGAGAATGTGCCGATGATTATGCCGATACGGCCATCGGTAAGGCCGTATTCTTTCAGGAGAAGGGGCAGAAATGCAAAAACCATCCAGTGACAAAAATAAAATAGGGTGTTGGCCGCAAAGAAGACACTGGTGGTTTTTCTATCAAGAGCGATTTTCTGTTGTCTCCTTAAGATTCTTTTCTATGGTTACGGTTACCGCGGCCCCTGTGCCCATTTTCAGCCGACTGGCTGCGTTACCGGAGACCTCGGCGATTTCCAGAAGGCCGCCGCTGCCGAACAAGGCTATTATACCATGCTCTGCGGCCCCGGCATACGTCTTCTGGAGGAATTTTAAAGAAATGCCGTCGGCCTTAATCACAAAGGGTCTTCCCCGGATGTGTTTCTTAAATTCTTCTTCTGAGATGTTGGTAATAAGGTTTCCAAAGCGGTCTATCCAGACCACTTCTCCGTAGAGCGTCCTCCCATCGAATTCAGGTTTTGTGGCGCTAAAGGTAACCGGGTCTGTAATGCGTTCACCCAGTTCCTCAGGCGGCGTACCGCAGGCCAGGTGTCCGGCTATCGGCGCAAAGATATCGCGGCCGTGAAAAGTGGCGGAGATTTTGTCTAAAAAGTATTTTTTCTGATTTAATACATATACCTCAAAAGGCTTTCCTGATTGGTAGAGCAGGCTGAAGAGTCCGTTGTCCGGGCCGACAAAGAAGTGGCCGTCGCAGGCGACCAGGATAGGCCGGCGGGGAGCGCCCACCCCCGGATCGACTACGGCCACGTGTATGCTCCCTTTCGGGAAGTAATGATAGGAAGCAGATATCTGCCACGCTGCCGCCCTTATATCCTGCGGGGGAATTTCATGCGTCAGGTCGATGAGCCGGACATCCGGGCAGATGGAGAGAATAACCCCCTTCATGACGCCGGCGTAGATGTCCCGGGAGCCGAAGTCGGTAAGGAGCGTAATGACTCTGGTTACGCGCATGGATTTCAGGCTGTTTATCAACGGGGTATGAAGAAAGGGGTTTTGATTACTTGCTTGATGAGCGGGACACGGAAGGTCTCCGTCTTTTTGCTTTCAGGGGTGAAGGCATCCAGAAACAGACTGCCCTGCTCGAAGTAAAGTCGTTCCGGATCGGCCGTATAGCGGCGCAGCACCTTTTCACCTTCTTTCCGGCAGTCTATGACAATACGATTTCTATCCTGGAGCGCCCCCTGTAGTTTATCCAGGATGTCCTTATGACAGCCAAATCCATCCCTTACAATCAGTTTATCCACCATATTTAGCAATTCTTTTCGGGTCTTCGAGGGGAGTGCGTCTACGATATGGCACAAAGCGGCGTAGGCGCCGTAAGCAAGAGAAAAATCATTTCGTGCCGTTAGAACCTGCTGCCGGACCGAGAGCATAAGGGCCACAGTATCCCCCAGGGCAAGGTTGGGTATGGTAAATGCGGGTTCTTTTTTTATCAAAAATGCCTTTTCGTGGTTAGAATATTTAATTGACAGACCCAGTTCGTTTAAGGACTGGAGATCATAATAGAATTGCGACTTGCCGATGCTAAGAGAGGCTAAACATTGCTGACGGGTTTGGTGCGGCTGGGTCTTGATCTTAAGAACCGTTTCAACCAGTCTAACTAAGCGGTTGGATTGCATATAGCGGCCTTTCACATAAAGGTACTATATTAAATTTTTCCTTTCAAAGTCAAGAAGTACTTTTTCCTGGAGTTTCCCGACCGTTAAGTGAGCCCCTTTAGTCTCTTCGCTTCACGGCTTGTGCAGTGACCCTTTCGGGGCTCGCAGGCGGGGAATGCTTACCCCTTCCAGCCTCTAAAGGGCTGGGTTTCCCCTTCCTGCTCACCCTCAATGGGGCCCCCCTGCTCCAGCAAGTTCCGCTCAGAAACGTAAGGGTTCCCTAAAAACTCAGAAAACGCCATATACTTCTTCTAACGTGGTTACAGGAACATCTATTCCTGTTAATTTCTGCTTGACCCACGAATGCCTTTTTTTTACACTATCAGGGAGGAACTATCATGCCCATCTATGAATTCTACTGTGCTGATTGCAATACTATCTTCAACTTCTTTTCCAGCCGGGTAAATACGGAAAAACGGCCTATGTGCCCGAAATGCGGTAGCGGACCATTGGATCGTCTCATGTCCAGGTTCGCCGTCCTAAAGAGCGCGAAGGGAGAGGATGACGTGGGGATGCCGGACCTGGATGAATCGAAGTTGGAAAAGGCCATGTCTGTGCTGGAACGCGAGGCGGAAAATCTCAATGAAGATGACCCCATGCAGGGTGCAAAGCTCATGCGAAAACTGTGTGATATGACCGGCCTTGATCTTGGCTCCGGCATGGAGGAGGCCCTAAAACGGATGGAGGCCGGGGAGGACCCGGAGCAAATAGAAAAGGAGATGGGAGATATTTGGGACGGAGAAGATTTTTTAAATATATCCTCAAAGGCCACGCTGTCAGCGAAGAAACGACCTCCTGTCCATGACGAAAACTTTTATTATTTATAAGGAGAAATAGACCTACCTGTTATTCACATCTTCAGGTAGATGGAGGGCGTCCATCAAGGATGTTTTGTGAGATTTTTTGTAACTCTAAGATATTAAATGGTTTTTTTATACAGGCTAAAGCTCCGCTTTTCAGGAGTTCGCATTCAGGTCCATCGCTGGTGACTACGAGCACAGGAATGGTGGGATTTAATATTTTTATTCTTTGTATCAATTCAAGGCCGTTCATCTTTGGCATCCTGTAATCCGTAATAATTAAATCATAAGTTTTAGAGGCAATCCGCTTGACGGCCTCCATCCCATTTTCTACAGTGTCTATCTCGTAACCAAAAAACTTTAAAGCCTTAAACAGTAATGTTCTGATCGTTTCTTCATCATCTACGATGAGTATCCTTTTTTTCTCCATTTGTTTTCTCCTCTATTGCTATAGCAATATTCCACCCAAGCCTTATCAGATATATTCCAATATCCACACTTACCCAATTAATACAACTATAAGGAGAATAAAATCAAGCAAAAAATACAACTGTAAGGCGATAGACTTTTTTAGTTTTCTTTACGATACTTGCAAGAAAGTTGTCATAGCTATAAATTCCGGTACTATAAAAAACGAGACGGGTTGCGTGAAAATTGACGTGGATTGACAAAAAGATTGGAATGCAAATTAAGCAAATAAGGAAGAGCCGTGGGCTGTCTCAGATTGAATTGGCCGAAAGGGTCGGCATATCTTTTCAGCAAATTCAAAAATATGAAAAAGGGGTTGCAAATATAACAGTCTCTCGCCTTCAGCAGCTTTCTGAGGCCTTAGGTATTCACATTACCAGCTTCTTTGAAGAAGGAAATTTTGTTTCTAAGGTTTCAGGCCCTACTTTAGAATATACTCCGGGAGAGCCTCCCCTCGAATGTTCCCAGCTCCTAAATAAGGAAGAGGTTATTATCTTGAAATTCTTTCGCAAGATTAGGAACAAAAAATTAAGAGAGGGCCTCTTGAAGCAAATACGGGGGATTATCGAATTGGAAAAAAAGAAATAGGAACATGCCTTCCGCTAAGACAGTAACGGGGTTAAAAGAAATACAATAACCTGAAGTAATTATGAAAGATATTAAAGACCTCCCCAATTTTGACAGGCCGCGTGAAAAACTGGCAGCCCAGGGGCCGGAGGCGCTATCGGATATTGAGCTTCTCGCCATACTTCTTGGAAGTGGGGTAAAGGGCAAAAACGTCTTTCAAGTAGCTCAGGGTATTCTACGAAGGCTTGATAAAGATAAGGGCAAAGTAGATCTAAAAAGTCTTATATCGATTGAAGGTGTTGGTCTTGCCAAGGCCTGCCAGATTGTGGCTGCCTTTGAATTTGCAAGACGGAGGTTCTTCAAGGATTTATTAGTGGTTAAAAGGGCGAAAGATATTTTACCCCTTATTTTACATATTGCGGACAAAAAACAGGAACATTTCCTGTGCATATCTCTGAATGGCGCCAATGAGGTTATCGGGAACAGGGTGGTCACCGTCGGTCTTCTTAATTCAAGTCAGGTTCATCCCCGGGAGGTATTTGCCGACGTTATCTCCGACCGGGCCGCATCCGTTATCCTTGCCCACAACCATCCGTCAGGTGTACTGAAACCAAGTCCTGATGATATAGCCATAACGGAACAGATGGTTGAGGCAGGTAGAATCCTCGGAATATCTGTGTTAGATCATATAATCATTACAAAAAAGGGATACCTGTCTTTTAAGGAAAAAGGGCTGATGTGACTCCCGTTTGAGGAATTTGCACGCCTGGTGTCAAGAATAAGGACTGTCAGGTGATGTATTTTTCATCTTTTTGTAAGAATGCTCCGTAATGTTCTTTAATGCATTCGGGGCATAAACTATGGGAAAATTCCGCTTCAGAATGATCCTTTATATACTGTTCAATGGGAATCCAATCTTTATCCACTCGTATCTTTTTGCAAAATGAGCAGACCGGTAAAAAGCCCTCCAGGTATTTAATCTGCTGAAGAAAACGTTGCGACAAAAAGATAATAAAGGCACCCAGGGCAATGACAAGGACGGTTTCTAGAATACTTTCAGCCCAGTTAATAGGCGTGGCCGCGGCCCCAAATAAATTATGCGGAACATCAAATACTTCGTCTAGCCATAATGCAAGGATTACCGTTAAAAATCCAATCGATTCATATAAGAGAATTTTTTTTGTCAGTGTGCTTTTGGCCATTACAGATTTCCTGAATGAAAATGCTGTGCGTAGTCTCCTGCGCGCCTGCGGCGGAACAAAACAGGCATTTTCAAGGCTATTTATTAATTCGGCTTAATCCAATAAAAACTTAACTTATAATAATATCATCCAGATGCCGCTTTGGCACATGGTGTACGCCTTCGGCATCCCGCCAGTATTTGATGTCTCCATCCGGTCGTAGATGTCCGCCTCCGGCGGATGCGACTGTCTCGATTATCACCTTTTCCCTGGGTTTGCCCAGGGCCACAACAAGAAGTATCTCGTAGCGTAACGGTATCCCGAGGCCCTTGCGGAGTTCCTCCCGCTGTACTGACCCGATAATGCAGCCGCCCAGGCCCTTTTCTGTCGCACCCAGGAGGATGCTCTGAATGGCTATCCCGGAGTCATAGCCAACAAAGGACTGGTTGCTCTCTTTATCCCCGAGTACTATGATGTACGCCGATGGCCTTTCTCCTTCCGCCGGGCCGGGCCAGTCTTTGAGGTAAGCGGCCCAGGCCAGATGGGAGAATATCAAGGCGTTTTTTTGAGGATCGCAGGAAAGGATATATTTCAGAGGTTGGAGGTTACCGGCGGACGCCGAGAGTCTGGCCAGGTCGACGAGTTCCCTCAGTGTCTCGCGCCCAATCGCCACTTCCTGATAAAAACGTCGATAGCTCCTGTTCTTTAGTATCAAATCTCTTATCATCTTATATCCTTTTCAATTTTCAACTACTGTAAATCAGGTAAACGCCGCCCAGAAAGACCATGGCGCCACAAATCCTTTTCAATATGACAGCGCCGCGGGAGTTTTCATTCCAGTTCATATACCGCTGGACCAATTCGGCGGAGGTTCCGGCTGCTGCAATGACCGAACAGTGGCCGAGACCGTACATGAGGAGCAGGAGAATCCCGTAGGAGATGTTTGTGGCGGCAATTTGAAAGGTGACGCCAATAATGGGTGCCATGTAAGCAAATGTGCAAGGGCCTACGGCCACACCAAAGATCAAACCGAGGACCAGGGCCATCCACAAACCCTTTCGTTTCATGCCGATCTGCCCAGGCCCGGACCAGGGGGCCGGGATTACGTCCATCAGGTAAAGGCCTACCAGGAAGAAGACCCCGGCAACCAGGTAGTTGCCATAGGGGCCAATATCCCCCAGCATGCGGCCGGCTGCTGCGGTTACGAGGCCGATAGTGGCAATGGTTATCAGAATCCCGCAGGCAAAAAGGAGGGATATAGAAAAGGCCCGTCCAGAGGACATACGCCCCTGACCGTCGATGAATCCAATAATCAGGGGGATAGAGGCCAAGTGGCATGGGCTGAGAAGGATGCTAAGTATTCCCCAGACAAATGATGCCCCCAGAGCCATACCGGAGCTGTTTTCTACGGTTCTGGTCAGTATGCCAAAAAGTTGATCCATGGCTATTTGATGAATTTGAGTTCCCTGAGTTTGGCCACCAGATCGTCTTTCGGATAAAATCCCAGATGTCGATAAACCTCCTGGCCATTGGCATCCACAAAGACTTGTGTAGGGATAACCATGATACGGTAGCGCCGGGTTAACTCTGGGGTGCCGTCAATTTCCACCACCTGTACCCTAAGCTGACGTTCGTACTCCCTGGCCAGGGACTCCAGAATAGGCTTCATTTGTCTACAGGGGATACATATTCCCCTTCCGAACTCCATGAGGACTGGAAGCTTTGGCTTCACCGCTGGTTCAGCCTGACTCGGAGTAATTGACAGGAAACCTATAAAAAACACCAGTACCAATGCGATAAAAATTTTCTCTTTCATGTATTTTTCCCTTTCAAATTTATTGTAGTGTGAACATGCATAGCGAGCGCATACGATGCATTTTACCTTGCATACGGAGATTCCCCGCAGCTTACTGCGGGGAGCTTCAATGCTCTCATTTCTTAGTTGTTATCAACAATTCTTCCATCACGGATCTGATGGATGCGGTCGAATCCTTCCACCATGCGCTGGTCATGCAGCCTTCCTCCGAATCATTCCATCAATACGGTCCTTGTTTCCTCGTTGAACAAAAACCGATCCTTCCCCGGAACGCCGTCTTTGAGATCGACTCCTCGAGGAACATACCACAGCCGGACAGTAGTATGGATTTCCCGGGGACCGGCCGGTTTTCCGTCCTTGCCGACTTTTTCCGGCAGCCGGATCTCAAAGGTCTCGACCCGAGTTTGACCGGGTTGCAGGCTCGTGTCACGAAGCAGGCCTGCCTTTTTATATGATCCATAGACCATCTCGCTGCCCCTGCCGTATGCCGGGGACTGAGGCATGTAGATCTTTTCATTCGAGAATACCTTTTCGCCGTCTTCCGTGTGGGCGGTCACATCCAGGACCAGCCTGTTAGTGCCGGGTCAGCCGTCCGGTATTCTGTGCCCCGCCTTATTGGTCAGGTTAACCCTCAGGACGACCATGGGCGAGGGCGAGTCACCTACTCTGGGTAGGAAACAATAGGCTAAAGCATCAACACGCATATCTACAGCAGACCTCGCCAGTTTATTGTCTCTGTATGCCGGCATGAGGTGGCCCGCTTTGTCTTTCTTGATATGGCAATCCTGGCATGTCTGGGACCCGCCGGACGGGATGTATGCGTGCAGATAGCTGCCGTACAGGGTTGCGCACTGCGTGGGCTGGGGCAAGTCAAAGTTGGGACCCGAGCCGTGGCATTGACCGCAAATAATAGCTTCTTTGATGATGGGGCTTCTTTTTAGAGACTTGAATGAGGAGCCCGCATGGGGACCCTCTTTAGCACCGTACAGCGTTTCTCTTTCCGGTGCGCCGTCCAGCCACTTGTGCACGAGGGCGTGAGAGTTATGACATACGAGACAGTTTATGCCGACTTTTTTCAGCATGGCTTCGTCACCATCGATGACAGCCCGTGCAATTTGCCTTGCTACCTGGTCGCCGGCATTTTGTATCTGAGGCAAGTGACACTTGAGACATACGGTCACATGCTGCACGGTGACATCGTCCAGATTTTTCGCTCCGGAGTATGCCCACTCTTTCATGAGGGCCTGGGTAACAAAATTACGAATACCGGACATGGTAGCCCCGGTGCCGACCAGAGATTGGGCGTGAATAGATTTTTCCCACTCTTCATAAATCGCTTTGTGGCACTCCTTGCAGGAAGATATGTCGTACATTCCGGCGAGTTCGTCGATGGTCCCGGCCTTTTTTCCATCCGGCATTGCCGCCCATACCGTGAGAGGCATGGCCAGTAAGATGATAAAGGTAATTTTCGCGAATTTCATAAAGCCCCTTTCTTTCCCGTGAATCTATCCTTCTGCCCCGGCTTGTAGGATGCCTCGAAGACCGGCACACAGTGAGGGCCTGTTCTTTGTTTGATCTTCTTTTCCAGGCAATCCTTGACAAACATCAGGGCTTCTTCCCTGTCGTCGTCGAGAACGATGCGCATGATACGCTGAATCTCTTCGGCACTGAACTCAAGTATCGTCATTGACTGCATATGTGACCTCCCAGTTTCATTCCGCCGCGTCCGTGAAGTCTTGGGGACAGACTCAAGGAAATTAGTCCCTTACCGGGGTTATGGTTTCCACTGCGGATGATGTTTTTCCGCCCATTCCCTGGAGACTTTCCCTTCAAAGATACCGCGGAGTGTTCCCGGGTTAGCGATAGTCCCTAAGTAAACATGCGCCACGACCATAACGGCAAACAAAAAAGCGATTATATCGTGGACGGTGATGGCTGTTTGTCTCAAATTGGTTACATCAGACCAGATCAGTATGAACCCGGTCGTTGCCAGGACTACGGTCATCACAAATGCCGACCAGAAGAAGATCTTCTGCCCGGCATTAAAGCGGGACGCCGGTACCTCTGCCTTGTACCCGAAATACCCTCCCAGCCTTTTTAGCCATTCTGCGTCGCAGCATTCGAAACAGGCATCCCTGAACCAGGTCAAAAGAAGCAGGAACACGACTAAGATAAATCCATAACCAAAGTAGTGATGCCAAGTATAAATGTTTTCTATAGAATCCGCGGAGAACCGGGCCCCTGATAAGGTCAGAAAACCGGTTACGGCAAGCCCCAGGAAAGTGACGAGCGAACTGTAATGGATAACCCTTTCAAGGACGCTGAATCGCTGGATTTCTTGGAAATAAGATTTTTCCTGTATACGCCTGGGGCCAAAAATAATGTAATGGAGAAGCAGGATTACAAGGACTATAAGCAGTCCCCAGTAAATGAGTGGTCTTAAGGTTTCCTGCTGGAAGACACCCATGTTTACGGTCAAAGAAGTAAGACCCAGAAACTTAAAATTGGCTTGTGTAACCACGTTGCCTTTTTCATCGAAAGGGTTGACCAGGACCGGCTTGAAGAAGAAATCTGAGCCTGAACTGTGGCAGTCTTTGCATCCTCCGGAACCCAGGGCAGCGCGCGCCGGGCTTACATCGTGGCTGAACTTGAAGACCGAGCCGTAGGGACTGTACTCGTGAGGCGCTCTGGGCAGGGTCCGCCAGTTTACGCCGTCTGGAGTCACCTGATCTCCCTTGACAAAGACCACTTTTTTGCCGTCCAGAGATTCGCCTTCGGCCCGGAGATGTTTAGTGACGGCGGAGAGTAGGGACTGGATTTCTGCCGCCCGGTCGACCTCCGGGAATCCGTCTCCATTGTCATCGCGTATTAATTTCAGCTCCGGATAGTTCTTTTCCGGTTCAGCCCGGTGCATGGACCACATCTTGAACATATCCTTCATATAAGGCTGGCCGAGACCCTTTTTATCCTCTTCTTCGATCCCGACCCAGATACTATATAGACGGGTCAGGGGATAAATCTTTCCCTTGTACCAGCCGACCACAGGGGCATAGGTATGAAGCGGCTGGTAGGCCGCGGTGGACGCATCCACCTCGCCATAGTAGTTCCAGGGCTTGCCGTCCGGCCCGTAGAATGACCAGATGTGCTTGGGCGGCGGCTCAATACGGGGAGTAGCGTTAAAGACCGTGCTGTCCTGTATGAGGGCGGCCTTCACCTGCCTTGACGGGATATGGCAGGTCTGGCAGGCAATCTTATCCAGGTGGCGCGGCGGAAGGCCCCGGTGTTTCATGACCGGGGCGTTAAGGAGGCCCTTGCTATGGCAGTCCGCGCAGGTGCGCATGCTGTTGTCCAGGTCGTCCCGCACCAGGCCGCCCGGATCATCGCCTTTTCCGATCTGATGGACTTCTTTTCCCTGAATCCGTTTATCCGTTGCCCGGCTTCCCGTCAAGTGGCAATCGATGCAACGAAGCCCGGCCCGGATGTGAACGTCGGTGCGTGGGCTGTAGGATGCCCCTTTTTTCTTCCAGTCTGTTTCCTGATGGCAGAACAGGCATTTTGAGGAAGGAATGTCGCGTACGATATTCAAGGCAACCTTCCCGTCTTCTTTGAAGAGCTTGGGGGCATAGACGACCTGGGGCTTTTCTCCTTTGGCCGTCTCGCCCTTTATCTCACCAAACCCGGCTCCGGCAGTGGCTGCCCACCGAAAGTTTAGTGCCTTGATCTGTCCCGTACGTTTTTGGTTGTTATAGGCCGGGAGATGGCAAAGGAGGCAGTCGGCCTCGATCACCCCGGTCTCGGTCCACTTGGCCTTGAAGTAGTCCCCGTCAAACCTGTTATCTTCACCTGACTTAACACCATTTGCGGGATCACCGGCCACCTGATCGTACCTCTTCCCGTTTCGGTCGTATTCCAGAGGACCGCCGCCCGGGTGGCAACCGCCGCAACCGGCAGTAACAAAGTCAAAAGACGTCATATCGATCTCACGGCCTGAGGTATTGTTCTTCTTCGCCAACTGGCGAAAGACAGGGGCCGGAGTTCACCACCGCCCCCCGTACTGGCCGGGCGAGGTGCACCAAGGGTAAAGTTTCGTAAAGGCTGCGGTCATCGGCTCGCCTTTCCCCTGCTGAAAGTGGTAACCTTGGGTGATCTTGTTGTAGTTGTGGCACCGGCCGCAGGTCTTTTTGGGGCTGTAAGGCCTGTCGGCATTCAGACCCTTGCCCGGATCGATGACGTTTCCGTACTCGTCCAACAGGTTAAACGGCGGGCAGACTCCCATGGCCGCCCGTTTGGCGTCTGATGCTGCGGACTGACCGGGAAGGGGGATCAAATCCTGCCCTTTAAGGAGAGAACGGCCTCCGAAGAGGACAAGACACACCGCCATAAGACCTAACCACCAGCTTTTCTTCATAATCCCATCTCCTACTTGTCAATTGTTCACCGTTTACCAAAAAGGTATTCCGCGTGCTTTTCAGGTCCTTACGGTCAACGGTGAACGGATAACAGTGCACGATTACTCTGCTTATCAATCCCTCAGCATCTTAGTGGATATTACGTACAGGACGATCCCGACCGCCTTTTTCACCTGCGCGCTCTTAAGTTTGGCCTTGCAGGCACAATACGATTTTAGAAATACAAAGTGGCCTCCAGGAAATACCAGTAGGCCGTGGGACTGGAGCCGGTATTTTTGATGAACTCACCAGGGATAAAGAAACAGTAGCCGCCCAGAAGTTCCAGGTAATCGGCTATCTTTTTTCGGGCAGTAAGGTCCACCTCATGTCCGAGTTCTCGGCCCGACGAGCCGGTGTTGTCCCTGCGCTGTGCATTACCCGGGTAGTACCAGGCGTCCCTGGGCTTATCCAGCGTGAAGTAATGATACTCGGCGCGCAGAGTGAGATCCTTCTCGGGGGTAAGGAGAAGGTCCAGGCGGTACTCCCTCAGGTTTTTCCAGAAGAAGAGATTCATCCAGCCGTAAAGCACCGTGTCTGCGCCCCCGAATACGCCGTCAAAAGTGCCGTGGATGCCGTCATTAGGGTCCTTGTCGCCGGAGCCTGTAATGTATTGCGCGATAATATGAGGACGCCACGGTGCATCAAAAGTGTACCCCAGTTGAAAGACTAGGCCATAAGCCCGAATGCGGTCCAAACCCCAGTCGCCGAACTGGTCTACTACGGTTGACCCGTAATCCCAGGCCCCCTGCTTGCCATCGACCCGAAAACCGATGCTGTGCGACGACAGATTGCCGCGCCCCGTCTCGCCCACGGTAAGACCCCGACTGTCCCGCTTAAGAACGTAGAACACGTCCAGGACAAAAGGAAGGTTCTTAATAGTGTTGTAGGTGGCATAAGCGGTGGGCCCGTCTGCGCTCTTGTTCGGCCAGCGGTCAGGATCGTGAATTATGTAGCGGCCGGTGAGCCAGTTGCTGTCTATATAATCGTTATTGTAACGGAACCGTGCGGCGTCCCAGGCATAGCGGCCGGTGTTGCCCCAGTCTCCCGGGCCGAAGACCCTACGGTCGCCGAAGGAAATGGACTGCCGCCCCACTTTCAAGGTCGCCTCCTTAACTGGCTGGTATTCGACATAGGCTTGGTTGATATCGGCCGGATCATGGTAAGGGTTATTGCCGGGTGCAAAATCCTCATCCGTAAAGGAAAGGCCCCAAGCCTCGGCATCTTGTATTTGGGTATGAAGTCGAATGGCATAGGGCAACTGCAAATCGAGATCGAGCCGCAGCCGCGAAAGGAGATACTCTTCCTTAGCGCCCGTGCCATACGTTCTTATGTTAGTTTCGTCCTGCATCTCGCCTCGCAGGCGATACGTACCACCGATGTCCAGAATTGCTGAGCCCAGTTTAATGCCCTTCCAGGCACAGTCTCTTTTTGTAGCCAGGGGTTCTTGGTCTCCACGGACCAATTGCGGGTAAAGCAATACAATAATGCATACCAGTTCGGGCATCCAACTCTTCATGTAATCGCCTTTTGTGAAGCACTCTTGCCGCAGCGCAGCCGCCGTATCAGCAGCCTCCCTTTCCTGTAAATCCATACTATGGCCATAGCGAAGAAACTATAGCAAAGCCCGGTGTTGCCGCAGTATTCACACACTTTCAGACTCCTTGATCCAATCTTTTATCTGGGTTTTGCTCGGCAACCGGCCGGAGGACTTCAGCTTGCCGTTTATGACCAGGGCCGGGGTGGCTACCATCCCATAGCTGGCGATTTCTCGCACGTCACGGATATGCTCTACCTCCGCTCCTATATTCTCTTCTGTAAGGATGGACATGACCATCTGTTCCAGTTGGTCGCAACTCGGGCACCCCGGCCCCAGGATGGCGATATTTAAGGCAGAGGTCTCTTCTTCAACTACTGGTTCTCCCACGGATTTCTTGAATTCACGCAAAAAAGCCGCCTTATATTCTGCCTCTACTGAAGGAGGTATGTAATTTCCGGCTTTTAATTTTACGAGCATCAGGTCGGCAATTTCTTCATCTTTCCGTCCCTTCCAGGTGGACAATTCCTCCAGCACCTCTCTCAGGCCCAGGATACCCACCCGGATGCCCTTTATTGCTATATAAGAGGGATCTTTCTCCGACATTATAAGTATCCTTATTAATCTATTTTTACGGCACCCCGATCCGCTGGACCAGGGTGGCTCTGAAGTAGCGCCTCTTGAACCAGAGGGCCACGTTCACAAGGCTGATTAAAACCGGCACTTCCACCAGGGGACCGATTACAGCAGCGAAGGCCTGACCCGAGTCAATCCCGAAAACAGCCACGGCCACGGCAATGGCCAGTTCAAAGTTGTTGGATGCCGCGGTAAAGCTCAGGGTCGTTGACTGCTCGTA
>Ga0068714_10003249_pt1 | contig 19512 bp, 19 predicted proteins | sample MTBNYHSulfiMetaG_FD_62988 | JGI IMG/M metagenome (GOLD analysis project Ga0068714, IMG submission 62988) | Enrichment culture microbial communities from rom New York Harbor, USA that are MTBE-degrading - MTBE-NYH (New York Harbor Sulfidogenic)... | ecosystem: Environmental > Aquatic > Marine >... | reverse complement strand
TTCATCTCTGGCGCCGCCCGCCCCCGGCTTTCTGCAGCAGCAAGCCAAACGTGATATCTCCTGCTGCATCTTCATCGGTACCTCGACGAGCCGTCCGGCAAGTATCTCGGATGCAGCTATATGCGCGGAGCAGTCATTGCGGCGGCCCTTTGGCGCTGCTGCCCGCGCATACTCTGTTATAGAGCCACGCGAATATCCCGCCGCCGATGAGACCATCAAAGAATGCCCAGATAAGGCCGTAGATGCTGCCCGCCGGCGTGAGGCTGTATCCGCGGTAGATGCGCCCTATGAATGTCGCATCCGAAGTAGCCCCGTCGAAGGCGATTATCCACCACGTCAGGGCGAAAAGGCCCAGGCCCCAGATGAGGCCGCAGGCGATCGCGAACGCTCTTATATTCAGCTTCATATCCGCGTCTCGCAGAAATCGTCATTTGCTGCCAGCGCCGTTTGTGGCGAAGGCAAGCCTCTCGGATGCGAACTCCCAGTTGGCCATCTTCATGAAGGCATCGACCCAAGAACCTCTGTCATTCTGGTACTTCAGATAATACGCGTGCTCCCAGACGTCACACACCAGTAGCGGCACCGCGCCCCATATCGCAAGGTTCTGGTGCTTCTCCGCCTGCAGGATGATCAGGTTATGCCCGGCCGGCTCATAGGCGAGCACCCCCCAGCCGCTGCCCTCGACCGCCTTTGTCGCTGCGGCGAACTGCTTCTGGCAGGCGCTCATAGATCCGAAACTCTCAGTCACCGCCTTTTCGAGTTCCGCCGAGCCGCTCGAGCCCTTCGGTGCCATCGAGTGCCAGAACAGGCTGTGAAGGATGTGGCCGCTGCCGTTGAACGCAAGATCTCTCGACAGCGCCTTTGCATCGCCAAAGTCACCTGACTTCCTTGCCTCGGCCAGCTTATCCAGCGCGGCATTGAGCCCCTTCACATACCCCGCATGGTGCTTGTCGTGGTGGATGCGCAGCGTCTTCTCGTCGTAGAGAGGCTCAAGCGCGTTGTATGCATAGGGCAGGTCCGGCAGAGTGTACTGGCCGTCCTTGAATGTGTCATTCATACCCGGCTGCAGTATCATCGTGTTCTTCGTAGCCATTTCGATCATTCCTTTCTCTTGCTCCCCTCGCAGGCCCGTATTATGTAACATCGCCAGCAGCACAGCAGTGCCGCCGGCCCGAATCAACTCTCGTCTCGACATTTCCATGTCAGTCTTTGCCTCCTCTGCCCGCCGTCAGCTTGTCATGCTTCCTTTCGAGGTACGCTCTGAGTGCCTCGGCATTGTTGTGTGCCGTGTCACGTGCGCCGAAGACAAGTGTCACGCGCCCTTCATCGGCCATCCTCGCAAGCTCGCGAACCTCGTCGTCGTGCTGCCTGAGCTCAGCGGAATATCTCCTCCTGAACTCCGGCCATCTGTCCGCCTCATGCGAGAACCACTTGCGCAGCTCGGCGCTCGGCGCAAGCGACTTCATCCATTTGTCTATCCACGCCTCGGACTTGCTTATGCCTCGCGGCCACAGACGATCCACAAGAATTCGCCTGCCGTCGGCACGCGTCGGCTTCTCATACGCTCGCTTGATACGAATATCCATTGAAGCCCCCATATGAACACCCCGCAACATTACACTGCTCTGCGTCCCGGTTAAATCGGGCCGAACCCTTTTTTTCACCTAGGCATTACCCTGATAGATCCCTACGGGAATCGCCCATGGCGGCTGGAGCATCGCAGACCTGCCTGCATGGATATTAGATGGACGTGTACGAGCCTGAAGAGCGACGTGGCTGACCATACCCACACCGCATTGGGGATGGTCATAGCACTTGACGACTTTCGCCCCCTCGCCGTCTTACCGGCCTGGGCTGCCTGCCGGCACATCCCCATCCAGGGCAGCCGCAATTGCCGCTTCAAGACTGCCTGCGTTTTCCGTGTACATGTCGCGGGCAAAGATGATCTGCCCCTCCGGCGAGACCAGCACAGAACACGGTGAACCGCCCAGTCTCATAACCTCGGTAGTCCGCATATTCTGGCGGTCTGCCGGAACTATAAAGGGATTGGTAAGACCCTTCTGTGCAAGGAACTTGAAGAAGAGCGTCAACTCCGGCTGCCGAATGAAGTCAGTCGCATTCACTATCGCAATACGCTGGTCAGAGCTGAATCTCTTCGCTGCAGATGAAGCCTGTTCCACATAGTCCTTGGAATATTGATTGTTGTTGATGTTGAACATGGATACCCACAGCGTGACGAAAAGATACCTGCCCCGGAAGTCGTTCAGGTCAACATCTCTGCCGTCTGGCGAGATCATCTTCAATGGCGGCATCGGATGACCGGGCTCCATATAGACCATGTCAAGCTGCAATGTCCCAAGGTCAACTGCGGTTCCTTCACTTCCAGCCTCGGCCTGCGGTATCGTTACCGTGCATGTTCCTATCCCGGCGTGACGGCCGGCTTGCCCGTTCGCCTCATGACGGAACAGCACCTTCAACATATACTCACCGGGGGCAATATCCATCCCACTCAAACTGCCCGCTCCATCCAGTGCACAATCTGTCTGCACGGCCTTGTGCCCCGCAAGCAGCGCCTTGCGTGCTGCTGCCAGCTCCTTCCTGTAAGCCTGCCCTTCCGCTGACTCGGACCATATTCTGTGCCAGCCGATCGTTTCTGAGAACGTCATCTGGGCGATATCTGTGGGCCACGGAAAGGCCACCTTCTGAGCCGCTGTGTCCGCTGCCACCACACAATCGAAATTGCCCGCAGAGTCAAGATACGCGCGGGCATTCGACCACAGTATGTCGGCCGCAAGACCTTCGGGTCGCTCCAGTTTTGCCGTCACGGGCCGACCGCCCTTGTTGCCCATCGATATGTCCGCCGTCTCTCCGGCAGCCACAGTCACTGTCTTGCTGTAACGACTGCCGTTTCCGTCACTGTTTGCGATCGCCACCGAATGCCTCCCCGGCGGCACCTTATCAAACACGAACTTCCCCTCCGCATCGGTCACGCTTGTCTGTCGCCAATACCATCCAAGAAACGTAGTCAGGTCGGGCATACCTGCACTGGACTCCGAGCGCGTGCTGCCTACCACAAGATTGGCCGCCGGCCTGCCGTTAGCGGTGACCTGGCCCCTGATCCTTGCATACTCTACCATATCAAGGCGCGCCCTGCTGGCGAATGCCTCTCCAGGTTCACTGGCGAAACCCTTCTCGTGTGTTGCTATCAGCAGATAGGGACTGGTGACTCCTGACAGCTCGAACATCCCCTGTGCGTCCGCAACTGCCGAAGGCACCGACGGATTGGTACCCTCCACGAGCTTGCCATCCTCAAAGGCTGCTAGCCGACCGACCTGAACCGCAACCACCATAGCCCCGCCTGCAGGAGAGCCGTCCGAAAGGTACACCGTACCTTTGATTGCACCAGCCGGTGTGACTGACAACGGCCTGAGGCTTATGTCACACGAAATCAGTCCGTCCTGAGGTTCAGGAAGCAGTGTGAAGTCCGATTCCACATATCCTTCCGCGTGAGCCTTGATCCGGTACTGTTCTCCCTCGCGCTCCAGAGCGAGCGAATACAGCCCGTCCGCGAAGTTCTCGCCCCTCCGCGCATACTCAGAGAAGCTCGTGTTCCCGACGGCGGTCTGCAGCTCTATCTGAAATGCCTTGACGGGCTCACCTGTCGACGAATTGATGACGTTACCAGATACGAGAATGGTCTTCTGAAGCACTGCTGTCAGCTCCTCATCGCCCGGCGAAACCGTCCTCGATACGCTCATGAACCCGCTCTTGCAGAAGAAAAGCAGCGACTCACGCGGCGGAGCGGCATCCCACATGAACCGGCCGGCCCCGTCCGTAACCGTCTTCCATTCGCCGGGCCATATGTCAAGCTGATTCCTGATCTGCCACACGTTCACATCTGCGATCGGATTGCCGTCAGTGTCCATCACTCTGCCCGATAGGACATGAGGCGGCACCACACCTATCTCGATGTCACTTACGTCAGTATCTGTCACTACCGATATGGTATTATCTATGTATCCCTTTGCGCTGGCCTTCAGGCTGATGCTCCCGGGCCTGCAAAGCGGCAGCCTGAACGCGCCCGCTGAGTCGCTTACGGCATGGCGGGCCTGATTGCCGGGCTGGTAGCTTTCCACTGATACCGTTGCACCTGCAAGGTCGCGCCCGTAAGGGTCCTTTACTACTCCCGCCAGGCTGACGCCTTTGACCACTGTCATCGGCAGCGAGCGATTGCGCAGAAGCGCCATTACCGACGCATGGATTTCACCGCTGCTGTCCTGCACGTACAACGGATGCTCAAGGGATATCTGCGCGTATGTGCTGTCCTCGGGTACTGCGTTCTCACAGACCCATCGCCCATCCTCATCCGTCTCCGCACGGCCAGCCAGACGCTCCGTACCGCTGTACAGCCCCCTCATCGTCATCGACGGCCGCACCTCAACCGTAACACCAGACAGCGGCTCGCCTTCCCTGGTGGTCACGATACCGCCGACAGTCACCGCCTTAACAAGCGCCATCACTGTCGGCCCGGCGCTGCGTCTGACCGCTGATACCCAGCAGTGTTGAATACCACCTACGTATCCTTTCCGGCTCGCCTCTATTTCAAGGCTACGGTCTCCGGCATCGCTTGTAATGCGGCAGGTCCCGGCTGCGTCCGTCTTGCCGGTATACACTATTACCGTCTTGCCCGAATTGTCCCTCGTTGAAGCGACAACATTCACATCCGCTATCGGCTCTTGCGTTACCGCATCCTGCACCTTCACGACAATGAGCTGCGGCACATTGCTCGGGCGGTAGTTTCTTGGCCGGCGGGCCGCGCCGGGTGTCAAACGGTCGCGCATATCCATCAGCGTAGCCAGCGGCTCGGCGAACGGATTGGCCCACTCTGGTCCGGTGAATGCTCGGCTGGCTGCCTCTATCGCCGGTATCGCGTTTGGGTCGCCAAGCACAGCAAGGTAATTGGCCGCGATGAGCCGCGACTCAAACGGGCCCTCTGATACCACAGCCATCAACCCCTGGATATCTCCCGCCTCAAGCAGCGCCCTCAGGTCTTGCGCCTGCCCAGCCGGCGACCCACGATTGGTCGTGATTTCCGCGGCCGCCTCAGGTGCAGGCACGTCGCTGATTGCAGTACTGGCTGATAACGGCTCGGCTGCCGGTGATGGTTCATCAACACGCACCACCTCGCCAGGTTGCTCCCTTTCAGGCGAATGAACAACGGAGACTACTGCCAGAGTAATGACCGCCCCCAGACACACCGCCCCCACATACCCCAGCCATTTCATCGAAGCCATACATCTTCTCCTCTGTCGTGAATCATATATTAAACCTCGACCTTCATGGGGCGGAGATAACCGCCTCATCGCCCGGGCTGTATGTGAAACATCGGGGGGGTGTTAGTGTGAGATGAGAACTGGGGCAGGATTATGCCAAACAGGACGATCAGGAAGATGATTATTCCGATAACTGCCATGACAGTCTGCAATGTGACATAACGATTGGCAGCCCTGCCGAGCGAATCGTCATGTCCATGATCAATCGCCTTCTCCCGGCTATCGCTGAACAGGCTGCTCTTTGCCAGCGCGAACTCCTCGTCGCTCAGAGCACCGTCCTTATGCAGTTTGCTGAGTCGTTCCAGCTCATCGGTCATGTTCATGATCGCAGAACCTCCAGACTGTGCCGAGAAGAACCTCTTCTGGTATAACGCCACATCCCATCCCTGTTACATCCGCACGGGTGTGAATGTATTCTACGCTCAGCCGTTGCCTGAATCAAGTGTCTGCGTCCACCTGCTCAATTCCAGCCATAATTGTCTATCGGCTATATCTACCATTGGCTAACTATCTGCAAATACAGCACTTACGATTGTTTTGTGTCCTAGCTGATTGTGGGCCCTGAATTTAAGTCCCAGCCAGCCAACGAGTTACACTGTTCTAGAGGTCAGAAGCGCGGCCACTTTGGCCACCGTTCCCGCGTCACCAGAACATTTCATGCTGTCTTTTGCGCAGAGTTACCGCTCAGCCGATACGCCGCCCCGAAACAGTTGTCTTTGCATACTTCCAGCGGTATACTGAATCTTGCGCTGGGCAATCACATCTATTCCACAAGGATACTAATGGCACTACCGGTTGTCGCAATTATTGGCCGTCCGAATGTCGGCAAGAGCAGCCTTCTCAATTCTCTCGCCGGAGACCGCATCAGCATCGTCGACCCGCGCGCCGGAGTTACCCGCGACCGCGTCAGCACCATCATCGAAAAGGCTGGCAAATACTTCGAGCTCGTCGATACCGGCGGCTATGGCATCGTCGATACCGACCGTCTCGAGGAACATGTCGAAAACCAGATCCGTCAGGCAATAGGCTCTGCGAACCTTGTGCTTTTCATGGTCGATATACGCGACGGCATCGTCCCCCTCGACATCCACATCGCCGACCTCCTGCGCAAGCAAGAGCTCGATGTGATACTTGTTGCCAACAAAGCTGACAATGCAACGTTTTTTCCACAGGCCGGCGAATTCACGCGATTTGGCTTCGGCGAGGCAATCTGCATATCAACGCTGAACAACCTGAACAAATTGCAGCTCCTTGACCGGGTAATGAAACGACTCGACCACCTGCCCTCCGATAAGCCCGAAAAGGAAGAGCTGAAATTCTGCGTCCTTGGCAAACGTAACGCCGGCAAAAGCTCATTCGTCAATGCCATTGTCGGCCAGGAGCGCGTGATAGTCAGCGAGATCCCAGGAACGACGCGTGACAGCATCGACGTGCGCTTCGAAAAGGGCGGGAAGACCTATGTTGTGGTCGATACGGCGGGACTTCGCAAAAAAGCGCGGATAGTGAACGATGACCTCGAGTTCTACAGCTTCACACGCGTGCAGCGTTCGCTCAGGATGTCGGATGTCGCGGTCTTCATGATAGATGCCGCCGTACCACTGTCGCAGGTTGATAAGAAGCTCGGGCATATGATCGTCGAGGATTTCAAACCCTGCGTGCTGGTGGTGAACAAATGGGACCTTGCTCGCGACAAGGCTGAGCCTGAAGACTACGGCGATTATCTCGCCAAGATGCTCCCCGGGCTGCAGTTTGCGCCAATAGTGCTTGCCTCGGCAAAAGAAAAGCTTAACATTGATAAAGTACTGGGGCTTGTACGGCAGGTGCACAAGCAGGCGACCACAAAAGTGACGACGCCGAAACTTAACAAAGCGATTGAGCTCATAATGTCGCAGCGCGGCCCGGGCTCAAAGAAGGGCACAGGTGTGCCGAAGGTCTATTACGCGACGCAGGTAGCGGTGCAGCCCGTTACGATAATGATGTTCGTGAACAGGCCCCAGCTCTTCGATGAGAACTACCTCAGATATATGACGGGCCGGCTGCGCGAGATGCTTCCTGTCAAGGAAGTGCCGCTGCGGATAATGGTCAAGGGTCACAGGGCGGGAAGAGATGAGACTCAGAAAGCGGAGCCCAGAACAGGTAGAAAAGTCCACCCGAAAGCCTATAATCGTCTGAAGGATGGCGCACGCAAGAAGTAGACTGATTGCTCTGGAGGCAATATGGACACTCTCATAATGATGGTCGCGAGTTGCGTGGGGTTTCTTGTGGCATACCACACATACGGGCGATGGCTGGCCCGGAGGATATTCAAGCTTGACCCCAATGCGGATGTGCCGTCACGAACGCTCGCTGACGGAGTGGATTATGTGGCGGGTCACAAGGTGGTGGTTTTCGGCCATCACTTTTCATCGATAGCAGGCACCGGCCCGATAGTGGGACCGGCGATAGGCGTAATATGGGGATGGGTCCCTGCGCTGATATGGGTGGTTTTCGGCAGCATAGCAATGGGTGCTGTGCATGACCTTGGTGCGCTTGTGGTATCGGTGAGGAACGAGGGCAGAAGCATATCGGACATCGCGGCCAAATATATCAACAGGCGCGTCCGGATGATGTTTTTCATTATTGTGTTCTTTGCCGTGTGGCAGGTCATAGCCATATTCGGCGTGGTGATCGCAGTGGTCTTTGCGCTATACCCAAGCTCGGTCGGACCCGTCTGGCTGCAGATACCGATAGCGATGGCCCTTGGCTGGGCAATATATAGGAAAGGCTGGAATCTTAAGATAGCGACGGTGTTCGCCGTCCTGGCATTGTATGTGACGATAGTGCTTGGGGCATGGGCCGACACACAGTGGCCTGGCCTGTTGAGTTTTAAGGGCGGCATCAGCATCGGAAGCCTGACAATACCGGGAACTGGAGTCTGGACGATAATCCTGCTGATATACGGATTCATAGCATCGACTATACCCGTGAATATCCTGTTGCAGCCCCGTGACTACATTAATGCATGGCAGCTTTTCCTGATGATGGGCCTGCTTTTCCTTGGAGCGATAGTGTCAGGGCTGGGCGGCAGGATGCCACTGGTGGCGGATGCCGTGAATCTCTCGCCGGCTGGTGCTCCGCCGATATGGCCGTTCCTTTTCGTGACGATCGCATGCGGCGCAATAAGCGGCTTTCATTCCCTGGTGGCCAGCGGCACAAGCCCGAAGCAGTTGTCGAAAGAGACGGACTGCCAGTTCGTTGGCTACGGCTCGATGCTGCTTGAAGGTGTCCTGGCGGTTCTGGTACTTGTCTGTGTGGCCGCGGCCGTAGGCATGGGCGACGGCGGCAGGGAACGGTGGCTGGCGTCATATGGTACCTGGATGGGTGAAAGCGTTGGTCTGCGGGCGAAGCTGAGCCCCGTGGTCGAGGGAGCGATGAACATGCTGGCATCAATCGGGATACCCCAGGCAGCCGGCATAGCGATAATGGGCGTGTTCATCGCGTCGTTTGCAGGAACCACGCTGGATACGGCAGTGAGGATACAGAGATACATCATAACAGAGATAGCAACAGATGCGAGAATACCAATTGTGCCGAATCGATGGGTGGCAACGACGATAGCTGTCGTGACTGCGGCGGTCCTTGCATTCGCCACAGGTGCTAACGGGACTGGTGCGATGATACTATGGCCGCTTTTCGGGACGGCGAATCAGCTTCTGGCGGCGCTCGCATTATTGGTGGTGACAATGTATCTGAAGAAGAAAGGCGGATTGAAGTATCTCGTGACGGCGATACCGTGCGTAGTGATGCTGGTCATAACGGGATGGGCAATGGTTCTGAATGAGATAGATCCCAACACCGGCTTCCTTACGACAAAGAACTGGCTGCTGGCAGTTGTAGGGGCAGCCATGCTCGTACTTGCGGCGTGGATGACGGTTGAGACAGTGATAGTCTTCGGAAAAACGCGTGCCGAGGTGGACCCTCAGGCTGCCTAGATCCTATGAACCAGCCGGGGGCGTGCCAGCGGGTGTGCTACCTGCTGGAACAATCGGCACTAGCTTGAAACGAACCTCGGGAGCGGGGGCCAGGGGTTTTATCTCTCCCTTTTCGACAAAATCCGGTGGAAAGTTGTAAATCAGTCGGCGTGTGATGAAGCCCGCAGCAGTCTTGTCTTTCTCCTCGACCATCAGAAGCAGGTGATATGGCATGGCCTTGTAGGCAGCCTCGGCGCCATCCGTGGCCGAATAGGTAAAACCTGCCATGACCTTCGCCATATCTTCGTCATTTATCTGCACTCGATACTGGCCCTGCAGTGTCGCGCTGAACGAGTAGCCGATTATGGGGGAAATGGCCTTTGACTTCAGCGGTTGATCGCTTCGGAGCTTGATAGCCACGGTCCTGTCGGCGTCTTTCTTCATGCCCGGGGCCAGCTCTATGTATGGCGTTCTCTCGATGGGCTTCTGACGGGCTAGTTCCTCTGACGCAGGGCTGAGCTGGACAAAGGCCACAAGTTTGTCACCGGTCCAGTTCGACGGGACCGGTATCGTTATCTGGTCAGGCTCGATCTTCTCAAAATCGAGTATCTCCAATCCGTTGGTGTCAAGAAGCTTGACTCGCAGAGTCTTCGGCTCAAGCGCCAGGACAGTGACCTCGGCAGCAGGGGGCTCAACGGCTGTGACGGCAAGCCCAAGCATCCTCAGCTCGCTCCATTCCTGGAAAAGCCGCACAAGATCGAGGCTTTGCTTGCCGGGCTGTGTCAGACCAAGCTGACGTGCGTCAAATGTGAAAACGAGCGATTCCCCGCCCGGCTTGAGGCGCCGCTGGAGCTCGGCGATTCTCGCATGCGGACCTGTCAGAGTCAGCCGTACCTCAAGGCTTGTTCGAGAATTCAGCGTGACCCATATGTCCTGCGATGGCATTTCCTTGACTTCGATAGTGGCTGCAATGCCTTCGACTTTCTCATCAAGAGCCAGATCCGCCCAGACCCAGATAAGGACCGTTATGAAGACTACCAGAAGGATCTTATTGACCTTATGAAGCGAGCTGCTCATGAAGAGACACCCTCCGAGGAAAGCGGCCTCCTCTGTGTCTTTCTGAATCTCTCAACAAGAGAAGGCTCCGTCATGGCGATGGTAAGCCTGTTGCGCAGGTCGGAGTCATTGATATTGCGCGTGAGCAAGCCGTTCTCCGCGATGGATATGATGCCGGTTTCTTCCGAGACTACCACGACGATAGCATCCGAGCCGGTGCTTATACCCATTGCCGCGCGGTGTCGCGAACCCAGGTCGATCCTGTCATGCGAGCCTGTCTCGGCCAGGGGAAGCTGCACCCTTGCAGCCACCAAGCGGTCATTTCTGATAACGACAGCCATGTCGTGAAGGGGCGTCCCGGGATAGAAAATCGTGCGGAGCAGCTCCGACGTGACCTGCGCGTCGAGGGCAACGCCGGTGGAGATGAACTCACCCAGCGCGACCTTTCTCTCAATCACCATTATGGCTCCGGTTCGGGAGGAGGAGAAGTCAGAAGTTGCAGTAACTATCTCCTCGATCGTCCTTGTAAGCTGATGTGACGTTCCCCAGAGGAACCTGGGTTGCCCGATACGTATAAGCGCTCGACGGATTTCCGGCTGGAACGCGGCGACCGCGATTATCAAAATGGCTACCAGGAATCGGCTGTATAGGAACTGAAGTCGCTCAAATCCGTAGTGACGTACAAGGAAGCTGAGGATAAGCGAGCCGGTGACAACCAGGAAGATAACACCGCGGAAAAGCCTCTCGCCGCGAGTCCCTTCGAGAAAATTCACAAACCAGTAGACGACGAATCCGATAAGCGCGAGCTCGACGAAGACTTCGATGAGCGGATAGGTGAGAACGCGCTGAAGGTAATCGAAAATCGCATCCACGAATCAACCCCGCTGGTCAAAAGTCAGTCCGCCGTGACGATCAGCGGCGGCGCGCGGAAAAGCAGGTCAGCGTATAGGGTATTCGCTGAGCCTGGAACTCCTGTCCTGCAGCCAGAAGGCGTCCCAGTCATCAACAAACTGCCGCCAACCGATATTGTGCGCGTCTTTGAGCCTCTGCCGGCGCTCGGCATTGGTGTCGGCAACACTTACAACGGCGCCTTCTGTGACCGGGTGAGAAACTGCGGTGACAGCCATGGCGGCAGCAGCACCGCCGACAACAACCGCGGGCTCACCACAACCGGAAGAGAAGATGGCCGATGCACAAACCAGAACAGTGAGTATGATAGCGATAGAAGCTCTCATTTATGGTCCTCTCAGGCCAGGAATTAGTACAACATGCGCTACAGAATAGCCGTCACCCAAGCAGTGTAACAGCAGAGGCTTATGGTGTCAAGGAGTAAGACTTACCGAGGATGCCAAATTGGGCGAGCTGGCCAGAGTCGGACATCTGAGGATATACTAGATAGGGCTCATCCAGACCTTTGCCCATGCCCCGGCATGAACCAGCTATGTCGCCTCCCGAAATAGGTTGACAGCGATTTCATCGTGTCTATAAAATACCTTGCCTCTACGCTTGGAGCGTTCTGATTCCCGTAATATCGCAAGATGTAGAGGGCGGCTGGTTGCCCGCCCCAAAGGCGGACTTATCTTTCTATGACGGCTCTTGCAAGGAAAGGAGAATCGAATGAAGAAACTGGTAGTTATGGCGGTGTGCTTTGCTCTGGCTGGCTCGACCGCGACCGGTGCCGACGGACCCGCGAAATACACATTCGAGATCGGACCCGAGTTCTTCACGCATAAGTACAAGGAACCCGGTCTGATGGAACAGAAGGGCAACTTCTACGGCGTGGCGATGAATGCCGCGACGCACGAAGAATGGATGTGGGCGGCGCAGCTTGAACTGGCCGGCGGCAAGGTTGACTACGATGGCGCATTGGTGGATTTTGACACTGGTGAGACAACACCATACAAGATCAGTGACATCAGTGACTGGATGGTAGAAGGAAGGGTTCTGCTCGGTCCGGAGTTCAGATGGCAGGGCGGATATGGTTCGCCCTATGTGGGTCTGGGCTACAGATGGCTCTGGGACAAAGGCGGCGGCAGAGGCATCGGCGGCTATGACAGAGCTGCCAACTATTTCTACGTGCCTCTCGGGGGAACTGTGACATTTGCGCTCGGCGACGGGTGGTCCCTGTGCCCCACTGCAGAGTATGACTACTTCATCTTCGGTGAACAGATCAGCAAGTTCTCCGACATAGACCCCGGCTTTTCGGATCTTACCAACAGGCAGACCTCTGGACACGGCTGGCGGGCAAGTCTGTCGCTTGAAAAGGACTTCGGGACGTGGGGGCTGAAAGTGCAGCCTTTTGTCAGATACTGGAAAATCGGCAAATCCAAGACGGTTGAGATTGAATATGAAGGCATTGGTCCGATCGGAATAGGGTGGGAGCCCAAAAACGAGACCAGAGAGGCGGGCGTTCAGGTATTCTTCACGTTCTGAGTATATCGTAGCTTGATAGTACGGGGACAGGAGCATTTTTGCTCCTGTCCTCTTTCTTTTGTGGTGACAGAGCAATTCCACGACTTCCACAAGGGGTCTGTCACGAGGTCCGGGCCGCACGCGATATAACAGTCTTATGCTTTCACGCGAGACTAAACGAAAGCAAGTATGACGGCGAACGGTGCCACGGCGAATATCGTTGTCAGGACTATGATAGTTGCGGAGAGCGGAGCATCGCCGCCGAGCTGGTCGGTCATGACATAGGCTGTTATGGCGGTGGGACAGGCCAGCAGCAGAAGCGCTATTCGCATCTGGTCAACAGGCATACCCAGAAGTATGGCCAGGCCCAGCCCCAGCACAGGATTGACGACGATTTTCATCAGTGTCCCGGCAATGGGTGTCGAAAGCCGGCCGGTGACCTTCTCCTGCATGAGCGCTGCGCCGACCGAAAGCAGGGCGAGCGGCAGGGCCATACGACCTATCACATCCATTGTCCGCGCGATGCCCACGGGTATCCTTACCGATGGATGCTGCGTACCGTACGCGGAATTGGTGAACAAGGCGTAAACTATACCGAGAACACAGGAGACGAACAGTGGATTCCTGAACACCTGAACGATGATACGACCAAGAGCGTGCCGGTCAAACTTGTGACGACCCGCAAGGAGCACGATGACAGCCAGTACATTATAGATTGGCACGACTGACGCCAGGACCAGCAGTGTTATCTGCTTGAGGTTGTTGTATTGCGCGGGATCAGAGGATGCCAGCGGTTCAAGGGAATAGACGATTATAGGCAAGCCGAGGTAGGCGAGGTTTCCCCGAAACGCACAATGCACAAAAGCAGAGACGCTTTGAGCGGGCAGCCGCATCAGCCGGCCATACAGGTATGATAGCCCGATGCATGCAAATGTCGCGCTGACAACGACAAGGAACGTGCTGCCAGCCGATTCGAAGCGCGGCGGGCACTTCTGTATCTCGGCGAACAGATAGACAGGCAGGCCGATCCAGTAGACAAGCCTGTTGAGACCTGTGAGAAAATCGACGTAAAAAAAACGGGTTCTGTAGAGAATGGCGCCCAGGACAATGACAAGGAAGACAGGTGCAAGAGTATTCACTATGTTCTGCATCAACGGAATTGTACAGCGGCAGGCCGAGAAGTCAACAAGCAGGAGAGGCGGGCAGCCGCAGGAGGCAGGCGGGGACTGGCAGAAATATGCAACGAGAAGGAAACTGAAGCGGAGTGCTGAGCCGGCAGGTCACCGTCTCAATCAGCGATAGTCTTCCACCCCTGCAGCAGCTCTTCGAGAAGGTCGATGACATCCCTGATCATGGCAGGGTCTTTTTTGACGTTGGCCTCCGCAAGATGATGGATCATAAAGACATAGAGCTTGCGAAGGTTGCCGGCAAGCTCCGCACCCGCCTCGACATTCAGGACGGCATTAAGCTCGTTGATGATATCCTGGGCCTTGTTGATGTAGTAGCCTTTTCCGGCGTAATCCTTCTCTTCGAGCTTCTTTATGGCCAGACGAAGAAACTTGATAGCCCCCTCGTAGAGCATGACGATGAGACGTGAACGCGATTGGGTGAGTATTGCGCTGGTTTTGTATGTTGCGATTCCGTTCACTGGCGACTCCCTTTGGTATCCGTGGTGTTAAGCGGATGGTGGGTGGCCGTCTGGTAACGGCCACCCACGTTATCCGTTGTATGTGCCGAACTATCTAAGGAGCTGCAGGGCCATCTGCGGTATAGCATTGGCCTGGACCAGCATGGATACGCCAGCCTGTGCGAGCACCTGATTCCTGGTCATCTTCGCCATTTCGGTGGCGACGTCGACGTCGGATATACGCGATTCTGCAGCACTCAGGTTCTCCGCCTGAATGTTGAGCACGGCGTATGAGTTCTCGATACGGTTCATCTTGTAGCCGAACGTTGCACGAGCATCGTTCTTGTCGCTTATAGCGGTCGCGATCGCCTCAAGGGCGGAAGCGGCGCTATCGAGGCCAAGGATGTCGATGGAGCCGAGGCCCAGACTTGCCTTGGTCATGCTGACCATGTCAATCGACAGTGTGGTCGTGGAGCCGATGTGTATCGTGGTCGAACCAGTGGCACTGTTGAGCATGCCGATGCCGTTGAAGTCGGTGCTCGTGGCGATACGGTCGATCTCGTTGGCCATTTCCTGGAACTCTGCGTTCATGATGACACGCTGAGCCTGCGAATAGGACCCCGTGGCGGCTTGCTCGGCGAGCTCTCTCATTCTGATGAGCACGTCGTCAATGGTCGCCATGGCACCTTCCATGGTCTGCAGCATACTTATGGCATCCTGTGCGTTTCTGGCACCCTGCTGCAGCACTGCGATGTCAGCACGCATCAGGGCACGCACAGCCAGGCCGGCTGCGTCATCCTTTGCACTGTTGATTCGCAGACCTGATGCGAGCCTCTCGACCGACTTGGCCAAGCCGTCATAGCTCGCGCCCAGGTGCCTCGCGGCATTCTGCGACATGACGTTGTTCTTGATAGCTAGCATTGTGTGGACTCCTTAAAAGTTTACTTGTCACAAATGCGGCCAGGCCGTGGAAGTCTGGGCCGCTCGCTGTTGCGCTACGTCGCAACTATTGTCGAGGGAAAAAGCGCGAACTTGAGAGCGCGTCTGTCACCCGGCGGACAGGGCTGTGAGAGGCCATCATAATAATGGCGGTATCAGTATTGACCGAAGGGGACTAGCGGCGGGCACTCACACCATCTACTGACTTAAATGTATGTGCGACAAGTAGTTATGGCTGAGCCTGGGATTTTGTATGCGAAAAATGGGGCCTGCCGTAAACGTGATGGGGGCGACGTTTGCCAAGGCCTGTCAGATGCCGTTTGCCAGAAGGTTGACGGCAGCCTGCCGAATGAGCTCAAGGTGATCCAGTTGGCCTGCCGCTATAAGGTCTCTGGCCCCCTGGATGGCGGTTGATGAATCGTCAGGGACTGGGAGGGGCACGACTGCCTGGAGATGGCTGTCGACGTCCAGACCCGATGCCTGGCTTGCCGTCAGGATAGCGGGGGGTGCCATCCTGCTGCGCTGGTCATGCAGGTAGTCGTTTGGCTTGCTGCTTCTGATAACATCTATGTGCATGATGAAATCCACATATTATCGGTCGTTGCTGTTCCTGAGGCTGCAATCGTGCACATTTGTCCCATCTGTGGCCTCACGCCTGGAAATCAATCGTGTGGCCGTCAGCGTTCGTTGCGGATTCATCGTCCGCAACATCATCAGCCGGAACGCCTCTACCGGCGTCGTCCTGTGGTTGCTGACGCTGACGACGTCGTTTGTCCTTATCGTTCGTGGCCGGGGTAGTCGATGCGATGTTGTTCAGTGAATCGACCCTGTCGACACTGAATTCGTTAGCGCTCATCGTTCCAGTTCCTCAAACTGGCGGATAACCTGACCAGAGCACTGGAGTGAAGCTGTGAAACCCGCGATTCAGTCACATCAAGTACTGCAGCTATCTCTTTCATGGTCATTTCGCGTTGATAATACAATACTACAACATGTCGCTGAGACTGCGGCAGAGCCTGGATGGCGGCTGCAAGGTGCTCGATCAACTCGGCCTTCTCGAGATTGTGCCCAGGGTTATCGGAGGATGTATCTGTCAGGCAGTCGCCAAGGGCAGGGCCTGTGTCGGCTAGGTTATGTATCGACAGGAAATGCTGAGCCCGCGCCTGCTCGAAGATACGATAGAGTTTGTCCACGGACGTGCCGAGTGAAGCGGCTATCTCCTCGTCCGAGGGAGTGGAACCGGTCTGCTCAATGGACCTGTGGATAATGCTGTTGACCTGTTCAATATTCCGGGAGACGTTCGTCGGAGTGAAGGTCCACGACCGAAGCTCGTCGATGATGGCGCCCCTGATCCTGATATACGCGTAGGTCTTGAACTCGACATCTCTTGAGGGGTCGAAATCCCGGGCGGCTTTGACGAGCCCCATAGTGCCCGCGGAGATGAGGTCCTCGTAGGAGAGACTCGAGTTATTCACATAGCCGGCGATATTCTGTGCCAGCCTGTGCACCAGCGGTAGGAATTCGAGGATGAGCCGCTCCTCGGTGAGCTTTTTCTGTTCCGTTGCATAGGCCTTGAAGGCGTTCCTGGCGTTTGTGACAACCTTCTCGTACACGGGTTCGCCTGCTGCCGGCGGGGCAGTATCCGGCGCCGGTGCTTCCAGCACATCATCAGCAGCGGGCCTTGATGCGGTCATAGGCTCTCTGGTCCTGTACTACATATATAGGTTTATTGCCGAGTCGCTGACCGTTGATACCGGCGGCGTGACAACGCTTGCCGCCTGACTCTCATCCCAGACAACGCCCTCATTCGCGGCAGCCGGACCGGGTGAATTGCTCTGAGACTCGCGGTAGTCAGACATCTGGCCCTGCAGGTCATACTGGCGACTGGAAGAGCCTTCCTGGGGGACCGGATCGGTCGGCAGAACGTCCACGCGACGGACCTGTACTCCTATCTGCTCGAGCGAGCGCACGATGGACGGGACAGACCTCTCGATATCGGCGCGAGTGACAGGGCTCTCGACCTTGAGCACTGCGTTTATCGAGCCGCCATCATCCTCGAGGCGTACGAACACCCGCCCCAGCTCAGGCGGGTTCAGGTTCAGGGTGAGTATCTTGTCAGAGCCAGCCGCCGACCGTATGCCCTCTACGACTTGGCTGGCAAGCATCCTCAACGATAACGCTGACTCGACCGTACTCTGGGCCGTTGCGGACGACTGAGCAGGGGCAGGTACGCTAACCACGGCAGTCTGTTGTACATCAGCCGTCACCGTGTGGGGGTTGTGAAGCCACGCCGCCGAGGTGAGGCTGAATGCTCGTGAGGACTGAGGCGACTGTGCAGCCTGTCCGGAGGGTACGTCCTCGAGAGACTTCGCCGCCCGTCTGGCAGCCATCCTTGCGGCAAGGGCCTCCGCAAGTGCAGGTTTGTTGGGGACCGACGGTGTGTGCACAACCTCGGCATTTGGATTCTCCGACGCCGGCATCTCCGGCACGGCTGCCGGTTCTGGCGCTGCCCCGGTCACCTTGGCACCGTTCTTAAGTGATGGCAGCGACGGGGTTTGCGCAGCGGCAGGTATCGGGTTTGATTTGACGCGAGGTTGCTGCTCACTGGGCTGCTCCGTACCCTCCTCCGCGGCAGACTCTGCTGCCTGTTCGGTCACGGGCGTCTGTGTGGAGACCGGTGTCGTGGGAGTCTGAGGAGCAGCCAGGCTCTCAGGAGTCTCAACCGCAGGCGTCAGGGTGGCTGGCTCGGTGGTAACCGGAGCATTCGCCGCAGCAGATATAAGGCTTTGGTTTGTAATGACTTGCGCTGCCTTCGTCTGCGGCGTCTCGATAGCTGTAGCAACAATCTGCAGGGGCGTCTGCTGGGGCTGGCCAGCCATATCTGTGCTCACCACACCCTGCACCAAGGCCTCCGGCTGCAGCTGCTCTGCTGGCTGGGCGATTTGCGCCATCAGAAGGTCCATGAACTGAACAGGCTGGTCTGCCGTCTTGTCACCGGTCAACTTGCTCTTCGGACCGGGCGGAATGGGGGCAGTCTGTGCTGTGTTGTCGCCTTGGGTAGAAGCCTTCTGCAGAGCTGTCTTCACAGCCTGCGCTGCTGACGGGGCCTTGCCGGGAGCCGGCTTGGCCACTTGAGGCATCACTATCATCTCGGGCATCATATGCTCGGACTCCTTTTCCAGCAAATCATTGCAACACCTGTGCCAGCAACCAGCCAGAAACAACTTCAGATAGTGTAACTGATTGCACAACAGGCACTTACGTTGCTCACAGAACTGGATCCTGGCTGACTTCGTAGGCATTACCCAGAAGGATTTTCCATATCCGGGAGAAGTCTTCCGTAAGGAGTTTGGGCGCTCTGAAGCTGTAGGAAAACTTTGCATATGTATAGATTCCTTGCGCCCAGACTGGCGACAGGCGGGCATCCCAGACACCAGCGAGGGCATCGATCACTGGCACGAGGGTTGCATTGCGGTGAATATGGTCAGAGACTCTGTATACAGGAGCACAAGGATACAGAATGGCGGATAATATACTTAACATCACCGGTTACTTGGAGTCAGCGATAAGGGCAGAGGGGATTCGCCAGAAGGCAATCGCCAGCAACATCGCCAACAGCCAGACCCCCGGCTACCGCCGTGTGGATGTACGCTTCGCCGACATTGTCGCCGATGCGATGGAGGGCCATGCCAACATCGAACCGACCGACATCGAAGGAGAGCTCTTCCAGCCGATGACCACCGCGCCAGACTCAAGGGACAATGACGTGAACTTGGACGCGGAGATTGGCGAGATGGTGAAGAATACACTGTTGCAGAAGACGTATATGAGGCTTCTGGCCCGCAAATATCGTCAGGCTGAGATAGCTATGAATACCGGGAGCCTCGGTTAAGAGCTGAAGGGTACGCAGAATGAAGATAGAAGGCGGAATGTTCGGGCCGGTCGACATTGCCCTTTCCGGCATGAAGGCCCAGACAAAGCAGATGGAAGCTATCGCTTCGAATGTCGCCAATGCCAGGACAACTGACGCGGGCGATGGGCAGCCCTACCGAAGGATTGAAGCCATTATGCGAGCAAACGAGGATGGGATAAGCGGTGTCGAGATAGAGGAGATGACGCAGGACACAGGCGAATTCGAGATGCTGTATGACCCCGGCCACCCGAAAGCAAACGCGCAGGGTTATGTGGCAATGCC
>Ga0068714_10003247_pt1 | contig 19517 bp, 15 predicted proteins | sample MTBNYHSulfiMetaG_FD_62988 | JGI IMG/M metagenome (GOLD analysis project Ga0068714, IMG submission 62988) | Enrichment culture microbial communities from rom New York Harbor, USA that are MTBE-degrading - MTBE-NYH (New York Harbor Sulfidogenic)... | ecosystem: Environmental > Aquatic > Marine >... | reverse complement strand
CACCCCCTGCAACCAACCGGGGCACCCGAACGGCAGGTCGTAGGCGACACAGCCCGGGTTGCGGATGCCGAGCCTTCGCTTGACCCTGGCAGCCAGCGACGGAACGAAGTCCGACCTCGGGTTGTCCCGGCGCACGTCGCCGAAGTTGTGGGCGACGATGACGTAGTCGAGTGTCTCCGGGTCGACGCCCGAGTCGGTCACCGCCTCGGCCGCGGCGGCGAAGCCGATGTCCGAGGCGACCAGGTTCTCCCTGACCCAGCGGCGCTCGGCGATTCCGGTGATCTCCTCGAATTTACGGACGATGTTGGGGTTCGTCGACGGGTCGTAGGCCAGGCCGCGGCTCTCGAAGAAGCGGCTGGCCAGGAACTCGCTGTTGGGCACCCGAACAGCCGGGATACAGCTGCCGGTGCCGACGAAGACCGATCGCCTCTCGCTCAAGGTGCTGCCCCTCCCCATCTGTGCCGCTGGCGACAGCTCCCCGGGCTGTCTCGCGTCACGTAAGTTTACCCTGCCCACGACACGGTTCTGCCACGGGACGCCTCCCGGCCGCAGGCAGTCCCACGCCCCTGCCCCGCCCCGGGCACCGTGCCGGGTGGTGTGAAGACCCGATGAAGCGGATGGCGTACGATCGCCGGCATGGGGGACCGGGCGTGAGGCGAGCAACGTCGAGTCGGTGGCCCGCCACGGGTTGCCGTCTGCCTCGAGCGGCTGCCGTCGCCGCGACGCTCTTCGTGCTCGCGCTGGTCTCGAGGGCCCGGGTGCTGGTGGCGTGGGGCGAAGCACCGGCCGCGGGCGATCTCCTCGGCCTGGTGTCGGAGCTCGTCGTCGCGGTCCTCGCCGCGCTCCTGCTGTGTCGGCTCGGTACTCCAGTCTGCGGTCTCGCAGCGGCCCTGTGGTCGCTGATGTGCCTGGTGGATGCGGAGAGCCTGATCGCGCTCCACGCTGCCGCCGACGTCGGCGCCGCCGGGTTCTTCTTCGACCGCGACTTCCTCCGGATGACGCTGTCGTCGGCGCCCCTCCCCTACCTGCTCGCTGCCGTCGCCTTCCTGCTCGGCCCGCCTGCCCTCCTTGTCGTTCTGCTCCGTCGTCTCGACTCGCGGGGACGACCGGCAGCGCGCCACCCCGTGCGGGCCCACCTCGCGCTGGCGGCGGTCGCGGCGGCCCTGATCGCGGCCCTGGCGCTGCTGCGCTCCCACGACGCGGGGTGGCGACAGACGGCCTTCGCGCTGGTCCACGTCGAACAGCTGATCGGGACGGCCGTCCACTCGCCCGCGCCCGACCGCGTGGCGGCGCACGGGGAGGACGCCGACGCCCTGGGCCACGACCTGTCCGGGGTCCCGGTGGCACAGGGCCGCGCCCGCAACGTGCTGCTCGTCGTCCTGGAGGGGATCCCCGGGGCCCACGTGCCGGGGATCGCCAGGTACTTCGGCGTGGACGGGGAGATCCGGATGACAGGGCTGGACGCGATCGCCGCGCGGTCCCTCGTGATCCCGAACTTCCTCACCCACCAGCAGCAGACCATCCGCGGGCTCTACTCGGCCCTCTGCGGCGACTACCCGAGGCTCGGCGGCGGAACCCCGAAAGCGTTCGAGATGCTGGTTGCCGGCGACCGCGGGCGGGACTGCCTGCCGGCGATCCTGGCTGCACGGGGTTACCGCACGGCCTTCATCCAGGCGGCGCCCCTCGAGTACATGAGCAAGGGCACCATCATGCCGGCCATGGGCTTCGAGGTGGTCCGCGGGAAGGAGTCGTTTCGCCGGGGTGACGAGCCGTTCGGGGGATGGGGACCCCGGGACCGGGATTTCTTCGAGCAGAGCCTGCCCATGCTCGAGGAGCTCGACGCCGCGAAAGACCCGTGGTTCGCGACCCTGCTCACGGTCGGCACCCACCACCCCTTCGTCGCGCCGGCGCGCGAGGTCGAGCAGCACGGCAGCCGCAAGACCGCCGCGGTCATGGCTGCCGACTCCGCTTTGACCGCTTTCTTCGCGGAGCTGGTCGACCGTGGAATCGCGGAGGACACGCTGGTCGTCGTCACCTCCGACGAGTCGCACGGCGTCCCGCACCACCCCCACGGGAACGCCTGGGGGGTCATGCTCGCCCACGCCCCCGACATCCCCCCGGGCTTCAACCCCGGGGTCTTCGGTTCCGTCGACACGACGATCTCGATTCTCGACTACCTCGGCGTCGACCCCGGCGATCGGGTCCGCGGGCGGTCGATCTTCCGCACCTACGAACGCGAGCGCACCCTCCTCTTCACGGTGGGGAACGACCTCGCGATGACCGAACGCAAGGGGGTCTTCCACCTCTGCCGGCCGCCGGGGCTCGGTTCGCTGCTGAGCGACAGTCGAAGTCCCGACTGCGGAACCGTGGTCACCGGGTCCGGCGAGATGTTCGCGCCGAGCTACCACCACGAGCCGGGCGCGGACCACGCCGCGAGCTACCGGAGGCTGCTGCGCCTCCACGGGCTGTTGGACTCGAGCGTGGCCGGCGAGGGTCCGTCGACTCGCCTCGTCCTGGCACGCGACGTCGCGACGTCGCTGACCGGCCCGGACGACTTCTGGCTCCTCGCCGGCCAGTTCTTCACGGTCCCGCCCGGGTGCTCGGCCCGGGTCTCGATGCAGGTGCGGTTCGACGCCGACGACGGGCAGGTCCTCCGGCTGCAACACCACTGGGTGGCGAGGGACCGACCGGGCGGCGACCCTCGCGAGCTGCGTTGTGCGGACTTCGTCGTGCCGGCGATTCGCGCCGGTGAGGCATTCAGCCTGGCCTTCGACGTCGGCGACTTCGCCGGGATGTCGCAGGTCGAGGCCATCGTCAAGGGCAGGTCGGAGTTCGGGGTCGTGACCGTCGGCGAGTACGCGGTCGAGTTCTCCGACCGCAGGGGACCGGCCGCACCGGCCTTCAAAATGGTCGACGCGAGGGTGCGTTCGTCGGTCTTCGAGACGCGACGGCTCGCGGTCCTGAACCTCGGCGACGGCCAGAGGGTCGTCGCCTCCATCCCGCCCTACGTCCTCGGCCGGACCGTTCGTCTGACCAACGCCCGCGAGCACCTCGACTTCACCCTCACGGACGGCTGGTGGGGACCCGAGGAGTGGGTCTCGTGGACCCGGGAACGGGCGCGCGTCTACCTCGACCTGGGGGAAGTCCGCGGCGACCATCTGCTCACGGTCGAGATGGTGAGCGCGCCGAGGTCGGGCTCGGAACGGCGCCAGGTCGAGCTCCACGTCAACGGCCGGCGGGTCGAGAGCTGGTCCGTCACCGGCGTCGCCTCTCCTGTCGCGCAGTACCGGACGGTCATCCCCGCCGGGCTCCTCCACCCCGGGGTCAACATGCTCGAGCTTTGTCCGCTCGGCGACCTCGAGTCGCCGTTCTCCGTCGACCGCTCCCCGGACGCGAGAAAGCTGGGGGTGGGCGTGCGGTCGTTGTCGCTGTGCGAGGCCGAGAACCTCTGACGGCGGGGGGCTGAACGGGTTGGCGTCGCCTGCGCCCGAGCGCACCCGTCCCACGGCGGGAACAGGCTGGACCCGCGAAGGGTTGCTCGTCGAGGACTCGGTGTGGCAGCGCGTGCGCCGCGCCCGCAGCCCCTCGCCGGGCCGCAACCCGGCAACCTCGGGAGAGCCGTCGACGTACAACAGAACCCGGCGTCGAGCTCGGCGCCCCGTCAACCACGACCAGGAGGACCGTCATCGTGAGTATCGGACTGCTGAGGAGGACCGCCATCGCGGCGGCATGCGCGGCTCTGGCGGCCACCGCCGGCGCCACCGGGAAGATCGTCGTCGACAGGGCCGACGACCTGCCCCGCCACACCTACCGGATCGAGGGCACCGCCGGCGAGCTGGTGCAGAACCGGGAGGCGATCCTGAAGCTTGCCGCCGAGGTCCGCCGGGACCTCCAGGCGGACCTCGACGCCTACGAGATCCCGGACCGGACCACCCTCAAGGGGTACTACCAGGCGTTGAGGACGATCGCCTACCTCGAGGGTCGCACCGACGAGGCGCTCGCCCTCGGCGAGACGATCCGCGGTCTCGAGGACAAGGAGGCGGCGCGGCTCATGGACGGCCTCACCCTGCGGGCGCTGGTCGCGTCGGCCAAAGACCCGGCCCGGTTCGAGCGGGAGCTGGAGGCGCTGGTCTCTGCCCTGCCCTACGAGGTGGTCCAGGACCAGGTGAAGCAGACCAAGGGGATGATGGAGATTGTCAGTGCGAACCTGGTCATCGGGCAGATCCAGGCCACCGTCGACCCGATGATCGAGAAGACCGGCGGTGAGATCGGCAAGGAGGTCGCCACCGACCTCGTCAGCAGCCACTTCGCGATCTCCGAGGCGCTCCCCCTGAAGGACCGGGTGGCCGCAGTGTACGGCCGCTACCTCGAGGCCCACGCGGTGGCGAAGCCCGACATCTGGGCGGCGCGGGAAGTGGCGGTGCCCGAGGACGCCCCCGGCCGACCGCTGGTCGCGATCTGGGACTCCGGGGTCGACACGGCAATCTTCGCCCCCCAGGGGGTACTGTGGGCCAACCCGGGCGAGGCCCCCGGCAACGGCGTCGACGACGACGGCAACGGCTACGTCGACGACGTCCACGGCATCGCGTACGACCTCGACAGCAACCCGGTCCCCGAGCTCCTGCTGCCGCTCGACACCCTGACCATGGACCGCCCCGAGCTGCAGCGCCTCATGAAGGGGCTCGAGGACGCCCAGTCCAACATCGACAGCGCCGAGGCGACGGAGCTCAAGCGTCGCATGTCGGGGCTCGCCCCGGACCAGGTGAGGCCCTTCCTCGAAGAGGTCACCGCGTACTCGCACCTGAGCCACGGCACCCACGTCGCGGGAATCGCTGCCGCGGGCAACCCGCACGTGCGCCTCCTCGCCAGCCGGCTGACCTTCGACCACCGGATGGTCCCGGACGCGCCCACTGTCGCCGACGCCTACCGGGGGGCGGCGGCGGTGACCGAGAACGTCGAGTACTTCAAGGCAGCCGGGGTGCGGGTGGTCAACATGAGCTGGGGAGGGAGCATCTCCGACGTCGAGGCGGGGCTGGAGCAGCACGGCGTCGGCGCCACCCCCGAGGAGCGCAAGGCGCTCGCGCGCAAGATCTTCGACATTGGGTTCAACGCCCTGCGCGACGCCATGGCGGCAGCGCCCGAAATCCTGTTCGTGACCGCCGCCGGCAACTCCGACAGCAACAACGAGTTCGAGGAGTTCGTGCCGAGCTCGATCGACCTTCCCAACCTGCTCACCGTCGGCGCCGTCGACCAGGCCGGCGAGGAGACCGGCTTCACCAGCTTCGGCAAGGTGGACGTCTACGCCAACGGCTTCGAGGTGGAGAGCTACGTGCCCGGCGGCGACCGCCTGAAGTTCAGCGGCACCTCCATGTCCGCGCCCAACGTCGCCAACCTGGCCGGGAAGCTCCTGGCGGTGGACCCGGATCTCTCACCGGCCGACCTGCGGGAGCTGATCGAGGGGGGATGCGACGACGCCAGGGCCGGCGAACGCACCGTGCGCCTGGTCAACCCCAAACGCTCGATGGAGCTGCTCGAGCGGCGACTCGGCGCGAGGGGGTAGCTCGACGGGCCCCGACCGCGGCCCGTGGACTGGGCCGGGGGTGACCACACCTACCCGACCTGCCGTCCTGGCCCGCCTCGCCATGCCGCCGGGGACCGGCGCGGCCGCGGACCCTGTGGGCCTCGCCGCAGTCGAGCGCCGGTCGCCGACGGAGTCGGCGCGTGCCACGGGGCCAGGCCCGAGGGAGGCGCGAGAACCAGCGGCTACGGAACCGGCAAGCCGAGCGCGCAAAGCGGCGGCTTCGGGCCGGTCGTCACACTGATCGCGGGCTCGAGACCTCGGCGAGGCTCGCCAGCAGCTGCTGCAGGTCCTGCAGCCGGTAGGGCTTGACGAGGATGCCGGCGAGACCGTGGCGCTCGTAGTCCGCGAGTACGGGGGCGTTCGAGTAACCGCTGGAGACCACCACCTTCAGGTCGGGGTCGAGCCGGCACAGCTCGGCGAAGCACTCCATGCCGCCCATCCCCGCCGGGACGGTCAGGTCGAGGATTGCCAGGTCGAAGGGCGCACCCCGCTGTCGCGCCCGCTCGAACCGCTCGAGCGCGTCCCGGCCGTCGGCCGCCAGCTCCCGCGACAGCCCGAGCGCCAGCAGCATCTGCCCGGCCACGTTGCGCACCACCTCGTCGTCGTCCATCAGCAGGACGGACGACGCCCAGGGTCGTGCGAGGTCACCGGTCTCGTCTCGCTCGGGTCGGGCCGCCGAACCCGAGGCGGGCAGGTACACGTCGAACGTGGAGCCGTGCCCCACGGCGGACCGCACCGAGAGGTGTCCGCCGTGCTTCCGCACGATCGAGTAAGCCACCGCGAGGCCGAGGCCGCTGCCCCCCCTCTTGGTCGTGACGTAAGGGTCGAAGATCCGCTCGAGATCCGCCTGGTCGAGGAACAGCGCCTCGCCCCGGCTCACGAGGTCCGCACTGACGCTGGTCCCGGCGTAGGCCGAGGTCTCGGTCACGAACTCCACGGAGAGCTCGCGGGACGCCGCCAGGCGCAGGGCGCCGCTGGAGCGCTCGCGAAGGTAGACGCCGCCGCAGTCGACCCCGTCGACGCCAAGCGCAGCCCCCAGCACCGACTCGACGGCATCGGCCAGGTCGGAGCAGCGCCCGAGCTCGACGGCCAGGTCCCGCTCGATTCGCAGCAGGCGGATGACGGGCTCCTCTTCCAGACCAGTGGCCATGGACGAGCTTCGATCCAGTGCGTCCCCGCCGCGCCGTACCAGCGTCTCCACCTCGCTCCCCACCCGGTCATCCTACCCGACCTGGCGCCCGAGATCCCACTCCACCACCTCTGGACCTCTGGCCCGCCGGCCGTCCATCTCGCTTCCAATTTCCTCGCAGGGCTCGTCGCCCTTGGGGTGGGTGTCGAGGGTGCGCTCGTCGCCGGTCGACAGGTCGAGTATCCGGATCGAGTTCGTCTCGGCCAGCCCGGGGCACCCAGCTTGCACTGCGAGGCGTCGCCCGCCGGGATCCAGGCTCGCCGGACAAACCCACAGGAGCGCGCCCGGCGGACTCTGGAGCGTGAAGGTCGACCCCGGCGACCCGCCGAGGGGCACGACGGCCGCCGCGCCCTGACAGATCGCGAGCACCGCCGCGAAGCGGCCCGCCTGATCGACGTCCATCCAGCAGTCCTGCACAAAGCGCGGAGACCACAGCGCCCGCGGCGCCGCGGCGCCGATTGGGGACACGGACCAGCGCTCCGAAGCGCCCTGCGACTGGAAAAGGAGATCGCCGTCCGGGGTGAACACGACCTGGCCTGCCTTCTCGTCCCGCCGGTCGAGCACGGTTGACCGCGGGCCGGTCAAATTCCACAGCGTGGTGGGAAAGCTCGGGGTGGCGAGCCAGGACCCGTCCGGGCACACCATCTCCGCCAGCACCACCCCCGCCGCGTACACGTCCGCCCGCGCGTCCACCGCCTCCCCGCGCGCCTGCTCCGGCGCCATGTAGGCCGGCGTCCCCGACACCGTCCCGCTCCCCCCCGCCTCTTGCCGCGCCAGGCCGAAGTTCATCAGCACCACCCGCCCCGAGCGGGTCAGCATGATGTTCTCCGGCTTGACGTCGCGGTGAACGAGGCCGGCGTGGTGGATCGCCTCGAGGCCCGCGAGGAACTGCGCCGCGATGTCCTGCGCCTCCTCGAGCGGGAGCGGGCCCCGCTCCTGCAGCACGGCGAGCGGGGTCTGCCCGTCCACGTACTCCATCGACACCAGCTCGCGCCCGTCCGCCCCCACCAGGTCGAACACCCGGCAGACGTTCGGCGACACCACCTCCCGCGCGGCGCGCACCTCCTGCCGCAGCAGCTCCCGCCGCCGCTCGTCCCCGTAGAGGTCCTCCCGCAGCGCCTTCAGCGCCACCTCCACCCGCAGCTTGAGGTCGAAGGCCCGCCACACCTCCCCCATCCCACCCCGACCCAAGAGGCCCCGCACCTCGTAGCGCCCGCCGACCCGCCCGCCGACGACGAACGCCGGCCCCGGGCGGTCGGCGGTCGACGCCACCGCCGAGCCGCGGTCCTCCGGGGAACGCTCGCCCACGGCGCTACCCCGCCCCGCCGTGCACGACGAAACGCAGGCGCCGCGCCTTTGCGCTGAGCATGTTCAAGAGCTCCTGAGCTCGAGGATAGCGCCGGGTGCAACCGACAGGAGCGCGGGTAAGCGCCGCGCCCCGTCAGCGCGCCCCGAGCGCGGGCGAGGGGCGCGGAGGATGTACCACGGTTGGGGGAGATCCCTCGTCGCTGCGCTCCTCGGGATGACATAAAGGGGGACTCCTCGGGATGACACGGCTTCGGGAGCGCTCGTGTTCCCCGCGTCTCTGCGCTGCTCTTGGCTCAGAAGTCGGTGCGTTGTGGCGAGAATATCGTCGATGAAGGCTCGCAATACGCTGGCAGCAAAAGCGTTAGCGTCCTCTGCGTCTCCGCGCCTCTGCGTCTCTGCGTTGACCGGGCGGGTGGCCGGCTCTGCGCCTCCGGGCGGGAGGGTGGCTCTGCGTCTCACTCCTTGCGCCTTTGCGCCTTCGCGCCTTTGCGTTCCTTCCCTCTCGAGCGGTGGCGGGGTCGAAGTTGTTGGGTTGCGGGCGGCGCCCGCGCTGCGTCTTTGCGTTCTCCCCCTCGGGCCTCGGGCATCGCCGAACCCTCGGGTTGCTGGCTCGAGCCCCCGCTGCGCGGGGAGAGACTTCCTTCCCTCCCCCGTGGTACAACGGCCCGCGGTGCAGAAAGGAACCCGGCTCGCTCTGCTCTGCGGCGCCGTGCCGTTCGTGACGCTGGTGCTGGCGCTGCCGTTCGTCAACCGCGTCGAGCCGACGGTGCTCGGGCTGCCGTTCCTGCTCGCCTGGATCCTCTTCTGGGTGGCGGCCACCCCCCTCGCCCTGGCGGCGGCGGCGTGGTGCGAGCGACGCTTCAACCGGCCGGACCGGGACCCCTGACGTGAGCCTGCCCCTCGTGGTCATTCTCGCGGCGGTGGTCCTGTCGGCCCTGCTGGGGGTGCTCGCCGGCCGGCGCCAGCCCAAGAACCTCGAAGCCTGGACCGTCGGCGGCCGGCGTTTCGGCGTGGTGCTCATTTGGCTGCTGATGGCGGGGGAGGTCTACACCACCTTCACCTTCCTGGGCGCGAGCGGGTGGGCCTACTCCAAGGGCGGACCGGCCTTCTACATCCTGATCTACGGCACCCTCGCCTACACCATTTCGTTCTTCCTGCTGCCGGTGATCTGGCGGCTCGGCAAAGCGCACGGGCTGCACACGCAGTCGGACTTCTTCCTCCACCGCTACCGCAGCCGGGCGTTGTCCGTCTTCGTCGCGCTGGTGGGGGTGGCAGCCATCATCCCGTACCTCCAGCTGCAGCTCAAGGGTCTCGGGCTGATCGTCGAGGCGGCGAGCGGCCACAGCGTCTCGTCGGGCGCCGCCATCGTGGTCTCGTTCCTGCTCACCAGCGCGTTCGTCTACTCGAGCGGCATCCGCGGCAGCGCGTGGGTGGCGGTGGTCAAGGACGTGCTCATGCTGGTGACGGTGATCGTGGTGGGCTTCGGCGTGCCGTCAGCCTACTTCGGCGGCGTCGGCGAGATGTTCCGGGCCCTCCACGCCGCCCACCCGGGTCACCTCACCATTCCCGGGACCACCGGCACGATGGACGTCGGCTGGGTGATGTCCACGGTCCTGCTCACCGGCGCCGGCTTCTACATGTGGCCCCACCTGTTCGCCAGCGCCTTCACCGCCAGGGACGCCGTCACCATCAAGCGCAACGCCGTGATCATGCCGCTGTACCAGATCCCGATCGTGCTCGTGTTCTTCGTCGGCTTCACGGCGCTGCTCGCAATCCCGGGCCTCCGCGACGGGGACCTCGCCTTCCTGGAGGTCGTGCGCGCGACCTACCCGCCCTGGTTCATGGGCCTCGTCGGCGCCGCGGGCGCGGTGACGGCCATGGTGCCGGCGTCGATCCTGGTGCTCTACGCCTCCACCCTCGTCAGCAAGAACGTCTACGTGCCGGTCTTCGACCCCGGTGCCAGCGACCGGAAGGTCATGACCCTGTCGCGGGCCATGGTGCTCGTCATCACGGCGCTCGGTCTCCTGTTCGCCGTGCTGCTGCCCAACGCCCTCGTCGACCTGCTGCTCATCGGCTACGACGGCGTGTCGCAGCTCTTCCCCGCGGTCGTCCTCGGCCTGCTCTGGCCGCGGCTCGGCGCGCGGGCCGCCGGCGCGGGGATCGTGACCGGTCTGGCGGTGGTCGTGACCCTGGTCTTCGGCGGACACGACCCCTTCCTGGGCATGAACGCGGGGTTCGTGGCCCTGGTCGCCAACTTCGCCGTGACCGTTGCCGCGGGTCTCGCGACCCGCAGGGAGGTGCCGACGTGATGGAGCAACTGAAGGCCGACGCGGCCGCCCTCGCCCCACAGCTCGTCGAGTGGCGCCGCGACCTCCACCGCCACCCGGAGCTCGCCTTCGCCGAGCACCGGACCTCCGCGGTCCTCAGGGCGCACCTCGAGGGGCTGGGGCTCGAGGTCCGCTCGGTGGCGGGCACCGGTCTGGTCGCCCGGCTCGAGGGTCGCCGTCCCGGCCGGACCGTCGCGCTGCGGGCCGACCTCGACGCCCTGCCGGTCGCCGAGGAGGGTAAGGAGGGGTACGCGTCGGAAAACCCCGGCGTCTGCCACGCCTGCGGCCACGACGGGCACATGGCGATCCTCATGGGCGCGGCGAGGCTGCTGGCCGCGCGCGCCGGCGAGCTCGGAGGCACGGTGGTCTTCCTGCTCCAGCCGTCGGAGGAGAAGGCGCCCGGGGGCGCGCAGGCGATGATCGCCGAGGGGGCGCTCGACCGGGTGGGCGCGGTCTTCGGCCTTCACCTGTGGCAGTCGATGCCCACCGGCGCGGTGGGCTGCGTGAAGGGGCCGATGATGGCGGCCACCGACGACTGGACGGTGGTCGTCAACGGTCGCGGAGGCCACGCCGCGCTGCCGCACCTGTCGGTGGACCCCGTCGCGGCCGCGGCGCAGCTGGTCGTCGCCCTGAACGGCGTGGTCAGCCGCAGCGTCGACCCCTTGAAGGCGGCGGTGCTCTCCTGCTGCACGATCCACGGCGGGACCGCCAACAACATCATCCCCGACGCGGTGACGCTGTCCGGCACCGTGCGCACCTTCGACCCCGAGCTGCGGGACCTCATGGAGCGGCGCTTCCGCGAGGTGGTGGCCGGCACCTGCGCCGCGACCGGCGCCACCGCCGACGTGGGGTACTCCCGCGGCTACCCGGCCCTGGTCAACGACCCGGCCGCGGCCGAGCTGGCGCTCGAGGTCGCCCGCGACGTGCTCGGGCCTGAGCGCGTCGTCGACATTGACCCGGTGATGGGCGGCGAGGACTTCGCCTACTGCCTCCAGCGCGTCCCCGGCGCGTTCCTGTTCTACGGCGCTGGGGACGGGATGCCGCACCCCCACCACCACCCCCGATTCGACGTCGACGAGCGCGCGTTGCCCGGCGCCACCCTCCTGATGACCGCGCTCGCGCTGCGGGCAACGACGGAAGGGTGAGGAAGGGGCACCCGGCAGGCTTCGGGTCCTCCGGCTGGACGGCGCTGAGGCGCACTCCGGCACTCGTCATTGCGAGCCCCCGGAGGGGGTGAAGCAATCCCCCCAACGAAGGTATGCCCCACCGCAGGGGACTGCGTCGTCGCTTCGCTCCTCGCAGTGACGTGGACGGGCGCGGACCCCGTGCTAGGATCGGGCGTCCTCAGTCGGGGAGGGGGTGCCCATGACCACGCGCCGTGAGTTCCTGGGGGCCGTCGGGGTCGCTGCCGGGGCCGTGCTCGCGTTCGAGCGCGCCGCCGAGGCCCTGGAGCGGGCGGGCCGGCACGCCGGCCCGGACGAGCCTCCCGAGGTCGTCTGCTCGAACGAGGACTTCTGGTTCGAGGTCGGCCAGGCCTTCACCGTCGACCGCAGCCTGGTCAACCTCAACAACGGCGGCGTCAGCCCGACGCCCGCCTTCGTCCTGGAGGCCATGAAGCGCCACCTCGACTTCTCCAACCAGGCGCCCACCTACGCCATGTGGGAGATCCTGGAGCCGCGCCGGGAGGTGGTGCGGGCGCGGCTGGCGGCGGCCTTCGGGTGCGACGCCGAGGAGGTCGCGCTCACCCGCAACGCCTCCGAGGGGCTGCAGACCGTCCAGCTCGGGCTCGACCTGGAAGCCGGCGACGAGGTGCTGACCACCACCCAGGACTACCCTCGCATGCTCAACACCTTCCGCCAGCGGGAGCGGCGCGAGGGGATCCGCGTCACCCAGATCCGGATCCCAATTCCCGCCGAAGACCCGGCCGAGGTGGTGGCGCTGTTCGAGCGGGCCATCACCCCCCGCACCCGGGCGATCCTCATCTGCCATGTCGTTAACATCACCGGCCAGATCCTGCCGGTGCGCGAGGTGGCGCGGATGGCCCACGAGCGCGGGGTGCCGGTGATCGTCGACGGCGCGCACTCGTTCGCCCACCTCGACTTCAAGATCAGCGACCTCGAGTGCGAGTACTTCGCCGCCAGCCTGCACAAGTGGTTGTTCGCCCCCCACGGGACCGGGATCCTCGTCGTCCGGCGCGACCGGATCGCCCCCCTGTGGCCCCTGATGGCGGCGCCAGAGGCCAAGGACGACGACATCCGCAAGTTCGAGGAGATCGGGACCCACCCGGCGGCCCCCTACCTGGCCGTCGCCGAGGCGCTGACCTTCCACCAGGGGATCGGCGCCGCGCGCAAGGAGGCGCGCCTGCGGTACCTGCGGGACTACTGGGCCACCCGGCTGCTCGCCCACCCCGGGGTGCGCCTGCACACCAGCCTCAAGCCGTCCTGCTCGTGCGGCCTCGGCACGGTGGAGTTGGTCGGGGTCCCCACCCGTGACCTGGCCACGTGGCTGTGGAAGCAGCACCGCATCATCGTCGCCCCCATCGTCCACGACGAGTTCCAGGGGATCCGGGTGACGCCGAGCGTCTACACCACCCTCGAGGAGCTCGACCGGTTCGTCGCCGCCATGGAGCACGTCCGCGCCCACGGCCTGCCGGCCTGAGGGGACGAGGAGCATGCCGCCGCGCCTCGCCCTCGCCGTCGTCGCCGCGCTGGCCCTCGCCGGCTGCGCCACCGCCCCCCACGAGGCGGTCGCGACCGACCGCGCCCCGGCCGCCATCGGCCCCTACAGCCAGGCGGTGCGGGCCGGCGACTGGCTGTTCTGCTCCGGCCAGATCCCCCTCGACCCTGACACCGGCGAGCTGGTCAGGGGGCCGATCGAGGCCCAGACCCGCCGCGTCCTCGACAACCTCGCCGCGGTGCTCGACGCGGCCGGCTTCGACCTCGGCGACGTGGTCAAGACCACGGTCTACCTGCGCGACCTCGGCGACTACGCGGCCGTCAACGCGGTCTACGCCGAGTACTTCGCCGGTCTCGAGCCGGCGCGGGCGGCGGTCGAGGTCGCCCGCCTCCCCAGGGACGTCGGGGTCGAGATCGAGTGCGTCGCCCACCGGGGGCGGTGAAGCTCTCCACACCGCAGGGCGTTGGAATCCACTGCATGCCCTCTCCGTTTCACTTCGGCGGGCGCACTGTTCCTCCGACCCGGGGCGGTGGCGGGTTTTCCCCGGGGGGAGGGTTCGCTGTCACCCGCGTCAGGGTTCCGTTCCGTCAGGGTCGAAGGGGGTCGCCGCTCGAGGTCTCGTGGCCCGCGCCCCGCAGTCATGAAGGTCCCGTGAAGAAGCCCGCTCACCCGAGCCTCTGGTCGATCGCGCTGTCGGGCCTGGTTTTCTTCGTCGTGCTCGCCTCCGGTCACGCCGCGGCCCCGACCGACCTGACCATGGAGGATCGGGTCCGCTGCCAGGCAGCCATCGAGCAGGTGTACTGGAGCCACCGCTCCCCGGCCTCCGCCACCCCGTTCGCCGACGCGGTCCCCGAGGCCGTCATCCGGCGGCGGGCGGAGGATGCCCTGCTCAAGACCGAGGCGCTGCGGAGCTTCTGGGGCGTGACCGTCACCCCGGAGCAGCTGCAGGCGGAGCTCGACCGGATGGCTACCAACACCCAGTCCCCCGAGCGGCTGCGCGAGCTCTTCGCCGCGCTCGGCAACGACCCGACGAGGGCCGCCGAGTGCCTGGCCCGCCCGCTGCTCGTCGACCGCCTCCTCCGGAGCTGCTACGCCAGGGACCAGCGCGTCCACGCGGAGTCGAGGGCGCTCGCAACGCGCGAGGCGAGCGGGGTCGGGTCGCCGCCGACCCTCACGGTAACCTCCGGGACGGTGACCCGGGCGGAGTGGCGGCGAGGCCACGACCGCTCCCTCTCCGCCGGCGCGCTCGCCCTCCAGCCGGACGAGTACGACGTTCGCGTCCGCGTGCTTCGCGCCACCCCTCCACGCGGAGGTTCCCACCTGCCGGGTTCAGTTCCTCGGCGCCGACTTCACCGCCACCGGCCTGAACGAGCACGGTGTCGTGTGCGGCTCGGTCGCCGTCGGGATCCCCGAAACCGACCTGCTCGCCGCCGTCTCCCGCGACGGCCAGCCGTTCGAGATCCTGCCCCTGCCGCCCGGGATGCAGAGCTCGCGGGCGCACGACGTCAACAACGCGGGCGTGGTCGTCGGCTCGGTCAGCCCCACCGGCTACGTCACCACCCAGCCGACCGCCGCGGTCTGGAGGCCGACCACCGGTGGCTACGAGGTCGAGGTGCTGGGCGGTCTGCCCGGCGACCCGTACAGCGCCGCCTACGCGGTCAACGACCTCGGGGACATCGTCGGCGGCTCGGGCTTCTGGGGGTGGAACCTCTCCACCGGGGTGCTGTTCGCCGCGGGCGGTCCGACCCACCTCCCCGAAGGGATGATGGGCGTGGACGTCAACGACGAGCGGGTGGTGCTGACGGGGTCGCGGCTGCTGGACCTGGACACGGGCCAGGTCACCGAGGTTGCCCTGCCGCCGGGGAACTGGCAGGGGTTCGTCGGCGCCGCCCTCAACGGCGGCAACGACTTCGGCGGCTACATCCTGGGTTACTCCGGGTGCAGCACCTTCCCCATGCGGTACCGGCAGGCGGTCGGTTGGGAGTACCTGGGCGGCTGCGCCACAACGACCAGCGCCACCGCGATCAACGACCGCGGCGACGCTCTCCTGTACTACTACTCCACGACCTCCGGGGTGCACTTCGTGGACGAGGGCTACTTCGCCCTGGGCGCCCTCATCGACCCGTCGCAGGGGGAGTGGTACGTCCAACCCGGCGGCGAGAACGGCATCAACAACGCCCGCCAGATCGTCGCCACCGCCCGCCAGGGCCAGTCCGGGCCCATCGGCGCCATCCTGATGATTCCCCTTTGACGGCGGCGCGCTCTTCGCGGACGGCTTCGAGTCCGGCGACACGGACCTCTGGTCGAGCTCGGCGCCCTGAGCGGCGACCGCGGGGCCCCGACGACGCCCGGATCCGCCGCTGGGCCGCAGGCGGCGGCGGAGCGGTGCCACGTATCCCAGAGCGGTGCCACGTATCCCATAGTTCCGGGACTGCCTCATCGATCGCAAACCCAGCAGATTACGTGGCACTGGGGGCTCCAGACACTGGAACTTCGGGATACGTGGCACCCCGTGACGGCGGCGTGACCCGGATCGGGCTCGGGTCGGCCTCGCGCTCAACCGTCCTCGTGGTGCTCCTCGCGCCAGTAGTGGGTTTGGCCATAGTGGCCGTACAGTTTCGTCTCGTAGGCGCGCTCGACAGGCCGGGCTGGGTCGTACTCGGGGCTGTTCTTGATCTGCTCACGCTTCAGGCGCATGTACACCTTCGACTCGGCCCAGCTCACCCTGTCGATCCAGTCGGGCGCCACCAACACCTTCTTGCCTGGCCACCAGTTGGCCGTGTCCAGGACCATGTAGCGGATCGTCCAGGAGTGGTCGTCCACGATGAAGTCCTCCACGTGGCCGATGTCGCCGTCCGTCGCCTGGATGTGGTAGTCGGTCACCGCGCGCGAGCTCCGCAGGTGCGGGTCGTCCCGCTCCGTGCCCTGCCAGTCCCAGCGCCGCTCGCGCTCCAGGTCCGCGGCGCTCAGGGCCGGCCCGTACCCGACATCGGGATAGGGAGACCGGCCCCAGAGGTAGGACCCCTCCCAGTACGGGATGTACCCGAAGTACCCATGGTAGGCGGCCTCGTGCTGCCGCGAGACCGGCATATCCGTCTCGATCTCCGGGCTCTTCTCGACTTGGGCCCTGGTCAGCTCGGCCGTGATGCGCTTGTGCTCCCAGTCCATCGCGCGGAAGGCGACCGGCGAGACGAGCACCTTACGCTCCGAAAGCCAGCCCCCCGTGTCGACCACGAGATAGCGCACCGTGTAGCTCACATCGTCGAAATAGAGCTCCTTGACCTTGCCGATGTCCCCATCGGTGGCCCCGATCGTGAACCCGTAGAGATCCTTCATGCTCCGTAACATCGCGTCCCCCTTCGTGGGTCGCTGCTCTCCCCCACCACAGCTGTGACGCCCGGCGTACGGCCTGCCGCCGGCCTACCGGGCGGGACACTCCCGCCAACGAGGCTCACCGGTGCCGTCTGGTACGTCGTGACCGCTCATCTCCCGGGCCCGAAAGGCGCCGCCAGCGCTGTGGCCTCCACGCTCCCAGGCCCCCATGACTCTACCCCCTTGATAACGTGTGGGATAGAGTAGATTGTACCCGCGAGCGACGCCGCAACTCAGGTAAAAAGTACGCGGCCGGAACCCAGGTAGAAAATGCGGTTCTCCGTTGGGGTGCTCGGAGGTTAGCCTGAGGGTCGAGGGAACGGGAGCGCCAGGTCGAGCAGGACGGCGTTCTGTTCCAATCCGACCCGTCGCGCGGCGTGATGTGGCACTGGGGCTACCGACGGGCATCGACAGCGGCACGGGCTGCTCCAGCCACTGGGAGTGCAGGCCCGACGAAAGGAGAAACGGACCATGACGGGAATCCGCACCATGCGTCGCGCCAGGGTCGGCAGACTGGGGGTTGGCGCTCTCGCGATCATCGCGGTCGCGAGCGCCGGGTGCCTCAGCGGCAGTTACACCACCTCGCGCGACAAGACCGTGAAGGGCGCCGGGATCGGCGCCGTGGCGGGGGCGGTGGCCGGGGCGGTGATCGGCGAAGGGCACGCCGACGAGATCCTCGCCGGTGCCGCCATCGGCGCCGGAATCGGTGCCGGCATCGGCTCGTACATGGACGCGCAGGAGGAGAAGCTGGCGCGCATCCCCGGCACGACGGTGGAGCGCGTCGGCAAGGACAAGCTGCTCGTCCGGTTCTCTTCCGACGTGCTGTTCGACGTCGACTCCGCGATCCTCGTCCCCGCGTCACGCTCCAACCTCGACCAGGTGGCGATCGTGCTCAATGACTTCCCCAAGACGGCCATCGTGGTGGAGGGGTTCACGGATTCGACGGGGTCCGAGGAGCACAACCAGGCGCTCTCGGAACGCCGCGCAGGAGCGGTGTCGAGCTACTTCGTCAGCAGCGGGGTCGACGCCGGCCGCATGACCGCGATCGGCTTCGGCGAGGACCACCCGGTGGCCGGCAACGACACCGAAGCGGGCCGGCGGCAGAACCGCCGCGTGGCGATCCTCATCAAGGGCAAGGCCAGGTGACCGCGCCGCAATGCCCCTGGCGACCGACCCCGTCCCGACCCCTTCCCGCTGCCGCCGGCCGCGCGACCGTGGTTGCCCTCGTGGCGTCCTCGGCACCTCCGAGGATGTGGAGGCGGTCGGCGGTTCAGGAGTGACGGTCTGGCACTCGCGTTCGCGAAGGGAAAACGAAGCCGGACCGATCATGACACACCGTCGCGACACGGGGGCGACGGGAGGGCCGGCCGCGGCTCAACCACCCGTGGGCTGCGTGCCTCGGTTGGCCCGTACTGGTAAGATGTCCGTAGAGATCCAGGCGTGCGGGAGAAGGAGGAGGAGACCATGAAAGTCGCCCAGCTCATGAGCCACGAGGTCGTCAGCGTTTCTCCGGATGCGCGGCTTCTGGACGCGCTCCAGGAGATGCTCGCTCACCACCTCAACGGCGTCGTGGTCGTCGGTGACCAGCGGCTGGTGATTGGAATCCTCACCCAGGGGGACATCTTTCGTGCGGTGATGCCTTCCGAGGCCGAGGTCATGAGAGACGGGTCTTTCTTCCACTATCCCGAGAGAATGTCGACCCACATTGCCGAAGCGCTCCACAAGCGGGTTGGGGGCATCATGGCAACCAACGTCGTCTCTGTGACGCGCGAGACCCCGGTAGCGCTCGCAGGCGGGCAGATGATCGAGAAGCGGATCAAGCAGCTCCCGGTCGTCGAGGAGACGAAGCTGGTTGGCATCATCACCTTCGCCGACATTGCCCGCAAGTTCCTCAGCGACGCCGGGATCCCCTCCGTAGGCTAGCCCCAAAGCTGTTCGACTCGAGGCACAGCCCGATCCCGTTCCCGATCCCGTTCCCGTTCCCGGATGGGCGGGCGGGTTCTTCCTCGTTCTGAGCCTGAGCGGAGCTGCTTTCGGTCGTCATGGGTGAAGCAAGGCAGCTGTGGCGCTTAAGCTCGGGAACGGGATCGGGAAGACACGCATCGACGTGGCGCGGCGCGCCCCGCGAGGCTTTCGCACCCCGTCGAGCTCTACGAGGCTGACCCGGCCAACTCCGCGCCGACCCGACGATCGGGTAGTTCCCACCTAGCTCACGGCTTCGCTCCCGCGTAGAAACTGCGCTTCCCCGGCAGAGATCCACGCCCTACGTTCGAGATGCGCTCGGAAGAGACGACCCGCACGGAAGTCGCATTCGCGCTTCTCTGCGCAGCGTCGCCGGCGTCGGCCGCTTGAGCGGCAGAGAAGGAGGCACGATGAGCGATCAGGAGACGCGAGGCAAGGTCAAGAAGCTGAACGGGAAGGCGAAGGAAGCGGTCGGCATCATCTCGGGCAACCGCAAGCTGGAGCGGGAGGGCGCCCGCCAGCGAGCCGCAGGCGCAGTCCAGGAGGGCGTTGGCAAGGCGCGACGCAAGGTCGGAAAGGCCGTCGAGGGGATCGCGTCGGCAGTCAAGAAGTAGAGACGTGGCCGCGCCAGGAGCCTGCACGCGATGGGCTGTTTTTCAACCACACGAGGAGAAAGGGAGGAACGAAAGATGAGAACGATTGCCAGGGCTCTGGCCTACGTCGTGGGCTTTGCGGCGGCAGCAACCGTCGTCGCTCAGGATCCCGCTCGGGATCTGCAGGATTTGATCGGGGTCCAGGGACAGCAAGGGTACAGGCAATTGCACGAACGAGGCTACACCTTCATGCGCTCCATGGACATGGGCGCCGACGAGTACAGCTACTGGAGGGACAGCCGTTCTGGAAGGTGTGTGTCGGTGCGCAGCGCCAAGGGCCGCTACGCGGCACTCGACTATGTTACCGACAGTCAATGCGCCGGGGATTCTGGACAGAGCGGATACGGCGGCGGCAACTGGGTTGGGAGCGAGGACTCGGCCAGCCGCGGAGTGACGCTGCACCGGGACCTGAGCTTCGCCGGTGTCAGCGAGAGCTTCACCAACGACGT
>Ga0068714_10003246_pt1 | contig 19519 bp, 18 predicted proteins | sample MTBNYHSulfiMetaG_FD_62988 | JGI IMG/M metagenome (GOLD analysis project Ga0068714, IMG submission 62988) | Enrichment culture microbial communities from rom New York Harbor, USA that are MTBE-degrading - MTBE-NYH (New York Harbor Sulfidogenic)... | ecosystem: Environmental > Aquatic > Marine >... | reverse complement strand
CACGGCGGGGAGCCAGAGTGTCTATAGAGGATGGGGAAGACGAGTATTAGTTCACACCCTGTTAAGCAGGTACCGCAGCGGACTTGTGTGGCATGCCGCCAGGTAAAAGCTAAAAGGGAGCTTATCCGTCTGGTTCGTATTGCTGACGGGAGTGTGGAAGTTGATATCGAGGGCAAGAAGGCAGGACGAGGCGCCTATTTGTGCCGGTCAAGAGATTGTTGGGAGGCTGGACTTAAGAGGGGGCGGTTAGAACATTCCTTGAAGACCAAGCTTGCCCGGGATAATCGAGAACAGCTTATCAGGTTGGCGGAAGAATTCTGTGGGGAGCAGGTTAGTGGTTAGAGCGAGTGAGCAGGGCAACGTCAGGCAGAGTCAGGGCAAAGAGGTTGAGGTATCATCAGCTAAAGCACGTTTGATTGAGCTTCCTGAGACCCTGACTGTTAAGCAATTAGCTGACCTTCTGCAGGTTGGCGGGATAGATATCATTAAGAGGCTGATGAAGAATGGCATTATGGCCAGCATTAACCAGGCGGTTGATTATGAATCAGCAACTGCAGTAGTGGCTAGCTATGGCTATGAAGCCCGTATGAGATCCCAGACCGGCCGGAAGTCCACCCTTATCAGCGAGATTAAGAAGCAGCAGCTCCAGCAGGGAAGAGAGCAGGCTGGTCTTAAGCCGCGGCCACCGGTAGTTACTGTTATGGGGCATGTTAACCATGGCAAGACCCGCCTTCTAGATGCTATCCGTCAGACTAATGTCATGGATACTGAGGCTGGAGGTATCACCCAGCATATTGGTGCCTATCAGGTAGAGATTGACGGGCAGAAGATTACCTTCCTTGATACTCCAGGCCATGAAGCCTTTACTGCCATGCGTGCTCACGGAGCGCAGGTTACAGATGTCGCTATTCTTGTGGTCGCGGCTGATGATGGAGTAATGCCGCAGACTCTGGAGGCTATAGACCATGCTCGGGCGGCTGGAGTCCCTATCGTGGTGGCGCTTAACAAGATTGATAAGCCTGAAGCCAATCCTGACCTTGTCAAGCAACAGCTGGCTGATGCCGGTTTGCTTATTGAGGAGTGGGGGGGCGATACCGTTTGTGTCCCGGTTTCGGCTAAGGAAAAACAAGGTATTGCCGACCTTCTGGCAAACCTGCTCGTTGTTGCTGAGATGGAGGAGCTTAAGGCAGACCCCTCCCGGCCGGCGGAAGGAGTGGTGGTAGAGGCTAAACTCGATAGGACTAAAGGGTCATTGGCTACGGTGCTGGTTCATAATGGAACGCTGAGGGTGGGCGATACTGTCGTGGTTGGCGAGACCTGGGGCAGGCTAAAGGCCATGTTCAATGATGCTGGTAAGCAGGTAAGGAAGGCAGAGCCAGCTACCCCTGTTGAAATCCTGGGTTTAAGTGGTGTGCCCCACGAGGCAGATACTTTAACCGTGGTAGCCAGTGAACACCAGGCCAGGACTCTGATAGAAAAGCGTCGGTCGGAGGCAAGGCAAGCTGCATCACTGTCAAAATCAGTGAGTTTGGCCAATCTCTTTGAGCAGGTAAGTGCGGGACGAGTAAAGGAACTGAATGTTGTTCTTAAGACTGATGTCCAGGGTACTATTGAACCGATAAGGACTTCGTTAGAGCAATTGGGGACAGATGAGTTGAAGGTCAGGGTTATCCGTAGTGGCAGTGGTAATGTTACCGAGAGCGATGTTATGCTGGCGGCTGCTTCCGGAGGGATTATTATTGGTTTTAATACAGATTCTGAGCTAGGAGCACGGCGGTTAGCCGAAGTAGAAGGTGTGAGCATCCGCTACTATGATGTCATTTATAATCTGGTAGGTGATGTCGGCAAAGCCCTTGCGGGGATGCTGGAGCCTACGCAGGTTGAGGTCATCGAAGGCCGGGCTGAGGTAAGGGCTGTTTTCCAGGCGTCTAAGAAGCAAAAAGCAGCCGGGATCTATGTTAATGAGGGTAAGTTAAGTCGCAATGCTGTGGTTAGAGTGCGCCGTAAGGGCGAAACAGTGTCTGAGTCTACAGTGAGCAGCCTGCGGAGCTTTAAGGATGATGTCAGGGAGGTGACGGCCGGTCATGAGGCTGGTGCCGTTCTCAAGGATTTCAATGACTTTGAAGAGGGTGATATACTGGAGTCCTTCAGAATTGAGCAAGTTAACTAGGGGGAAGAGCGATGGCGCATCGTGTAGAGCGGGTGAATAGCCTTATTCGGCAGGAGATTAGTGAGTTATTAAGGCGCCAGGTCAAAGACCCACGACTGGGCAATTTTATTGCCGTCACCGAAGTTTCTACCTCGGCTGACTTGAAATATGCCAAGATATTCGTCAGTCATATCGGTAATGAGGTAGAGAAACAAGAGACACTGAATACACTGATGGCAGCTTCGGGTTTCTTTCGCCGGGAACTGGCCAAGCGTCTCAAGCTACGTTGTGTCCCGACACTGAACTTCCAGTGGGATGATTCCATTGAACATGGCGACCACCTCTTGCAGTTAATTGACAAGGTTACCTCACAGCAAGATGACTGAAAAACCTTCCGGTGAAGGCCGGGGACTGGCGAGGTCAGTAGACCGGAGTAGCACTTCAGTGATAGCAAGCCCGATTATTCTTGTTTTGTCTTAAGCTTAAGAAGGGCGAGACCCTTTAGAGGAAGCATTTCATAGTCTAACCGGCTTGAATATGGACGGCATACTGAATATTAATAAGCCGTGGGGTACAACTTCTTATCGCGTGGTGGCCATGGTGAAGCGTCTCAGTGGAGAACGGCGCGTTGGTCACGCTGGTACTCTTGACCCGGCAGCTACTGGCGTTTTGCCCGTTTGTCTTGGTCAGGGGACTCGTGTTATCGAGTTTTTGATGGATGCTACTAAAGCCTATCGGGCTGATATTGAGCTGGGCGTGACTACCGATACCTATGATGCCAGTGGCCAGGTTATCCAGAGGACTGACCCTTCGGGGATTGGCCGGGAGCAGGTGGAGTCAGCGCTGGCCACTTTCCGTGGTGATATCCAGCAGACCCCGCCCATGTATAGTGCGGTGAAGTACCAGGGCAGGCCCCTCTATGAACTGGCACGAGCTGGCATTACGGTCAAGCGGAGAAGCCGGCTGGCTAGAATCCACAGCTTGGAGTTTGCCGGCTGGCAGCCACCAATAGTTACCCTCGAAGTGGTCTGCGGGAAAGGCACCTATATTCGTTCTCTGGCCCATGACTTGGGGGAGACTCTGGGTTGTGGGGCGACCTTAAAGGATCTGGTACGCCTGAGGTGTGGTCCTTTTGACATCAGCCGTGCCGTTTCAATGCCGCAGCTTGAAGATGCTTTCCGCCACGGCTGCTGGCCGCAGCTTGTCTATCCCATCGATAGCGTGCTTTGGCACTGGACCGCGGTGGTGGTTAGTGAAGAGGCTGGTTGGAATATACGCCATGGATGTCCTGTGGCTATCGAAGATGTAGTTCCAATGTCTGATTATCCTGAGCGGAATACATCTAGTGAACCCGTACTCGAAGGCCGCTGCCGTGCCTATGCTTTTGATGGGCACTTTTTAGCTGTGCTGCGCTTCGACTCTGAAAAGAGACAGTGGCAGCCAGAGAAGGTATTTCACAGCTAATTTCTGTACTCAATAAGTGAACAGACATGAAGTAAGTTCTTGACAGTTCACATATAAAGGGATATAGTTCAACTAGTCTTGAAATAGAGGTGAATAAAAGTGGGGGAACAGCATAGCGCTTATTGTTTTAAGTGCAAAACAAAAGTACAGGTGAAGAACCACGGGCATGTTACCCTGAAGAACGGGAGGCCGGCTATTCGGGGTGTCTGTCCTTCCTGCGGTACCAAGGTATTCAGAATTGGTCAAGGCTAGTTCATAGACGATGTCTCCGTGGCGCTTTCACTAGTTGTCCACTACGCTTGGCTTATATCTTATCTAACAGTCTTAGAGTTGTTTGCTGGCTGTCAGGTAAGAAGTCAGGCATAGGGAACAAGCCTCTTGTAGTAAGTCACTCACTGTTGAAAAGGAGGATGAAATAGACTTGGGTAATATAAATGTAGCTGTAATAGGGGTTGGCAATTGTGCTTCATCGCTCATTCAGGGTGTGCACTACTATGAGAAGGCAAAAGAGAGCGAGTTCGTGCCTGGAATCATGCATGTCAACCTTGGGGGGTATCATATAAGTGATATCAATTTTGTGGCTGCTTTTGATATCGATAAGAACAAGGTTGGCAGAGACCTGGCGGAGGCAATTTTTACTCCGCCTAATAATACCTTTAAATTCACTGATGTGCCCGCGACGGGAGTTAAAGTCCAGCGAGGCATGACACATGATGGTCTGGGTAAGTATCTGTCTCAAATAATACAGAAAGCACCCGGGCCAACAGCCGATATCGTGAAAATCCTTAAAGAGACAGAGACTCACGTGGTGCTTAATTACCTGCCGGTGGGCAGTGAAGAGGCAACCAAGTGGTATATTGAGCAGGTGCTCACGGCTGGCTGTGCTTTTGTCAACTGTATCCCTGTTTTCATCGCCCGCGAAAAGTACTGGCAGCAGCGTTTCAGTGAAAGAGGGTTGCCTGTCATTGGCGACGATGTGAAATCTCAGGTTGGAGCCACTATTACCCATCGTGTGCTTACCCGTCTATTCAGAGACCGTGGGGTTAAGCTGGAACGCACCTATCAATTGAACTTTGGTGGTAATACCGATTTCCTTAATATGTTAGAAAGAGAGCGTCTTGAATCAAAGAAAATATCCAAGACTACATCTGTTACTTCTCAACTGGATTACGAGATTGACCCTGCCAATATCCATGTTGGCCCCAGTGATTATGTACCCTGGCTGGCTGACCGTAAGTTCTGTCATATCAGGATGGAAGGACGAACTTTTGGTGATGTTCCTCTGAACCTGGAACTTAAAATGGAAGTCTGGGATAGCCCTAACTCGGCCGGGGTGGTCATTGATGCTATCCGGTGCTGTAAGCTTGCCCTCGACAGGGGGTTGAAAGGGGCACTGGTTGAGCCATCGTCCTACTTTATGAAATCGCCACCAGTCCAGTATACGGATGATGAAGCTCACCGTAAAGTGGAAGAGTTTATTGCCACCAACCAGCCAGAGCGGGCTAACTCTTCCGCCAAAAAAAAAGGTAAGTGAACATGAAGATAGCTCTGGTTTCACCTTATGACTTTGCCCATCCCGGTGGCGTGGTCAACCATATTTCGGAACTGGAGCGCCGTTTTACCTTGATGGGACACGAAGTCAGGGTTATTGCTCCTGCCTCCCAGGCAGTCTCTACTTTGGAGGACAGGTTCATACTCATAGGCAAACCTCGCCCGATTCCTACCAGTGGTTCCATTGCTCGTATCACCCTGTCGGTGAGGCTGGCTTCTACAATAAAGGCTGTTCTGGAACGGGAGAAGTTTGACGTTGTTCATCTTCATGAGCCCTTTATGCCGATGTTATGCAGTGCGGTACTTAGATTTTCAAATACGGTTAATATTGGCACTTTTCATGCTTGTGATGGCAGTCCGGGTTACTGGCTTGCCTGGCCGATTGTCGCTGTACTGGTAAGGAGACGGAGCCGCAAACTGGATGGTAAGATTGCCGTATCGAGAGCGGCGATGGGGTATCACAGTAAATATGTGCCCGGAGAGTTTAATATTATCCCTAACGGTATTGATACCGCGCACTTTTCACCAGATGTATCTCCCATTGAGGAGTTCTGTGATGGTAAACGGAATATCCTTTTTGTGGGGCGCCTGGAGTACCGTAAAGGCTTGAACTATCTATTGAAGGCTTATCAGCAGGTAAAGCAGGAAATTCCTGACTCACGTCTCATTGTGGTTGGCCCTGGCACCAGACTTCGTAAACGGTATCAACGGTGGGTCAAGAGCAAAGGTTTACAGGATGTTGTTTTCATAGGCTATGCTTCTTATAGCGACTTACCCCGGTACTATAAGACAGCCGATGTTTTCTGTGCGCCAGCGACATGCCGGGAAAGCTTCGGTATAGTTTTACTTGAAGCTATGGCGGTCGGCACGGCGGTTGTAGCCAGCAACATAAGTGGTTATGCCGGCGTGGTGACTCAGGGTGAAGATGGGTTGCTGGTGCCGCCGAGGGATAGCCACGCGTTGGCTCAGGTTCTGCTTTCTGTAATGAACGATGAAGCGCTTCGGCAGCGTTTGGTGGCGAGGGGCAGAATTACCGCCGAACAGTATAGCTGGGAGAAGGTGGCACAGAGGGTGTATGACTACTATCTTCAGGTGATTGATGGTTCCCCCCGCCGGAAGCCATTTCAAGAGGCTCCGGTCCCCGCGGTTTCAATTTGAGAAGGTCATTCCCCAGAGTTAATGCTTGATTCGTGTAGGTGTAAGAGTGCGGGGAAAAACATGGTATTATTTCTGAGAGACGGTGGACAGTGGCAAAGTCGTCCGAAATACGCAAAAATCTAGCTCGTTACTTTACTCAGCCGGTGGTTCGTCTTCTGGTTAAGACAGGTGTAACGCCAAATACCATAACCTGGCTTGGCTTTGTAATAACTGCCGGGGCGGCGATACTTATTATCACTGGATACTCCTTTGCCGCTGGTTTTGTGGTATTGATTGCCGGTTTCTTTGATATCCTTGACGGAGCCCTGGCGCGCAGTACCAATCGGGCCAGTCAGTTTGGTGCTTTCCTTGACTCTACACTCGATCGTCTGTCAGAAGCGGTACTGCTGCTCGGAATTCTTGTCCTGTACGCCCGGGAGCAATCAGTGGTTGGAATCCTGGTGGTGGGTATTGCTTTAATCGGGTCACTGCTGGTAAGCTATCTCAGGGCCAGGGCAGAGGCACTCGGCCTGGAGTGTCAGGTAGGATTATTTACCCGGGCGGAGAGGGTGATAGTCCTGGCATTGGGCCTTTTGTTAAGCCGGATAAATTATGCTCTGATCATCGCTCTGGCTGTTATCGCGGTGTTGAGTTTTGTTACCGCGGGTCAGAGGATGGTTTATGTCTGGCGACAGACAAAGAAACTACATAGTTTGTAGGAGGGAATGATGCCGGCCATTGCTGTTATTGGAGCCCAGTGGGGTGATGAGGGAAAGGGCAAGGTAGTTGACATGCTTGCGGAGAAGGCGAAGGTTGTCGTGCGCTTCTCCGGTGGTGATAACGCTGGCCATACCGTGATTAATCCCTATGGCAAGTTTGGACTGCGTCTTGTCCCCTCGGGTATTTTTTCTTCCCGGACAGTTTGTATTATTGGGAACGGAGTGGTGATTAATCCCGAGGTGCTGATTGGCGAGATAGACCTGATTAACCAGCACGGTGTGGATACCAGCCGACTCTTTATCAGCGACCGGGCTAACCTGATTATGCCCTATCATACACTGCTGGATGGTCTTGAGGAGGAAGCAAGGGGAGGAAAGGCAATTGGCACCACGCGCAAGGGTATCGGCCCTGCCTTTGCTGATAAGGTGGCCAGACTGGGCATTAGAGCTGGCGACCTTCTGGATAGAGAGGCGTTTCTTGAGCGACTCCGTCAAATAATGGACTACAAGAACACTATTTTAACCAGAGTTTACGGGGTCGAACCACTATCTCCGGACGAGGTGTACCGTCAGTACTGCCAGTATGGGGAGCGTCTGGCTCCTCATATTAGAGACACGAGTGTTATGGTGGAGGAGGCGCTGGAGCGGGGGGAGAAGGTTCTGCTGGAGGGGGCACAGGGGACTTTACTCGACCCCGATTTTGGCACCTACCCCTTTACTACCTCCTCTTCACCACTGGCGGGAGAAGGTTCTCTGGGTGTGGGTATAGGCCCGACCAGGATTAGTGATGTTCTGGGCGTGTTCAAGGCTTACTGTACCAGGGTTGGTGCCGGCCCCATGCCGACCGAACTGCAGGATGAAACTAGCGACTTGATTAGGGAACGCGGCCACGAGTATGGCACGGTTAGCGGACGGCCGCGGCGCTGCGGCTGGTTTGATGCTGTGGCTGGTCGCTTTAGTAGCCGTATTAATGGCTTCACCGGAGCAGCTATTACCCGCCTTGATATTCTTGATACCTTGCCTCGGTTGAAGATATGCACTGGCTATAAACTGGAGGGCAAGATGATTGACTATTTCCCCAGCAGTGTGGTCGCTCTGGCTAAATGTCAGCCTGTCTATGAAGAATTGTCGGGGTGGCAGGTTCCCACCAATGATATTAGAAAGTTTGAAGAGTTGCCTCTCCAGGCTCGTCAGTATATCGCCAGACTGGAAGAACTGATTGCCTGTCCTGTGGCCATTGTCTGCGTTGGCCCCGAGCGAGAGCAGTCTATTATACGCCGTGACATCCTGTAAATCAGGGTAATTTCCTCGTCCGGGAGATGGTAGAGGTGGAACTGCAAATTTCCCAGAAGCTGTATACTGATGTTCTGGTGATTGGTGGTGGCGCGGCGGGATTAAGAGCCGCCATTGCTGCCCGAAAGCATAACCTCAACGTAGTGATCACGTCTGAGTCGCCGGTTGGTTTCAAAAATAATACCGTCATTTCTAAGGCTGCAATTGCGTCTAACAGCCTTGTCAAGGAGACAGATGATTCCCCGCAAGTACACCTTGAGGATACTATCACCGGTGGGCGTCTGGTTAACGACCGCAGACTGGTGGCGGTACTGGTGTCTGAGGTTAGACAGCAAATCTACGACCTGATGGAATTTGGTGTCAAGCTCAGGCAGCGTGATGGAGAACTGTCGGTGGGGAGAGCACCGGGGCATTCATACTCCAGGAACGTTTCTGCCGAGGCGAATAAAGGGATTAATATCACCGGACCTATGCGCAGGTATGCCACCAGTGTCGGCGTACAATTTCTGGAAGGTATTCTGGTAACCAGGCTGCTGCTGGCTGAAGGTAAAGTGGTTGGTGCCCTGGGGATAGACGATAAAGGGCGGGTATTTGTCATTGGTGCCAAGTCCACCATTTTAGCCACCGGCGGGGCCGGCAGGGTTTACCAGAGAACAAATAATGCCGTCGGGTTGACCGGCGACGGTTATGCTCTGGCTTACCGGGCAGGTGCTGTTCTGCGAGATATGGAGTTTGTCCAGTTTTATCCTACGGCCTGGGGTAAGCAGGGCGGTAAGATGTGTATGTACGAGTGGCTGCTGCCGATGGGTGCTACCATCAGGAACTCTTTGGGCGAGGATATTCTGAAAAGGCACGGCATAGATGATGTTGATTCTGTGACCAGGGACAGGTTAACCAGAGTGATAATGAAGGAAATTGCCGATGGCCGGGGAGTTGAGGGGAGTGTTATTTTTGATTTCAACACCATACCTGAAGAAAACCGGCAAAGGCTGTATCGGGGCGGGCTGATGAGTCAGGGGAGTAATTACGGACGGTTGCTGGTGGCTCCTACCGTCCACTTTTTTATGGGCGGGATAATAATAAATGGGAACACTGAGACCGGGGTTGGGGGGCTCTATGCTGCCGGTGAGATCTGTGGTGGCCTTCACGGGGCCAACAGGCTGGGTGGCAATGCGCTGGCTGAGACACTGGTTTTCGGCAACATCGCTGGTAACCGGGCGGTCGCTACCGCAGCTAAAGAGAAGCCGATGCTGGTTCCTCAGGGCGAGGTAACGGCTGAAGTGGAAAGATTAAGAGAGCTGGCCTCGGGTGATAGACGGGAAAGACTTGGTGAGATAGAGCAATCACTCAGGCAAACGATGTGGGAGAGGGTGGGAGTAATCAGGGATAAGCAGAATCTTGAGCAGGCTCAAAAAGATATATCGGATTTACGGGAGCAACAGGCCGGGGTATCAATGACTGACCACCGACAGCTCTTAGCGGCGGTGAAGCTGGATAATATGCTGACTGTTTCGGAGATGGTCTGCCGTGCTGCCCTGATGAGAACGGAGAGCCGCGGTGCTCATTACCGGAGCGATTACCCTGAAGAGGATAACGAACACTGGCTCAAGACAATTAAAATTTCACGCCGAAGTAGGGAAATGGTGCTGAACACCGTGCCAGTCCCACGCCATTTGGCGTAGTCCTGTCTTGGCCTTACTCTTATTTGCCCTCTGTCATCCTGTAGTTTCTCCTGGTCAGGTATTTCCCCAGTAACATGGAAGTCACAATAATCAGAGGCAAGGATACCAGCAGTCTAATCGCCGTAAACTTTATCCCCAAAAAGGATGCCTCGAAGATGCTCATCGGCACTCTGCAGATGGCCGCCGCACCCAGGTAGGTGAAAATTACGCTTAGCCTCGCTCCTTTATTGAACAGGGAGTAAGCGATAGGGAAGGCTATGTAAATTCCCCCGACTGTGGTACCGGCGAGTAGTATCGCCCAGATATATCCTCTGATGCCGGATTCTTCGCCGAGGTGTCTTTCCACTGTTTCTCTCTTTACCCAGACCTCAAATAGACCTATGAGGATGAAGGCGCCGGGTAATATCTTGAGCATATCCATGGAAAAGGAAGCAGAATTATATCCGATTTCTTTACCCGGGTTAAAATTCAAGAGGAAGGACACAATTAAAAAGACGAGGTAGACCAATATCACAGCTGTGTAGATAATTCTATTTCGTGTCATCAAAAAAGCTCACCGAAGAAAATACCTATCATCACCGCAACAACGAGGGCGATAAAGAAACTGATGACATTTCTGATTATGGTTACCTTTATCCCCAGATACTCTTTTTCTACAGGGGAAGTAAGAACTCCGACCATCATAAGGGTCGTGGTGAAAGCAGCTATGACCATATAGGCGACGCCTTTTTTCAGTAAAATACCGCATAGTGGAAAGGCGATAAAACCGGGAATCAGTGTTACCGAACCAAAAAAGGAAGCGAGCATAACACCGGTGAATTTATTGCTACCACCAAGATAGTTGGAAATGACTTCGTCTGGAATAAGAAACAGGATAACGGAGACCAGAAGAATCATGGTCAAAAAGGCAGGCAGAATATTCAGGAATCGCTTGGCAGCGATTGTGATTGCTTGGAGCGTTTTCTTACGATTTACAATAAAGGAAACTACTATGGCTAGTCCTGCGATGATATATAAGTAATACATCTAGCTTCCCGTAGCCAAGATAGCTGGAAGTGGATGCCCTTTAGTAAATAATACTGCCGGTTTTCGGTTATCTTAGTTAATCCAGCGGCAAATCAATCTTATACTTTTTCAGGGTCTCTCTGATAGTAGCGGCTGTTTTTTCATCGGGTTCACAAAGTGGTGGGCGCGGTTTACCGACACGGAAGCCGACCTGGTTCAGGGCATATTTGACGGGGATGGGGTTGGAGATGATAAACAGGGCGTTAAAGAGAGGGATGAGGCGGCGGTGAATACCGGCCGCTTCTGCGGTCTTACCGTTGACAAAGCTATTTATCATGTCACTTATCTGGTTGCCAACAAGATGTGAGGCGACGCTAATCACCCCATAGCCTCCCAGGGCCAGTATCGGTAGGGTATCACCATCGTTGCCGCTCCAGACCAGGAAGTCCTCTCTCGTCTCGCCGATTATCCTGGCAACCTGCTCCAGGTTACCGCTGGCCTCTTTCACCCCGATGATATTGTCTATCTGACTGAGTTTGATAACTGTATCGGCGGCGAGGTTGACCACAGTACGGGCGGGCACATTATACAGAATACAGGGCAGGCTGGTGCCTTCAGCCACAGTCTTGAAGTGCTGGTATAGCCCTTCCTGGGTAGGCTTATTATAGTAGGGTACGACCAGCAGGCAGGCGTCGACGCCGGTTTTCTCGGCTTCTCCGGTTGCTTCCAGTGCCTCAGCGGTGCTGTTGCTCCCGGTACCGGCGATTACCGTTCCCCTTTTACCGACCGCTGCCTTTATCTCTTTGAAGAGGCGTATCTCCTCGGCACGGACAAGGGTTGGTGATTCTCCGGTTGTGCCCACCACCACCAAGCCGTCACTGCCTGAATCAAGTAAGGCCAGAGCCAGCTTCCTGGCCTGCTCGTAATCCACCTCCCCTTTCTCGTTAAAGGGAGTTACCATCGCTGTCAGCAGTCGTCCTATATTACTCATTTCAATTCCCCCTGGGACGCACCCAGTCCCTTTTTACCATTTCTTCGGCAATCTGGACGGCATTCAGGGCGGCTCCCTTGCGCAGGTTATCGGCGACAACCCACATGGCTAAGCCGCGAGGGTTAGAGGCGTCTTGACGAATGCGTCCCACAAAAACTTCATCGGTCCCGGCCGCCGACCAGGGCTGAGGATATAGACTGATGACCGGGTCATCCAGGAGTTTGACTCCAGGAGCTTGAGAGAGGATACGTCGCGCCTCCTCAGGGGACATAGGTTGAGAGAACTCTGCGTGCACAGCCTCGCTGTGCCCGGTGAATACCGGCACTCTTACACAGGTAGCTGAAACGGCGGTATCCTCGGCGTGCATTATCTTTCTGGTCTCTTCCACCATCTTCCACTCTTCTTTGGTGTATCCGTTGTCCAGGAAGACATCTATCTCTGGTAGTATGTTGAAGGCTATCTGGTGAGGGTAAACATGGGGAACGGTGTTTTGCCCGTCCAGCACCTGCCTGGCCTGTGTGGTTAATTCCTCTATCGCTGCTGCACCGGTACCCGATACTGACTGGTAGGTATCAACAATAATGCGCCTGATAGGATTGACCTTGTGTAGCGGGTATAGTGCTACCACCATCTGAATGGTAGAGCAATTGGGATTGGCTATAATACCCCTGTGCCACTCAATATCTTCCACGTTGACCTCGGGTACTACCAGCGGCACTCTGGGGGACATTCTAAAAGCAGAGCTATTATCAACAACCACGGTTCCGGCTTGGGCAGCTATCGGAGAGAAGTGCTTGCTGGTCTCGGCGCCGGCTGAGAAGAGAGCAATGTCTATCCCTTTGAAAGACTCAGGAACAGTCTCCTTGACTTCGAGCTCCTGGTGGGCAACAAACATCTTCTTGCCGGCGGAGCGGTCTGAAGCCAGAAGAATGACGGAATCCATGGGGAAATTGCGTTGCTCCAGGACTTTAATGAATTCCTGCCCCACCAGTCCGGTAGCTCCGACAATAGCTACTTTATATTGTTTCATTACTTTTAAACCTCTCCTAAGTTAAGCAGGGTGTCCAGTCCATAGATTAACCCTGGCCGTTTAACCACTTCCTTAATAGCCAGTATCACACCTGGCATGTAGCATTCTCGGCCAATGGTGTCATGCCGTATGCTTAGTGTTTGTCCTGGCGCTCCCAGGATGACTTCCTGATGTGCCATAAGACCCGGTAGACGCACGCTGTGAATGGTAATCCCTTCCACCTGCTGCCTGCGGCTGTCCGGTTTCTCACCCTTTACCGGAGGTGAGTTAAATGGCTTACCTCTGGCTTGAGCCATGGCTCTGGCGGTAGACAGGGCAGTTCCAGAAGGAGCATCTACCTTCAGGTGATGATGTAGCTCGATAATTTCAGCGTAGTCTAGGTATTTAGCGGCTATCTTGGCCAGGTGTATCATCAAGACGGCTCCCACGGTAAAGTTTGGCGCGGCCACTATTCCAATTTTATGCGCTGTTGATAATTTTTCCATCTCACCAAGGTCGTCTGTGCTTAGCCCGGTAGTTCCTATTACCAGGTTCACGCCCTGCCGGGCAGCTATGCGCACGGCCGGCATGGTAGCTTTAGCAATGGTGAAATCTACTACCACATCAGGCTGGCAGGTGGTGAGAATGTGCTCTAAATCAGAGGAAAAGGGAACCGTGCCCGAGCCATCAGGTAGAGTCAGGTAATCCTCGGTAACCTGTAATTCTACTGCACCGACTACCCGTGTTTCTGGCTCCTGGCAGAGGGCATTGATTACCTCTTGTCCCATTCTGCCCCGTGCCCCGTGAACGACCACACCTATTGGCTTCATTATTTAACCCTTAATAATAACTGCTACTTGGTCCTTATTGGATTCCAGATAAATTAGGAATAATTATAAGATAAAGCGGCCCTTTCGTCTACTCTATCTCTTCGGCGGCCAATTATTTCGAGGTGGACGAGCTTCACGCTGTCCCCTGCTTCTGGAAGATGGGAATTCACGGGGTGTTCTGGCCGGGTAGGGTCGTGCTGGTGAGTCTCTTCTACTTCCCTGTGCTGGTGAAGTTGGGTCCAGCACCGCTCGGCGTGACAGATTTATCCTGCCCATATTATCAATCTCAATTACCTTGACCGTGACTTCATCGCCTACCTTGACTACATCCTCGACATTGGCTACCCGGTAATCAGCCAATTCACTGATATGAACTAAACCTTCTTTGCCGGGCAGAATTTCCACAAAAGCGCCGAAGTTCATCAGGCGGGTCACCTTTCCGGAGTATATTGCACCGATTTCAGCTTCCTTGGTTAATCCCTCAATTATCTCGATTGCCCGGCGAGCCGCTGATTCCTCAGCCGAGCCAATGAGCACGGTGCCGTCGTCTTGAATGTCAATGGTTGTTTTGGTTTCTTCGATAATCGACCTGATCATCTTGCCGCCCGGGCCAATAACGCTTCCAATCTTATCAGGGTTAATCTGTATTTTGTATATTCGAGGCGCGTAGCGACTTAATTCAGAACGGCTGGAACTGATAGTCTGGTTCATAATGTCCAGGATGAATAGCCTGGCTTCCCTGGCTTGCCTCAGCGTCTTTTCTATGATTTCCAGGTTTATTCCCTTGAGCTTGGTGTCCATTTGCAGTCCGGTGATACCCTCGGTGGTGCCGGCTACCTTGAAATCCATATCACCGTAGGCATCCTCCATGCCTTCAATATCGGTCAGAATCACGTAGTTGCCTTCGTCACCGGTAACCAGCCCCATGGCTATGCCGGATACGGCTCGCTTTATCGGCACGCCGGCATCCATCAGCGAGAGGCTGCTGGCACAGACGGAGGCCATAGATGTGCTGCCGCTGGAACTGAGAACCTCAGAAACCAGGCGGATAGTGTACGGAAAATCCTCATCTTTAGGCAGTACCGGTTCGAGGGAGCGCTCGGCCAGTGCCCCGTGTCCGATTTCACGGCGCCCGGGGGTGCCAATGCGCTTCACTTCACCGGTGGAGAAGGGAGGAAAGTTATAATGGTGCATGAAGCGTTTTGACTCTTCTATGCCCAGTCCGTCCAGGTGCTGCTCCATGCTGGTAGAGCCGAGGGTAGTAATGGTCAGTACCTGGGTCTGTCCCCGTGTGAATATCGCCGAGCCGTGAGTGCGGGGTAGCAGTCCTACCTCACAGCTGATGGGGCGGACCTCGGTCAAGCCACGGCCGCTGGGACGCTGCCCCCGGTTAAGCAGACTGCTTCTGATTTCTGCTTTGACCCTGGCATCGAAAGCAGCCAGCATCTCTTCTTCAGAAAAAGACTCTCCCGGGAGCTCAGCAAGTTCCTTTTCAAGCTCGGCGAGAGCTTCGTCACGCTGGTCTTTCTCGGCATGGCTTAAGGCTTGCCTCAGTGTCCCCTCGAGGACCGGCGCAATAGCGTCGGCTACTTCGGGATTAATGCTCTTAGCCGGGATTTCCACCTTGGGCTTGCCATAAGCCTGCTGAAGCTGTTCCTGAAGCTTGATAATATCCTGGTTCGCCTTGTGACCAAATTGGATTGCCTGAATAATGATATCCTCGGAGGCCTCTTGGGCTTCAGCCTCCACCATTGCTACCGCATCTTTAGTACTGGCGACAACAAGGTCAATCAGGCTGTCTTCTAGCTGGGCCAGGGTTGGGTTTAAGACCAGCTCGCCGTTAATATGACCGATGCGGACAGCGCTCACCGGGCCGGCAAATGGTACTTCTGACATCGCTAAGACGGTTGAGCTACCAATAACAGCCAGAATATTGGGGCTATTTTCCTGGTCGACGGAGAGTACCGTGATTATCAGTTGGATGTCCTTGCGCCATTCCTTGGGTAACAGTGGGCGCAGCGGACGGTCGGTAAGCCGACTGGCTAATGTCGCTTCCTGGCTGGGACGCCCCTCTCTTCTGATGAAGCCGCCGGGAATCTTACCGGCGGCGTATAGTCTTTCTTCGTAGTCAATGGTTAAGGGTAGAAAATCGACGCCTTGTCGTGGTTCATCGCTGACACAGAGGGTAACCAGTACCACGGTGTCTCCGTAGCGGACGGTGACGGCGGCCTTTGCCTGGCCGGCGAGTTTTCCCGTTTCTATGACGAGGCTTCTACCTCCAACCGCACACCCAAAAACCTGAGATTTTAACAACAAATACCTCCCTTAATTTGAAGCCTTATTTTCGTAGACCAAGCCGTCTGATGAGCTGGTTATAACGGTCTACATCCTCTCTACTGAGGTAGGCCAGCAGCCTTCTCCTTTGTCCGACCAGTTTGATGAGACCGTATTGCGTATGGTAATCGTGCCGGTTAGCCGCCATGTGGGTGGTCAGTTCATTTATTCGCTCGGTAAGCAGCGCTACCTGCACCTCAGTCGAGCCGGTATCTCCCTCGTGGAGGGCAAAATTCTCTATGATTTCCTTCTTCTTGGTCTTTTCCAAATTGTACTGCCCCTCTCCTGTGTTCTTAGATTGACATAATGCCTCAGGCTATTAAGTATAGCACAGTTCAAAAGATTATAACACACACTGTCGTTGCTGTAAATGAGGTGCCAGGGAACCTGGCAGGTTGGCTTAGCTTGACTTGACACCCCGGGGGGTGTATAGTGTGATTGTATTGTACACTTGGTTCAGTGCCGTTTCTATGCCATGACTCTTGTAAAGGCTAACTGCTGCGTCAAGGGATTTTTGGGCCAGGAGACTGCACCAAGAACAAGGTGGTAACAAAAACACAAAGGGGGGTGCAGGTATGGCCCTAGCAGACAAGACCCTGGTATGCCGTGACTGTGGGCAGGAGTTCGTTTTCACTGTCGGTGAACAGGAATTTTACGCCTCCCACGGGTTGCAGAATGAGCCTGGTCGCTGTCCAGAATGCCGGGCGGCACGGCGCCGGGACCGCCAGGACGGCTACAATCGACCACGGGAAGTTCATACGGCAGTTTGTGCTGATTGCGGGGTCGAAACAACAGTTCCGTTCCAACCAAGGGAGGGACGGCCGGTCTATTGTCGAGACTGCTACGCTAAGCATAGAGTCTAATTAGATTCTCTATCTGGTGTGCAACTTCATCCCCCTACCGTAATATCCTTTGTCTCGTTATTTACCGTTGTACTGGTAATGAATGTTGGTATTTGTCAGGTAAGGCTTAGATTACCTGAAAACCTGTCTCTCAAGGGCAAAAGACGGGTATTAAAGTCCATTACCACCCGGGTGCAAAACAAGTTCAATGTTTCCGTAGCTGAAGTTGATGATAACGATGTCTGGCAGTTGGCTACTATCGGCATCTGTTGTGTCAGCAATAATAAGCGGCACACCAATGAGGTCCTGTCACGGGTGGTGGATTTTATCACCAATGGCCGCTTTGAAGTAGAGATACTTGACTACGAAATTGAATTACTGCAAGCTTTTTAGCGTCCCGGCAGACCAGAGATTCCCCCGATAAATTAAAAGGGAGCCAGAATGGACACGTCGGCTTTCCTCCACTATCTAACCACTCAGCCTACTTATTATCATCAGATTGTTCATACCGAGCACATTCCTCCCAAGGAGCCAGGCTGTGCCGAATTAGAGGAGCCTCTATTGCCAGCTCTTCAGGATTGTCTTGAGGCACACCGTATCCTGTCCCTTTATACTCACCAGGTAGAAGCAGTGAATAATGCCCGCAAGGGCAGGAATGTCATGGTAGCCACCTCAAGCGCCAGCGGCAAGAGCCTGTGCTATAACATCGCTGTTCTTCAGGCACTTCTTACAGAAGAGGGTGGCCGTGCTCTTTACCTTTTCCCGACCAAAGCCCTGGCCCAGGACCAGTTGCGTGCTTTAAGGGAGCTGTTTTGTCCTGGTCTCTTACACGCGGAGGAACTGGCTACCTTTGATGGTGATACACTTCAGTTCGAGCGGGCTGAGATAAGGAAACGGGCCAGAATAATCCTGACCAACCCGGACATGTTGCATGTTGGTATTTTGCCCAACCATCAGTCCTGGTCTCGGATGCTGCGCCACTTAAGGTACGTAATCATAGATGAAGCCCATGTCTACCGCGGTGTTTTTGGCTCCCATGTGGCTGGAGTGATGCGTCGCCTTCGACGTCTGTGCCGCTTCTACGGCTCCAGCCCTCAGTTCATCTGCTCTTCAGCCACTATTGCTAACCCGCAGGAGCATGCGGAAAGCCTAGTTGGCCTGCCTTTTACGGTGGTTGATAATGACGGCTCTCCTCATGGCGGTAAGGAGTTTGTCTTCTGGAATCCACCCATCGCGGATGAGGCGAAGACTGTTCGTCGCAGTGCTAACAGTGAAGCGGCCAACCTGTTTACCGAGCTGGTCAGCCAGGGTATTCGCACCCTGACCTTTGCCCGGACCCGGCGGCTGACCGAACTAATTTATACCTACTCACGGGACAGATTGTCTGAATTCCAACCGGCGCTGGCCAGGCGAATCAAGGCTTACCGGGCCGGTTATCTTCCTGAAGAGCGACGTCAAATTGAGCGGGAACTGTTCAGTGGTCAGCTTATGGGGGCAGTAGCTACGGTGGCTCTTGAGCTTGGCATAGACATTGGTGACCTTGAGGCTACAGTGCTTACCGGCTATCCGGGGAGTATTGCCAGTACCTGGCAGCAGGCGGGCAGGAGTGGTCGGGGCAGGGAGGGGTCATTGAGTTTTCTTATCGGTATGAGTAATCCCCTCGACCAGTATTTCATGCGTCACCCCGAGTTCTTCTTCCAGAAAAGCTTTGAGAATGCTCTGGTTAATCCAGGTAATCCCTACATCCTGCGTGGTCACCTGTTAAGCGCTGCCTGGGAACTGCCGCTAATCGGTGCTGACGAAAATTACTTCGGGACTAACTTTGTCCAGGAGAGGGGAGAACTGGAAAAAGAGGGCTGGCTCAGAGAACGTGGGCGAAAATGGTATCTTTCGCCATCCATCGCCTACCCGGCTCAATCAATTAATATTCGTTCTACCTCAGGGGAAAACTTTGCTGTTATTGACACTTCTTCCGGCGCTTTGCTGGAAACGGTGGAAGCCGGTGTTGCCTTTTTCCAGATACATCCAGGAGCTATTTACCTGCACCAGGGAGAGTCCTATCTGGTTACCGCCCTTGACCTGGCCAGTCATACTGCTTACGCCGTGCCGACTAAGGCCAGTTATTACACTCAGACTAAAGAGATAGAAGATTTGCGTATTGTCAGGCGAATTCGTGATAAAAGCTGCGGGCCGGTGAAGGTTTACCTGGGTGAGGTAGAGGTTACCAACACCGTGATTGGTTTTAAGAAAAAGGCGCAGTTCACCGATGAGGTTATCGGTGAAGAGCCGCTTGACCTGCCTCCTCAGCATTTTCCCACCGTTGCCCTGTGGTTTGACCTGCCGGATGAAGCTGTTGCCCGCCTGGGTGAAGCTCAATTAGATTTTGCCGGTGGTTTACATGCCGCCGAGCACGCGGCTATTGCTCTCCTGCCTTTATTCGCTCTGTGTGACCGCAATGATATCGGTGGGGTCTCCACTACCTTTCACCCCGATACCGGAAGGGCCGAGATATT
>Ga0068714_10003244_pt1 | contig 19527 bp, 21 predicted proteins | sample MTBNYHSulfiMetaG_FD_62988 | JGI IMG/M metagenome (GOLD analysis project Ga0068714, IMG submission 62988) | Enrichment culture microbial communities from rom New York Harbor, USA that are MTBE-degrading - MTBE-NYH (New York Harbor Sulfidogenic)... | ecosystem: Environmental > Aquatic > Marine >... | reverse complement strand
CTCCTTGTCCCCGGGGAAGTTCAATCTCAGCTTGTCGAACCCGCCGCCGGAGTCCCCCCGCCAGGTCCTGACCTGGGGGACGAGGCCCCGGCCGCTCTCGGCCATGAGGTAGGTCCCCACCAGGAGCCTGGCCGGCCATCTCCGGTCGCCCAGGGTCTTGACCGCCGGGTGGAGGGTCACCTTGAGGGCCCCCTGGGGGCAGACGTTCTGGCAGGAGCCCTCCTTTGCGGCGCACTCCAGGCCCAGGCAGAGGTGCTCCAGGGGCATCTCCGGGTAGCCGCCCTTGTGGCCGAAGACGCCCGTGGGGCAGGCCTCGGTGCAGGCCAGACACTGGATGCATCTTTCCCGGTCGCGGCGGACCTGGTAAAGGGCCAGGCTGTTTCTGAACCGGCTGGGGCAGGCTTCTACGCCGGGGTTGAGGGTTCTGGTCATCTCAAGCAGCCCCTCCGCCCTGGGCTCCGCCGAAGAGGGGAGCCATGATCTCGGCCTCCAAGTCCTCCAGGAACATGGCCCGGCCCACCTCCCCCCGGAGTCTCCTGACCTCCCGCATGCCCATGGCCCCCATGACCTCCAGGAGCTGGTCCCGCCAGGCCCCGACCAGGTTCATGATCCTCTGGGCCCCCCACTCCGGGTCGACCCGCTCGATCCCGGCCGGGCAGGACGAAGGCAGGCAGTCCGGGCAGCACCGGCACTCCAGGGCCAGGAGGAGGGGCCAGTCGATGACCACCCCGTCCAGGCCGCAGATGATGGCCTTGGCCACGTGCTCGGCCATGGCGATGCCGCCGGAGCCGAGCAAGGTGACCTGGTCCCGGATGGACTCCTCCACCAGCTTGAGGTGGACCCGGCGGACCTCGTCCTTGATGAACCGGCCGTCGCTGGTCCGGCCGTGGCGGTCGGTCAGAAGATGGATCACCCCGGCCCCGGCCCGGGCCAGCCGGACCACCTCTTGGGGGCTGTCCTGGCCCAGCCGATGGTCCACGGCCAGGATCGCCTTGGGCTCGGTCCGGGCCAGGCCGGCCAGCTCTTCAGGGCCGGCCGCCCAAACCAGGCTCTCCGGGGTCCGGTCCAGGCAGAGGGTGGCCAGAGAGGCGGCCGCCCTTTGGACCGACTCCCGGACCGCCGGCGGGAAATCCAGCCCCGGCGGCAGGCTGAAGAGGATGGGCAGGGGAAGTTCCAAAAAGGGCGGCCAGGGCTCCACCAGCCCCCCCTCGGGGTCGAAGGAGAGGTGGTCCCGGCGCCGGCCCAGCTGGATGGAGGTGGAGATGTACTCCCGGCCGTGGATCCCGTCCCGGGTGGGCCTGACGATCTCCGACATGTCGGTCCACATGGAGTCGAACCCCTCTCCGCTGAAGGGGCCGCCGTAGCCGGCCCCGGAGACGGGGATCTTGCCGTTCTGGGCCTGGGTCCAGGTGGTGGCGATGATCTCCGGGGTCCAGTAGGAGTCGCCCAGGGCCTCGAACTCGGGGTTGCGGGTTTTCTGGATCAGCCGCTGGGGGCAGGACTGGACGCAGCGAAAGCAATCCTGGCAGGTGGAGTCCAGGCGGTCCTGAAGGGTTGCCGGGTCCACCCCCCGCCGGTCGTAGGCCTGGTGGGGGCAGAGCTTCTTGACGCAGACCAGGCAGCCGATGCAGCCCGAGGACCAGTCGATGATCCCCGAGCGGACCGGCTCCACGAAGCGGTTGGCCGCCTCCCGGGTCTGGATGTGATACTTCTTGAACATCCGCTCCTACCTTCCTCCCCCATCCCCGGCCGAACCGGGCCGGCCCAGCCGGGCCCTGAAGCCCTCCAGAAAGGCCCCGATTCCGGTCCTCTCCTCCATCTCCAGGGGGTAGACGGCCAGGCGGTCCTCTCCCAGACCCAGCTCCTCCAGAAGCACGGCCGCCCCGCGGCTGAGCGCCCTGGCCCGGCGGTTCCCCTCCAGGTACTGGCAGGCCCCCAGGGGGCAGGGGATGACCGCCACGGCTAAAGCCCCGGAGCGGAAGGCGCTTAAGACCAGGTCCGGCTCGGCCTTGGAGGAGCAGGGCAGCCGGACCAGGCGGCAGCCGGCAAAGGGCTGGCCTTTGGCGGGCACATTCTCCGCTTCCAGGGCCCTGGTGCAGGCCAGGACGACCAACTGGCCGGCTTCACCATCCCGGGGGGGAGAAGCCATCTGGTTCCACCTTTCGTCAGATCCGGCCGCTGTCTTTAGTTAGGAGGCGGCGGCGAGGCCTGAAAAGGGAGGTTGACGCGAGATAGTCAACACATCTTAATCTATCAATAATCCGGGTCGAGGCCGAATTCTCCAAGGGATATGGATACCGAACAATTTCAATTTGTACAAGCCAAAAACCGGTCCGGCCGGAGGAAGACCGGCGGTCCGGGGAGCTTCCCCCGTCCGGCCTGGGCGTCCGGGGCTTCCCCCCCGGGGGAGTCGATTAACCTGGCCCGGCCGGGGCGGGCCTGCTAAAAATGACGGCGGAAGGTTTTTAACCGGGAGGGGCTTGATGGGCATCGAGATCGAAGAGCGGTTCAAGGGCTGGGACGAGGAGAGGTTGCGGTCCTACCTAAGCTTTCTCCTCCACCACTACCGGGTGGTGGACGCCTTCTGGTTCCTCAACGTGGAGCAGACCCACGGCCACGAGGAGGCCTGCCGGATCAACGAGCTGGTCTGGGGCAAGTCCACGGAGCTGGCGGTCAAGGACCTTAAAGGCCGCTTCTTCCCGGGGGAGGGGGGGCTGGGCGGCTTCGTCAGGACGCTCAAGCTCTGGCCCTGGACCATCCTGGTGGACTACCAGATCGAGGAGGGGGAGGACGAGGTGCTCATCTCCGTGCCCCACTGCCCGTCCCAGGAGGCCCGGCTGAGGCGGGGACTGGGCGAGTACTCCTGCAAGGCCATGCACCAGGCCGAGTTCAGGAACTTTGCCTTAGGCGTCGACCCCCGGATCAGGACCGAGTGCCTTTTCGCCCCCCCGGACGAGCACCCGGAGGACTGTTTCTGCCAGTGGCGGTTCACCCTTCAGGGCTGATGGCGGCGGGGCTTTGCGATTGACAGTCAGAGGGCATTGGTGATAGCTTCAGCCCCAAAAAAGGCGGAGGTTTTCGATGTTCGGCTTAGGTGTGCCGGAGCTCATCATAATCCTGGTGATCGTGCTGATCATCTTCGGCGCGGGCAAGCTGCCCCAGATCGGAGAGGGTCTCGGCAAGGGGATCAAGAACTTCCGCAAAGCCACCAAGAACGAAGAGATCGACGTCACCCCCAAGGACGAGTCCTCCCCGGAGGCCAAGGACAAGACGGACGATTCCGAGCCTCCCTCCTCCCGCTCTGAGTAGGCTTTTAGCTTGACAAACCGGACCGGGACAAGGTAAGTACCCTTTTTGATTGTGACAAAACTCACAGACTTGGACTTGCTCCAGGCCGGCTGACGACAATCCAGAACCTCACTTCCGTTTAGCAGGAGAGGCTTGAGCCAATGAGCGGGACTAAGGGCGGCGGCCCGAAAGGCAAGGGGGGGCTCCTCTCCTTCCTGGCCGGATTCATCGTCATGCTTTTCGTGGGCTGGGTCATCTTCCCCGCCCTCCTTTACTCCAGCAAGGACCAGCCGGTCAGCTTCTCCCACAAGAAGCACCTGGAGGGCGCCGGGATGGAGTGCGAGCAGTGTCACGCCTACCGCGATGACGGGACGTTCATGGGCACGGCCAACATGACCGGCGACCTGGACGGGGCCTGCCTCAACTGCCACGACGATCCGGAGACGATGCAGGGGGTGGACCCCCGGGAGGAGCACTTCCTCAAGGAGTACGTGGCCAAGGGGGTGGAGCACATCGACTGGAAGATCTACTCCCAGCAGCCCCCCTGCGTCTTCTTCCCCCACGTGGTTCATACCCAGAAGGCCGGTCTGGAGTGCCAGCGCTGCCACGGTCCCGTGGAGGAGCAGGACCAGCCCCCGGTCTACAAGGTCAACCGGATCAGCGGCTACTCCATCGACATCTGGGGTCGGAACATCTCCGGGATCAGCTCCAACCCCTGGGACTCGATGAAGATGAGCGACTGCGGCGACTGCCACGACCAGCGCGGCGCCTCCAATGCCTGCCAGACCTGTCACAAGTAAGCTCAGGGGTCTAAAATGAAGCTGGATCGTCGTAACTTCCTCACCTTCATGGCCGGCGCGGCCGGCGGTTTCCTCCTGACCCCGGTCAACTGGAAGCTGATGGACGACGTGGCCATCTGGACCCAGAACTGGTCCTGGGTGCCGGTGGTCAAGGACGGGGCCAGGGCCTTCACCAACGCCGGGTGCATGATCTGCGGCGGCGGCTGCGGGATAAAGGTCCGCCTCATCGACGGCCAGCGGGCGGTAAAGATCGAGGGCAACCCGGACAACCCCCTCAACCGGGGCGGGTTGTGCGCCTGGGGGGCGGCCGGGCTTCAGTACCTCTATCTCCAGGAGAACCGGGTCCCGGGGCCCATGAGACGGGACCGCAAGACCGGGGTCTGGACCAGGCTGAGCTGGGAGGAGGCGGTCCAGGGTCTGGCCAAGGCCCTCAAGGAGGCCGACCCGGAGGAGGTGGCCCTCATCTCCGGCCGGAAGGGCTCCACCGTGACCAGCCTCCTGAAAGGTTTCATGGCCGCCTACGGCTCGCCCCTCTACTGCGAGCCGGCCGACGGCCGAGATGTCCAGCGGGCCGCGGCCGAGATGGTCTTCGGCCGGCCCAGCCGCTACGGGTTCGACCTGGAGCGGGCCAAGCTGGTCCTCTCCTTCAACGCCGCCCTCCTGGAGGGCTGGGGCTCGCCGGTGCGGTGCATGCGGGCCTTCGAGGTCTGGCGGTCCGGGGAGCCCAAGGAGCAGACCAGGCTGATCCAGGTCGATCCCCGCTCCTCCCTGACCGCCTCCAAGGCCGACGAATGGCTGGCCGCCAAGCCGGGGACCGAGACCGTCCTGGCCCTGGCCCTGGCCAACGCCCTGATCCAGGCCGGCCTGGTCAGCCCCGAGGCCCAGTCGAGCCAGGGCTTCGAGGAGCTGAAGGGCTTCCTGGCCCAGTGGGGCCCGGCCAAGGCGGAGAAGATCACCGGGGTGGCCAAGGACAAGATCGAGGCCACGGCCCAGGCCTTCGGCCGGACCCAGGAGGCGGTGGCCCTCTCCGGCCAGGGCCACGGCGGCCGGCCCGAGCCGCTGGACCTGGCCTGGGCGGTCCTGGTCCTCAACCTTCTCAAGGGCAACGTCGGCCATCCGGGCGGGCTTTTCTTCACCCCCGATCCGCCGGGCCTGGAGATCCAGGGGGCCGACGGCCCGGCCGTGGATCCGCTCCATCTGGCCCGGGAGACGGCTTCGGGCAAGAAAAAGCTCAAGGCTCTCCTCCTCTTCGAGGCCAACCCCCGCTTCTCCGGCCCCGAGCCCCAGACCTTCGACCGGGCCTTGGACCAGGTCCCCCTGGTGGTCTCCTTCTCCTCCTTCTGGGACGAGACCACCCTCAAGTCCGACCTGGTCCTGCCCGACCACACCTACCTGGAGCGCTGGGACGACACCGAGACCCCCCTGGGGCTGCCTTTCCAGTCGGTCTCCCTGGCCAAGCCGATCTTCGGCCCCAAGTACAACACCAGGGCCACCATTGAGGTGATCATCGAACTGGCCAAGCTGGTGGGCCGGGAGCTGCCGGTGGGCTCGGCCGAGGAGGCGATCCGGCTCCGGGTGGCGGCCCTCCAGCAGACCGGCCAGGGCCTGGCCGCCCTGGAGGAGCCTCCGGCCCCGGAGGAGCTCCTGGCCGCCGGGCCGGGCCCGGGCTTCGGCTCGGCCGAGGAGGCCTTCGAGGCGGTGGCCGGGGGCGGGATCTGGTACCAGCCCGGCCCGGGAGAGGCTCCCGGCCAGCCCAGCTTCCTGAGCCGGCCCAAGGTCGAGCCTTTGGCCCCGGAGGGCGATGAGCACGAGTACCCCCTGGAGCTGGCGGTCTTCGACTCGGCCCGGGTGGCCTCCGGGTTCTACGCCAACCCGCCCTTTGTGACCAAGATTCTTGAGGACGACTTCCTGCTCAAAAAGGACGTCTTCGTCAATCTTCATCCCACCACGGCCCGCGACCTCCACCTGGCCGAAGGCGCGGCGGCCGTCCTGGAGACCGAGGTCGGCCAGGGAACGGTCCGGGTCCACCTGACCCAGGCGGCCAGGCCGGGGGTGGTCTTCCTCCCGGCCGGGCTGGGCCACCGGGCCTTTGACCCGACCATCAAGGACAAGGGGGTCAACGCCGCGGTAATGGTCAAGCCCCTGGAGGACCCCAACGGGGGCCGGCCGCTGACCTTCCTGGCCCGGGCCAAGCTCCGGAAGGCGTGAGGTAGACGATGCGACAAGCCGACAACTCCAAGCTCCTCTGGGGCATGACCATCGATCTGGACAAGTGCATCGGCTGCGGAGCCTGCTCGGTGGCCTGCCAGGCCGAAAACAACTCCGCCTTCAAGGACGAAGAGTCCAACAAGCTCCGCTCCATCACCTGGCTGAAGATCTACAGGATCCACAACCACAAGGAGTTCCCCGAGTACCGGGAGGCTTACCTCCCCCGGCCCTGCATGCACTGCGACCACCACACCCCCTGCGTCTCGGTCTGCCCCGCCACGGCGACCTCCAAGGACGAGGAGGGGGGCATCGTCAGCCAGATCTACACCCGCTGCATCGGCTGCCGGTACTGCGTGGCCGCCTGCCCCTACCACGTCCGCTACTTCAACTGGTACGATCAGCATTTTCCGGCCGGGACCAAGGAGTACCTCAACCCCGACGTCTCGGTCCGGATGCGGGGGGTGGTGGAGAAGTGCCACTTCTGTCACCATCGCTGGATGCTGGCCAAGCAGGAGGCGGCCTACAACGACCAGGATTGGGAGGGGCTGACCTACACCCCGGCCTGCGCCGAGGCCTGCCCCACCGGGGCCATCTCCTTCGGCAACCTTCGCGATCCAGAGTCGGACGTGGCCAAGCTCTCCAAGAGCCCCAGGGCCTTCAGGCTCCTGGAGAGGCTGGGAACCCAGCCCAAGGTCTGGTACCTGAGCGCCCAGGCCTGGGTCAAGGAGTGGTCCGACAACAACATGACCGCCAAGCCGGCCGGCGGCCATTAGGACCGGAGACGGAAGACCATGATCAACCTGGAATGTGACAAGGCGCTTTATCCGGAGGGTCTGCCCCGCTGCAACCTGGCCAAGTTCTCGCCGGTGGTCTTATTCGGCGGGGCCTTGCTCACCTGGGGCGGGATAGGGGCCGTGCTCTGCCTGGGGCTGGGTCTCAACCAGACCGGGATGGACGACTACTTCGCCTTGGGGTTGTGGATCGTCTTCGACCTGGCCATCATCGCCCTGGGCGCGGGGGCCTTCTTCACCGGGTTCCTGACCTACGTGGTGGGCAAGAAGGAGCTCAAGGACGTCATCAACGCCGCGGTCATCATCGGCTTCATCTGCTACTCGGGCGCGGTGGCCATGCTGGGCATCGACATCGGCCAGCCTATCAGGGGCTGGTTCATCTTCTGGCACGCCAACGTCCACTCCATGCTGACCGAGGTCTCGTTCTGCATCACCGCCTACCTGGGGGTGCTGGTGATCGAGTACCTGCCCAACATCATCGAGAACCGGGGGATCCAGAAGGCCCGCTTCGGCCGCCTCCTGAGCCACAACCTCCACGAGTACATGTTCATCTTCGCCGGGACCGGGACCTTCCTCTCCTTCTTCCACCAGGGCTCCCTGGGGGGCATGTTCGGGGTCCTCTTTGCCCGGCCCTTCACCTTCCGGGAGGGCTTTTTGATCTGGCCCTGGACCTTCTTCCTCTTTATCTGGTCGGCCATCGCCGCCGGACCGGCCTTCACCACCCTGGTCGTCTCCCTGACCGAGAAGCTGACCGGACGGAAGCTGATCCCCTACTCGGTCAAGATGTTCTATGGCAAGCTCTGCGGCTGGCTGCTTTTGACCTACATGATCGTCAAGACGGCCGACACCCTCTACTGGGCCCTGTCCACCCTGCCCCGGATGGGGGTCACCTTTGAGAGCCTTTACGCCCAGGGGCCCTACGGGATGTGGCTGGTCTGGCTGGAGCTGGGGGTCTGCGGCTGGCTGCCGGCCCTGGCTTTGATCATCCCCAAGGTCCGCCAAAATCCGGCCCTGCTGATGGGGGCGATGCTCCTTGACGTGGCCGGGGTGGTCTTCAACCGGTTCGTCATGGTCGTCCAGAGCCTGGCCATCCCGGTTCTGCCCTTCGAGTCCTTCCAGGGCTACATGTTCACCTGGCCCGAAGCCGGGATAGCCGCGGCGGTTCTGGGATACGGGGTACTCGTCTTTGGGCTCTCCTACCGGTATCTCCCGGTCTTTCCCCGGGAGAAGGAGCTGAACCGGGCCTAAGCCCAGGAGGAATCTATGTTTCCCTTTATCTTCGAGTGGGATTGGGACCTGGGCCACTGGATCTTCATGGGCTTGCTCTACCTGGTCCTGGTGGTCATCGGGGTGGGGCTCCACTGGGTGGCCATCAAGACCGTCTTCGAGTTCATTACCGGGAAGGACGTCGAGCACCATTAGAAGCCATCTCAAAAATGTCCTCCGGCCCAATCTCATCGTCAGGCCCGAGAAGCCAATCCTCGAAATATGTTCATATATTCCTCCGGTTGGCTTCTCGACCCTTCCTTGATCTTGAACCGGATTTCGATTTTTGAGATAGCTTCCAGGTACAACCGGTCGGCTTGTTGCACCACGACCGAGACCAGGCCCGGGGCGGAGCCGTTCCGCCCCGGGCTCAATGTTTTTCTGAGGCGGTAGAAGGTTAGAGCAGCAGATGGCCATAAAATGCGTTGTCTTTGACTGCGACGGGGTCCTCTTCGATTCCCGGCAGGCCAACCGGGCCTACTACTCCACCCTGGCTTTGGATTTCGGCCGGGGACCGTTGACCGAGGAGGAGGTGGCCTTTGTTCACACCCACACCGTCTTCGAATCGGTGGACCACGTCTTCAGGGAGACTCCCGAGGTCATCGAGGCCGTCCACCGGGTCCGGGTGGAGCGGGGCTACGGGCCCTTTTTCAAGCTGATGGAGCCGGAGCCGGGGATCTACGACTGCCTGGAGAGCCTCCGGCCCGACCACCGGCTGGCCGTCTTCACCAACCGCTCGGACACCATCGCCGATGTCCTGGAGACCCACCGGCTGGCCGGTTACTTCCAGATGGTGGTCTCCTGCCTGGACGTGGCTAGACCTAAGCCCGATCCGGAGGGCCTGCAAAAGATCCTGGCCGCCTTCGGTCACCAGCCCAGGGAGGCGGCCTACGTGGGCGACGCTCCGACCGACGCCCGGGCTGCCTCGGCCGCGGGGGTCCACTTCGTGGCCTACAAGGATTGCAACCTCCCGGAACACTCCCTGTGCATCAGCCACTTTGACCAGCTCAAGCCGGGGTTGGATCGTCTTTAACGGTCAGGACCAACCATGGTCACGCAAAAAACACTTGCCATCGACGGATGAGACCCTATATTTAGGAAAAGGCAAGCAGCGAGGAGAAGTAGTCTGTGGCCCAGCTTTATCCCCTAGACCCCAAGAAATTCCTGGCCATCCAAGACAAAGACAAGGCGCTCTCGATCATGACCCGGGTTTTCGAGGATGAGATCCTCGACCAGCTCGACGACATGGACCGGTGCGGTCTGCTGGTGGATGATCAGGTGATCGAGGGTTTCGGCCTGGGGCTCCTGGAGGAGCTCAGCGAGCAGAGCGGCCCCGAGCGGGAGATCTACCAGGAGGCCGTGGAGCGGGCCGTGATCAGGGTCCAGGGCCTCCGCCAGACCAGCCATTAGACCGGGCTCCCCAGCTTAAGCCCGGATACTCCAAGAGCCAATCCACTGCCGGGGGTCATCTCCTGGTGACGACGATCGGACTCGTCATTTTTATCCTCGAGACCCGGTTTTCGAAGATGGCTTCGGGCCAAAAGGCCGGACCGGGACCGGTCCCCCCGGGGTTCCGATCCCCTCCCCACAACCCCTCATGAGTTATCCAGGCTAGGCGGGACCCGCAACCAACCATGGGCCAGACCAGAATCACCGGAGCCGGCCCGGCCGAACCCGAACAGTCCCCCCCCGCCAAAAACCGGGCCCTTCGCCTGGTCCGCCTCGTCAGCGGCTGGCTGCTGCTGATCCTGGGGATAATCGGCTGCTTTCTGCCGATCCTCCAGGGGTTCCTGATGATGGCCGCCGGCCTGGCCCTCCTCTCCCGGGAGAGCCCTTTTATCAAAAGACAGCTCAGGCGGCTCTCCCCCTACTACCGGCTGGTCCGGCTGCGGTACCACGCCTGGGAGGAGAAGCGGCGGCAAAAGAGAAGGGGGCGGGAGGGCCCCAACTATTAAATAATTTCCGCAATCAAAGCCAACCAATAGCTTTGATTGCGGACGGCCGGCAAAAGCGTGGTTTTGCCGGCCTCACGAGCTCGGCGCGTCCAAGTGGACGCGCTGACCAAGTTGCATTTGAAGAGCAACTTGGTACTAGCTGAAAACCTCCCTGGCCAGCTGGCCCAGGCGGCCGATATCCTTGGAGACGGTTATCCCGGCCGCCTCCAGGGAGGCGATCTTGTCCACGGCCTTGCCCTTGCCCCCGGAGATGATGGCCCCGGCGTGGCCCATCCGCTTTCCCGGGGGGGCGGTCAGGCCGGCGATGAAGGCCAGGACCGGCTTGTTGAAGTTGGCCTGGATGTACTCCGCCGCCTCCTCCTCGGCCGAGCCGCCGATCTCGCCGATGAGGACCACCCCGGTGGTCCCGGGGTCGTCCTTGAACCTGGCCAGGATGTCGATGAAGCTGGAGCCGATGATGGGGTCCCCCCCGATCCCGATGCAGGTGGACTGGCCCAGGCCGGCCTTGGTGAGCTGGTCGACCACCTCGTAGGTCAGGGTCCCCGAGCGGGAGATGAGCCCGATGGAGCCCTCCTGGTGGATCGGCCCGGGCATGATCCCGACCTTGGTCTTACCCGGGCTGATCAGGCCGGGGCAGTTGGGGCCGATGAGGACCACCCCCTTGGAGTCCAGGTAGGGCTTGACCTTGACCATGTCCAGGACCGGAATCCCCTCGGTGATGCAGACGATGAGCTTGAGCCCGGCCTCGGCCGCCTCGACAATGGCGTCGGCGGCAAAGGGCGGGGGGACGAAGATGCAGCTGACGTTGGCCCCGGTCCCGGCCACCGCGTCGGCGACCCGGTTGAAGACCGGCAGCCCCAGATGCTGCCTTCCCCCCTTGCCCGGGGTCACCCCGGCCACGACCCTGGTCCCGTAGACCAGCATCTGCTCGGCGTGAAAGGTCCCCTCGCGGCCGGTGAAGCCCTGGACCACGACCTTGGTATTCTTGTCAACCAGGATGCTCACTTGCCACCTCCCACCTGGGCTGCCACCAGCCCGGCGGCCTCGGCCATGTTCTTGGCCACCTGGAAGGCCAGCCCCGAGCCGGCCAGGATCTCCCGGCCTTGAGCCTCGTTGGTCCCGGAGAGCCGGATGATCAGGGGCACCCCCAGCTCCATCTCCCGGGAGGCCTCGACGATGCCCTGGGCCAGGACGTCGCAGCGGAGAATGCCGCCGAAGATGTTGACCAGGATGGCCTTGACCCGGGAGTCGGAGAGGATGATCTTGAACCCCTGGCCGATCATCTCCTTGGAGGCCCCGCCGCCCACGTCCAGGAAGTTGGCCGGCTCCGCCCCGGCCTGCTTGATCAGGTCCATGGTGGCCATGGCCAGACCGGCCCCGTTGACCATGGCCCCGATGTTGCCATCCAGCCGGATGTAGTTGAGCCCGTGCCGCTTGGCCTCCCACTCCAGGGGATCGGCCTCGTCCTGGTCGGCCAGGCCGGCCAGATCCTGGTGGCGGAAGAGGGCGTTGTCGTCAAAGGTCAGCTTGGCGTCGGCGGCGATCCACCTCTCGTCCTCGGTCAGGACCAGGGGGTTGATCTCGATCAGGGAGGCGTCCAGGGCCAGGAAGGCCTTGACCAGCTTGCCCACCAGGTCGATGAAGGGCCGCTGGAGGTTGGGGGCCAGGTCCAGCCCGAAGGCCAGCTGACGGCCCAGGTAGCCCGAAAAACCGATGATCGGATCCAGGGAGACGGTGACGATCTTCTCCGGTTGGGTGGCGGCCACCTCCTCGATGTCCATTCCCCCGGCCGCCGAGGCCAGGATGGAGAGCCTGGCCCTGGCCCGGTCCACCAGGAGGGAGAGGTAGTACTCGGACTTGATGGGCAGGGCCTCCTCCACCAGGACCTTGCGGACCAGACGCCCCTCCGGGCCGGTCTGGGGGGAGACCAGGGTCATCCCGCAGATCCGGCGGAAGGCCGCCTCGGCCTCCTCCTTGCCGGAGACCACCGCCACCCCGCCGGCCTTGCCCCGGCCCCCGGCGTAGATCTGGGCCTTGACCACCCCCCGGCCCCCCAGCTGACCCACCAGCCGGCCGGCCTCCTCCGGCTCGCGGCAGATCCGGCCTCCGGGGACGGGGACCTCGAACTTACGCAGGATCTCTTTGGCCTGAAACTCGTGTATCTTCATTTTCCGCTCCAGCTTGAACCATGGTTCACAAGTGTTTCTCCATAGACCATCCGGCCTCAATTTGCAACCCCGGGGAGGACCGGCCGGCGGTCTCCCGGCCGGTTCCGGCCAGGGGGTTTCCCCCAGAGTAACCCGGAGAGGAGAAGGGTGGGGAGGGATATTTCAGGGCCGGCCGGTCGCCTGGAGACAACCGCTTCCCCCGGATGGGTTGAGCCGGCGAAAAGGGGGCATAAACCGTTGTAAGTTACCCGGGCGGCAATCGGGGGGCCGGCCGGCTCCCCAAGGCGGCTCTCTCAAGGACCCCCTCCGGCCGGTCATCCTTCGACCCCCGGAAGGATGGCCGGGCCGGCCGACCAAAGGTTCAGGAGCCCCGGTTTTGACTTGGGCCCCTCGAATCCGTATCCTTGGGCCGGAGGAGAGATGGCTAAGCTTGACGTGGTCGGCCTGGGCCAGTGCTGCCTGGATTACCTGACCCTGGTGGAGGCCTACCCGGCCGAGGACCAGAAGCAGGAGGTGGGGGAGCTCCTGATCCAGGGGGGCGGGGTGACGGCCACGGCCCTGGTCTGCCTGGCCCGGCTGGGCTGGCGGGCGGGGCTCATCGGCCGGGTGGGCGACGACCCCTTCGGGCGGAAGGTCCGCCAGGGGCTCATGGAGGAGGGGGTGGAGGTGACCCACCTGAGGACCATGGAGGGGGGGACCTCCCAGTTCGCCTTTATCCTGGCCAACCCGGCCCGGGCCAGCCGGACCATCTTCTGGACCCGGGGCCGGGGCGGGGCCCTGGAGGCCGACGGGCTGCCGGAGGATTACCTCACCTCGGCCAGGATCCTCCACCTGGACGGCCTGGCCGCGGAGGCCTCCCTGAAGGCGGCCAGGGCCGCCCGGCGGGCCGGGATGGAGGTCTCCCTGGACGCCGGGACACTGAGGGAGCACTCGCTGACCCTGGCCGGTCTGGTGGACCACCTGGTGGTCTCGGAGGTCTTCGGCCGGGCCCTGGCCCCCGGGGCCCGACCGGAGGAGACGGTCCGGGAGCTCCACCGCCTGGGGCCCAAGGCGGTGGTCATCACCCTGGGCTCGGCCGGCTCGGTGGGCTTCGACGGCCGGCGGGTGATCAGGATGCCGGCCTTTAAGGTCAAGGCGGTGGACACCACCGGAGCGGGGGACGCCTTTCACGGCGGCTACATCCACGGCCTGCTCAAGGGTCAGAGCCTGGAGGAGAGGATGAGGACCGGCTCGGCCGCGGCCGCCCTGTGCTGCACCGCCCTCGGAGGCAGGACGGCCCTCCCCAGCCCGGAGAAGCTGGACAGTTTCCTGGCGGAGAATCAATGACCCCTGAACCCCGGTGGAAGGTGAACCGTGGCCCCTGAGAGGGCCAAGAGATTCCGCCACTGGCTCCGGGACAACCTGGCCCCCGGGCCGGCGGTGGCCTTCATCCGGTTCTGGAACCGGCTGGTCAGGAGCGAGCTCCGGGGCTGGGAGCTGGTCCAGGAGGAGAGGGCCAAGGGCCCGGTCATCTTCTGCCACTGGCACGGGGACGATCTGGCCCTCCTGGGGCCCTTCGCCGGCCAGGGGCTGACGATGATGGTCAGCCGCTCCCGGGACGGCGAGTTCCTGGCCCGGATCATGTCCCGGCTGGGCTACCGGATCGTCAGGGGCTCCACCACCAGGGGCGGGGTGGGGGCGATGAAGAGCCTGGTCCTGGCCGCCCGTCAGGGCCGCGACCTGGGGCTGACCGTGGACGGCCCCCGGGGTCCCCGGACCCAGGTCCAGCCCGGGGTCATCGCCCTGGCCAAGCTGACCGGGGCGCCCATCTTCCCGGCCGGGGTCTGGGCCCGGAGGAGCTGGCGGTTCCCCGGAACCTGGCACCAGACCTATCTCCCCAAGCCGGGCAGCCTGGTCAGGATCGTCTTCGACCGGCCGGTCAGGGTCCCGGCCGAAGCCGGCAAGGAGGAGCTGGAGGCCAAGCGGCAAGAGCTGGAGGCCGAGCTCCACCGGCTCCACGACCTGGCCGCGGGGAAAACCTTGGGGTAGGCGGTCCCGCCTGACCCAACAAACCAGACCAGTCGTCACCCCCTGGAGCCGCCGTCCCGGGGACCGGGCCTTTTGCCGGCCGGTTCCAGGGGGGGAAGCCTGGAGGGGACCGGAGTGGACTGGATGATCGAGGTGTTGGTCTGGGCGTAGGGGATGATTTGATCGATCAGGCCTTCCAGGCGATCCACCGACCTGAGGCAGGCCTTGGCGATGAAGCAATCATCCCCGGTGATCCGGTGGCATTCGACGATCTCGGGGATTTCGGCCAAAAGAGAGACCACCTTTTGGAGCTGGCCGGCCACGGGTCTGACCCGGATATAGACCTGGAGAGAGTAGCCCAGGGCGGCGGGGTCGATTTCCAGGGTGTACTTTTTAATAACCCCCGCTTCCTCCAGACGGCGCATTCTCTCCGAGACGCTGGGGGAGGACATCCCCAGGTCCCGGGCCAGGTCGGCTACGGACATCCGTCCGTCGGCCTCCAAAAGCTTCAGGATCCGGGCATCGACGCGGTCGATTCGTTTGATTGAAAGGCGTTTCATCAGTATTTCCTCTGATTGTTTTGATAAAACCCAATAACGACTTATTCAGAGCATAGATTAATCAGATATTGCCTGTCAACATGCCGGCATGAATGGTCCGGCACCCTATCTCTCCCGAGCCGCGGGCGCAGTCCCTCCCCAGCTCTGGTTCCTGGTGAGCGCCACCTTCCATTCTCTGGGTCCGTCCCTGGCGGTTCTCCTGTTTCCCCGGGTCGGGGTGCTGGGGGTGGCCTGGTTCCGGATTACCGGCGCCGCGGCGCTTTTTGCCTGCTGGACCGCACCGGTGAGGGTCTTCCTCTCCTCATCCCGGGAGACCAGAATCATTCTGGGGCTCCTGGGCCTGACCCTGGCCTTGATGAACTCCACCTTCTACCTGGCCATCGAGCGTCTTCCCCTGGGCCTGGTGGCCGCGATCGAGTTCCTGGGGGTCATCGTCGTGGCCTTGTACGGCCTTCGCTCCTTGAGGAACCTGGCCGCCCTTGGGGCCGCGGTGACAGGGGTCTTCCTCCTGATCGAGCTCCGGTTGTCCACTGACCCGGCAGGGCTGGCCATGGCCGCGGCCGACGGCCTCCTGTTCGTCGTCTACATTGTCCTGGGACACCGCCTGGCCGGCCAGGGGGGCGGGGAGGGGGTGAACGGCCTGGGGGCGGCCATGGCTGTGGCCTCCATGGTGGTTCTGCCCATCGGCCTGGGGGAGGCCAGGAGCGCCTTCAGCGACCCGGTCCTGATCCTGGCCGGCCTGGGGGTCGGGGTCTGCTCCTCGGTCATTCCCTACGGCTGCGACCAGTTGGCCATGTCCCGGCTGCCCAGGAACACCTTTGCCCTGATGCTGGCCCTGCGGCCCGCCTTCGCCACCCTGATGGGGGCTCTGGTCCTGCAACAGATCCCGACCATCAAGGAGATCGTCGGCGTTCTCCTGGTGATGGTCGGGGTGGCCGTCCACCGGCCCAAGACCTGAGGACCGCCGTTCCAGAAGGATCGGGGGGCTTGTCCGGAAAGGGGCCGGGGTCGATCACTTTCCGGCCGGCCTCAACCACCTGGCCCGGGCGATGAGGCAGCCCAGGGAGAAGAAGAGGAAGACCATCACCGTGCCCAGGTGGGAGAGGGTCATGGCCTGGGCCAGGCCCGGGTCCAGACGGACCGAGGGCAGGTTCTTCAGGAGCATCATCAGCCCGCTTAAGAGGACCGCGGCCAGGGCGACCAGCCTGACCAGCCCGGTTTTGGTCAGCCGGGGTTTTCGCCCCCGGGTCAGGAGGTGGTTCAGGGCCAGGAAAGCGGTCACGGCCAGGACGGCCGCCCCGGCCAGGTAGTGAAGCTGGATGTTGGCGTAGAAGTCGGCCGTCCAGCCGAAGCCGGGGACCTCGTTGAGGTAGTAGCGCTTGTAGATGGGCAGGTTCCCGAACCCGGTCAAAACCATGACCGCCATGGCCGCCAGGTAGATCATTCTGACCAGTCTTATGGTTCCGTCTTGAGCCATCCTTACTCCTCCTCGCCGGCCGGGCCGGGCCGGTCCTGGTCGCCCTTGGCCAGCTTGAAGAACCGGCCCACCGCTCCCAGGACCCCGGCCACCGGGGCCAGGGCCACGGCCGCGGCCCAGCGGTTGGGGTCGGCCATGGCGTCGTCGACCCTTTTCAGGTGGGGCTTGCCCGGCCCTTTCTCCGCCACCCGGTTGAGCTCCTCGAAGGGCACCGGGGAGACGTAGATGGTGTTGGTCCCGCCGTTCTCCTTCTCGCCGTAGATGAACCCCCCGATCTCCTTGGCGATCTCATGGGCCTCCCGGACGATCTCCCGGCGGGGACCGATCTTCTGGACGTTCTCGGGGCAGATCTCGATGCAGGCCGGGACCTCCCCCTGGGCCACCCGCTGATAGCAGCGGTCGCACTTGTACATCACCCCGTTGCCGGCAAAGTTGGGCATCAGGCTCTGGTAGAGGCCGACCCCGGTCTGGCGCTCCGGGATGTGCCAGGGGCAGACGCTCTTGCACTTGGCCCCGCCCAGGCAGAGGTCGTCGTCTATCTTGACGATCCCGTTGTGGGTCTGGGTGGCGGCCCCGAAGGGGCAGAGGTTGACGCAGGGCGGGTTCTGGCAGTGCATGCAGCGGCGGGGGATGGTCAGGCTGTACTCTTTGCCCTCATAGGTTCCTTCGGCCCTTTGGATGAAGAGCCAGTTGTAGGGGGTCAACCGGTCCATGACCTCCCTTTTCTCCGACCAGTCGGCCGTCTTGACCCGGGAGGTGGGGTGCATGACCGGGAAGGGCTTCTTGGGCTCGGGGAACTTGTCCTCGTTGACCATCCGGCACTCCTCCACGCAGGCCTCGCAGCCGATGCACTTGCGCAGGTCGATCAGGGTGGCCAGCTCCTCCCCCGGAGCCGCCTTGGCCCTGCCGGCCGGAACGGCGGCCGCGGCCGCGGCCCCGGCGGTGGCCAGGCCCGCCTTGAGGAATGAACGTCTGGAGATTACAGCCATGGAATATTCCTTTCTCGGGGCTCCTGGTCCCGGGTCGATAAAAGCTCAGTCCCTTCGCAGAAGCAGTTTTTGAAAGCCCGGCCGGGGCTCGATCCTCAACAGCCGGTCGGTCCCCCGGGCCAGGAGGTCGGCCAGGCGGTCGGAGATGGTCCGGTCCAAGGTCAGGACCTCCAGGGTCTGACCGGGGGAGAGCTCACCCAGGGCGCTGATGACCTTAAGAAGGGAAAAATCGAGGCCCAGCCCCCTCAGGTCCAGGACGGCCGTCCTGTCTCCTCCGCCACGGCTTTCTCTGACTCCGGTCAAGATCCACCTCCTGGTCCCGATCCAGGAACTTCAAGATCGGTGCCAACCGTTCCGGAAGGGCTTCTGCCGGATAACTCGCTCTAATTTATAGACAAATGACGCGGCCGGGCAGGGCTTGACGGGCCGCCGTTAATCGTTTACCTTAACGCCTGCTTAACGAATGTTAAATAACGGGTTTAACGAGAAGCTATCTCAAAAATCGAAATCCGGTTCAAGATCAAGGAAGGGTCGAGAAGGCAACCGCAGGAATATATGAAAATATTTCGAGGATTGGCTTCTCGGGCCTGACGATGAGATTGGGCCGGAGGGCATTTTTGAGATGGCTTCGGAGATCCAGGATGAGGGAGCCAGGGTAAGCATGGAACCACCCCCGGATGAGGCCGGCCAGGGGGAGCCCCGGGAGCTGACCGACTGGCTGGAGCTGGGCGGCCGGGCCGCGGCCATCTGCGAGGAGTACAACCAGTACTGGCGGACGGTGGTGGAGACGATGATGGACGGGCTGCTGGTGGTCGATCCCCAGGGCACGATCATCTCGGTCAACCCGGCCCTGTCGAGCTTGAGCGGCTATGAACCCCGGGAGCTGATCGGCCGTTCCTGCGCCGAGCTGAAGTTCGACACCTGCGAGCGGGCCCGGGAAAAGGGCGGCCTCCACCACTGCGAGCTGTTCAAGGACGGCCGGGTCCGCCGCTGCCGCTGCTCCCTCCGGCGAAAGGACGGACGGGTCATCCCGGTCCTCAAGAACGCCGCCGTCCTTCACGACGGCCAGGGCAAGGTCATCGGCGGGGTGGAGACCCTGACCGACCTGAGCGAGGTGGCGGCCCGGGACAGGATCATCTCCAGCCTGAAAAGGGAGCTCAAGGCCCGGGACGGTTTCCAGGGCATCATCGGCCGCTCCCCGGCCATGATCCGGCTCTTCGACCTGATCCGCTCCGCGGCCTCCTCCCCGGCCCCGGTGGTCATCTTCGGCCAGAGCGGGACCGGCAAGGAGCTGGCCGCCCAGGCCATCCACAACCTGGGGCCCAGGTCCAAGGGGCCCTTCATCAAGGTCAACTGCGCCGCCCTGAACGAGTCCCTCCTGGAGAGCGAGCTCTTCGGGCACGTCAAGGGGGCCTTCACCGGGGCCGACAAGAACCGGGTCGGCCGTTTCGAGGCGGCCAGCGGAGGGGATATCTTCCTGGACGAGATCGGGGACCTGCCGCCCTCGACCCAGGTCAAGCTGCTCCGGGTCCTCCAGGAGAACGAGATCGAACGGGTGGGGGACCACCGCCCCATCAAGATCGACGTCCGGGTGATCACCGCCACCAACCAGGACCTAAGCCGGTTGATGAGCCAGGGCTCCTTCAGGGAGGACCTCTACTACCGGATCGCGGCCATCCCCATCCATCTGCCCTCCCTGGCCGAGCGGCGGGACGACATCCCCTTGCTGGCCGAGACCTTCATCACCCGGATGGCCCTGACGGCCGACAAGGAGATAACCGGGCTCAGCCGGGAGGCCCTGGAGGTCCTGACCGGCTATGACTGGCCGGGCAACGTCCGGGAGCTGATAAACGCCTTGGAGTACGCCATTGTCCTGTGCCCCGGCGGGGTGATCACCCCGAGCCACCTCCCGGCCTCCCTGACCCACCTGGGCCCCGGACTTGAACCGGTCCCGGGGGGAGGACCGGCCGGACGGTTCCAGGACCTGAAGGGCGAGAGGCGGCGGATCCTGGCCGCCT